>ENA-OSEO01001419-OSEO01001419.1-sediment-metagenome-genome-assembly--contig:-NODE-1419-length-43506-cov-4.134081_pt1 | contig 43506 bp, 38 predicted proteins | sample MGYA00237883_ERZ534232 | MGnify/ENA metagenome assembly ERZ534232 | reverse complement strand
GATACGGTCCTCTTCACGGGACCGGTCCGTTCCACAGATCCGTATTACGCGGACATCGATGTATTTGTGCTGCCAACCTATTATGATGCCTGCTCCCTGGTGGTGATCGAGGCGATGGCGTGCGGCCTCCCGCCGATCACAACGACTGCCAACGGGGCCGCCGGGACCATCACCGACGGGCGGGACGGCTTCGTGATCGCGCACCCCCCTGAATCATCGGATCTGGCGGAAAAGATGCAGATGTTTTTCGATGAAGAGAAACGGCGGCAGATGTCTCATGAGGCCGCACAAACAGGACGCCGCTATTCGTTGCGGAAGAATCATGAGGGGATGATCAGGATTTTTGATGATGTTGCGGCTTCCAAATCCAAATGAGCCGGAATGGAAAAGGGAATGAATATACTCGGAATATCGGAATGTTATCATGACAGCGCGAGGTGTCTCGTTCGAGACAGAGAGATCGTGGCTGTGGCACAAGATGAACGTTTTACGCGCAAGAAACACGACTCCGCCTTTCCGCGCACCGTCATATCGTACCGGCGTCAGGAAGCGAATCTGCAAGGAAGCAACCTGGGCTTTGCGGCCTTCTTTCTATGACAAGCCCTTATCAAGGGTGTGAAGTCCGTTTGGTTTATTCGATCGATATTCGCTATCTTTTTTACGTGGCTGTCTGTTTGCCACATTTGCTGATTGGTGCAAGTATCTGCCTGCTTCCGTCACTCTTTCCCGGTGGGCAAGGTGACCAAAGCGTAATGCCCCAGGACTCACGAGAGCATTAAAAGCATTTCTTGCATCTGGAAAATTACCGGCGGACACCGATAAGCAAGTAATTCCCAGGTAGATGCCCCAACTCTTCATTACTCCAGACGAAGGTGTTGCTTAATTGGTTAGTAAGATTGTCGAAGTATTTTGTGTTATCAACTTCACCAAATTTACTTTGATACCCTATCAAGAAGAACGAAAAATCAGATACTAATGAAAAGATTTTCTCTCTCAATATTAAAGGGACTTCGCTTATAGACCACAGTGCAATAAATAGGGTTTTACCTGTTAAATTGCCAGTTGAGAGGATTTCTTTTAATGTGTCGAAGTTGGAAATGCAAGCAGCAGTGATTCCTGCATGAGGGGAACTATCTGAGTATATCGAGATGCCCATGGATTGAAGATAATACTTTTGCAATTCATTAAAAATTGGCAGGTCGTACATCATATAAGTACCTGAGTAACCAAGATTATAAAAAAGACGGCACATGCTGCCATATCCAGCCCCGAACTCGACCACAAAATCTATTTCTTCTGTTCGCGTCCCGGTTCTTTTTTCGAATTGAGCGATATGATGAGCATGGTGTATTAAATTCGCACTGGAGAGGGGGTGTTTGTAGAAAGGTTTTGGGTGACCGACTGTTACTTCCTTGATGGCTTTACTCCAGCGTTCAGTCCATTCCGTGTCTTGTTTTAGGTGATTCAGTTCAGTTAATACGAAGTCATCATTTCCCACGACCATCGTCTCGGTGAGAACATCCCATCTCAAGAACTCACGAGGATCAGCGGAAAGTATTAAGTGTCTCAGACGGTTCACATTCTCCTTCCACTGTTTTGCCGAAGGCAGACAATCAGATACATCTTCATGTGGCAAACGCTCAACAGAACGCAATAAATTTTCCGTTAATTCCTGTTCCCGTTGAGTCGCTTTTGGCAGCGGTTTGTCATGTAATAAGCAAAGAGTCTTTTTGTATAGATTGCTGATCATTGCCAATATATGCCTTACCGATTTTCCCAACTCAAAAACATTTTTTTATGGGCAGATTACAGGTGATCCAGGTTCTTTGGAGTATAATCAGCGTTTAATAAATTTAAACAGGATGTCCTGATGGGCGCTTTCATTTATAAAACCGTACAATCCCCGGAAATCCATCTGATATCCCTGCTGCCACTGTTCTAACAGGGAGTCCTGATGCAGGGTTCCGCACAAGTTTTTATTTTCCAGTTGTACCTTGTTGCAGGGGATGTTGACGATCTTTGATTTCCGGTAACAGATCCCTGTGCGCGGAAGAAAGAATCTGCGGAACTTCTGCAGTTGATCCTCGAGGGTATTCGGCGCTGAGAAATCGATCAGGCGTATCATGGTGGTCATCTCGTGGGTGGAGAAAAAATGTCCGTCCACGGAGATGGGATACGACCAGTCATGCAGGCCGTCGCCCCATGTCCACATCATGGTCTCTTTCGTTGAGCCGGGTGTAAAGGGGGGCAGTGGTTGCTCTGCCTGAAGGGTATAACATTTTTTCAGATTCAAACCCATGCGCAGTGTCGTGACGAACGTATCGGTGTCGAGCCGAGCGAAATCCTCCACATGAAAATCTTCGGTGAATACCACGTCATCGACCAGGAAAAATATTCTTTCAGAACAAATTGCTTGTAAGAGCCTCATGAGATCATCGCGGAAAGAACCACCCGAGGCCTGTTTGTGAAACGAAATACTCGCTCGAGGAAACAGATCCATTACTTCTTCGTATGCCCTTTGATGGGCCGGTGTCGATGCATGGTACAGGACGTGAAACGGGATATGCGGGGTCACTTTCTCCAGAGAGGAGGCAAGGAGCGCGTGGAGCTGCAGGGCTCGATCTTTGGAAAAGACGATACACTCCGCAGGTCCATCGCTGGGTGAAGCGACATGCCCAATGCGCGATTGGTACAGTTCCGCGAATGCCGTCCGTTCCCACTCCGCCTCCTCATCCGTGAGTATGAGATCGAATTTTTTTAGGAGGGTATTGATGACTGTACGGAAAGTTGTTCGCATATGTGTGTATATATCGCTGATCAGAGGTTTTATGATCTTAGCAATGCCCTGATGGTTGATACCAGTTCATGCCTGAACCTCCCCATGAAACGGGGACCCGCACGGTAGAAATCCCGCTCCCGCCGGCACGCCGCCGCGAGATGTTCATATTCAGGGCAGGAAAGGGGGCTCGGCACATCCCCTGTTCCGTTCAGGACCGCTTCAAAGACCTGTACCGCCGCTTGGTAGTTCTTGATGCGGTCCAGTTTCGAATAGTATGTGGTAGGTGTCTGCCTGAAGATGACATGAGGATCGGGGAGGACCCAAACCTCCCCCAGGACACCAACCCGCAGCCACACATCATAGTCTTCGCCGATGGGGGGATCGAGGGTTTCATTGTACAGCCCCGCCTGTTCAAAGGCTGATCGTCTGAGTATCGCGGAGGAATGGATGATATAATTCTGCCGCAGAAGGTTCCGATAGTCGATCTTTCCCAACCGTTCTTTCTTGTAATAGAAAGGGCTTTCTTTCCACGGATCGATCCCGTTCCAATAAAAGGCATTGCATCCAAGCAGCACACAGGACGGATGATTCTGTAAGAATTCTACCTGCTTTTCCAGCTTTTCCGGCAGCCAGAGGTCATCATCATCGAGCATGGCCACATAGGGGGCTTCTCCCCGGCAAATGGCACGGTTCCGTGGTACAGCAGGGAAACCGGCATGCCTTCCGGGGAGATATACAAAGCGAGAATCTTTCAAAAATGGCGTAATGGCGTCCCGCGTTTCGTTTGTTTCACTATCTTCCGCTATCCAGCACTGCCAATCCGGAAAAGTTTGATCCTGTACGCTTTGGAGTGTTTGAGGAAGAAGCTCGCTTCGGTTATATGTGGGCACAATGATGTCAACAGCTATATGGTCCATTTGTGAGGGATCCTTTGATGAAAAATGCGCCTCATAAGCACATCCGTTTTTAATATTGCATGTTTGTCAGCACCAGGCTTCAGGTTGACTACAACCGCCCTGCTCTTCTTGGTTAAGCTGCCACAGTATCGTCATGATGGCAAGAATGATAAAAAAAACGCTGGCTGATGCCCGGAACAGAAATACGGGTTCAGCCAAACCTATTATGAAGTAGCCGACAAAAGCGACCGCCGTGGATAACCCCCACTCTCTGATATAACGATTTTGGGGATGTCTGATAACTTCCCAGCACATCTTTCCAAAGACAAAAAATATGTAGAAAAACAATAAGAGACCGACTAAGCCCAGCCGCACGGTAATGTCCAAAAGCCAGTTATGGGGTGTATATATTTCGGCTGGTCTCTGTCCCGCCGGTGCTTGGCGCACGTATGACTCTTTATCGATATCATTGATAAATGTTCGCATGCCGAAACCGATGCCCCGGAGTGGGTGGTCTTTGATGACGTCACAGGTAATATAATTGATATACAATCGTTCTTTGAGGTTTTGGAAGTTTCCTCCTAGTCTGTTTTTTAAGGGTGTTACCATGACAATCACCAGTATCATGGCAAGCAATAAAAGGGCAGCACCTTTTTTTGCCTTGCCGAAGAACAGAAGCGCTCCTGAGATTACCAACGCGAGAAAGGTCCCCCTGCTCTGAGTCAAGAGCGTCGCCATACCCACCGGAATGAGACAAGCCATGATGAGCACACGGCGATATACCCCCCTCTCTTGAAAGTAAAGGTGAAAACAGAGAATAACGGCAAAAACGGTCAGCGTGCCGATGAAATTGACGGGAAGTTCCGTGGACACGTTGACGGAGTTCAATATATGGCCAAAGCGTACCGTTTCGATCGAAGCGCCTGAAATAATATAGTAATAGACCATTCCTGTCACTGAAAAAACCGTCGCGGACAGAACGACAATCCATGCCAGTACACTAAGCCGCCATTTCGAATGAAAAGCGTTGATCAAAAGGAAATACAGAATGATGTGGTTCAGCAAATGCTTACGGACATCGCTGATACTGTTTTCCATATTGAGCGACCAGAACATGCTGAGCACCGACCACAGAAAAAAAAGCATCAGGGGATACGCCAGGGGTGTTTTGAAGGTAAAACTGCCCTGTTTGGAAACAATCAAAATCAGCGAAATGGCAATGGCAAGATAAAAACAGAGTTCCCTGATAGCCGTTGTGTGCGGGAAAGGAAGAAAAAAAAGAAAAATACTCACCAAGACAGGGACGCTGCAGCTCAGGGTACGCCATATTTTTTCTCTTGCCCTTTGTTGACTCAATTGCGATGCATGCCCCCTGATTTGATTCCTATGCACAACTCAGCACCCGAAATATCCCGCAGCGAAGAACGTTGCCTGCATCATCTGACCGCATCAAAAATACCCGATATCCTGCTCGTAGGGAAGATAGATATTATTCTGAAATTGTTCATATAAAGCCGGGAAATCGCTTATGCGCTTATTCTTCAATACCTTGTACATGTCAATATACGATTCGAGCCGCGGCCACTTGTCATCCCACATTTTCCTTATTGCGGTACGCCAGTCATCAATATAGCCGTTGTAGCTTTGTTCTCTTGAGTTATTCTTCTCAGTTGTTTGGTGATAGTGCCAGACGAATGAATGATAACTCAATGCCGAGCACCCGCCAGCCAGAAAGCACCTCAATGAGAAATCGTTGTTTTCAAAGCAGGATTTCCATCTTTCGTCGAAATACCCGACTTTGTCAAAGACCGACCGTCTCCAGAACATGACATTCAGCTCAAGGCCGAGACATCGCAGGTAGTCGTAAGATCCGTTGTTGAAAAATCTCCCCAGGAGAGGGGTTCCTTTTTTTTGCAGGTCACGGAGATCCAGGTTATCCGAGCCGAAGGCTTCTCCCGGCTGCCACCGTTGGTAATCAACATCACTTTTATCGGTAAAAGGAGCTGCCTGGTAGATCTCTTCGATCTGTACCTTGTTGAACAGGTCTTCGTCCATTCCAGAAGTAATGATGACGTCGGATGTTATCAGTCCGATGACCGGGGATTTGCAGGTCCTGACAAAAAAATTTATGGCCCGGCTGATCCCTATGTTGCGATTTAATAATATGGTTGAAAAGCCGTAGCGCTGTTGCTTTTCCACGAGCCAGGCCCTGTGGCTCTGGACGGATCCCTGATCCAGAAGAAATACGTCGCACGTCAGTTTCGTGCTCTTCCTGCTATAGAAGGCCTGTATGGTCTGATCCAGAATCTCCCGGGCGGTTTCTTCCCCCGCGGGGTTATAGTTGAGAATCAGGTATGCTATGTCGGGTATCATAAAGGCGCTTTGCTCTTCTTTGTCATGGTAGGCTGTACACCACAATTGAACGGGAAAATCATTATTTGAATCACCGGACAACTGTGGTATGTTTGCACACCTATACCATACTGTGGATGGTTGTATCAAACCATGAATAGGGAATCTCCCGGTCACGGCCTGTTAGGGTGAATACCCTGGAGCGGTAACAGGCTTTCCTTCAATGTGCCTCACGCTCGGGTATGTAATTCAGGTGAGCATGTTTTTCTAAAACGTTACAGCGCGGAGAACATACATGGGGTATGTGACGAAAAAATTACCATTAATCAGTGTCCCGGAAGGAATTCTTGCAAAAACAATGGGTGCCGTACGGAGACGCGCGGTAAAAGCCACGGATATCAATGACCATCTGGAAACCATCTTCATCGAATGTTTGAACATACAGCCGAGACTCATTGTGGAATTGGGGGTGGGGGACGGTGAATCCACGTTTGTTCTGGAGCGCGTGGCCAAACTGTGGAAGGCGAAACTGATCAGTGTCGACATTGCCAACTGTAAAAACGTTTCGTTCTATCGTCACAGGATATTCGTTCACAAAGATGATATCGAGTTTGCCGTTCAGTTCAAGGATTTTTGTAACGAGAATCATACGGAACCATCGATTGATATCCTCTTTATCGATACAAGCCATCTGTACGAACATACCGTAGAAGAAATCCGGAACTGGTTTCCATTCCTGGCGGGCCGCGCCAAGGTGATCTTTCATGACACCAACATGAAGGAGACTTTCAAAAGAAAAGATGGCAGTTCGGGCGCCGGATGGGATAACAAAAGGGGCGTCATCCAGGCGATAGAAGAGTATCTTGGTCAATCTTTCGATGAAGAAACGGATTTTGTCCAAATGGCGGGTGGATGGTTTGTACGGCATTACGCCCACTGCAGCGGACTGATGATCATGGATAGATATGAAGGGTAAAACGCCTCTCTCGGTAGCCATTATCACAAAGAACGAAGCGGCGAATCTGCCGGACTGCCTGGCGAGTGTTGGGTTTGCCGATCAGGTCGTCGTGGTGGACTCCGGCAGCACGGATGACACGGTGAAGATCGCCTCCGATCTCGGGTGCGATGTCTTTGTAGAACCCTGGCGCGGGTTCGGCCCCCAGAAGCAGTTCGCCATCGACCAATGCAGGCACCTGTGGGTACTCGTCCTTGATGCCGATGAGCGGGTACCCCCCGCAACCGCCGATGTCATTCGTGGCATTGTCTCAAAAGAACAGGGAGGGATCGCCGGATACAGTTTCCCCCGGAGAAACTGGTTTCAGGGGCGCTGGATCAGACATCTGTGGGGCGGGGACCGGATCGTGCGTCTGTTTCTCAAAGAGCGGGGGCGCATGACGCCCGCGGCCGTCCACGAATCGGTGGAAATCGACGGCGTGGTGGAGGATCTGGATTCTCCCATTGAGCATTATACGGAAAGCGATCTGAGCAAGGTCCTGATCAAGATCGATCACTATTCAACCCTGGGCGCCCGGGAGGCCTTCGAGAGCGGCAGGCGGTCATCGGTTTACGGCGCCTGTGGTCGTGCGGCGCTCACCTTTTTCCAGGATTACTTTTTCAGGCTCGGGTTCCTTGACGGACCGCAGGGATTGACTCTCTCGGTCACCGATGCCGTCAACAAATTCTGCAAGTATGCCAAGCTGAGCGCCCTTCACAGGCAGGCCCGATCGGCAGAGCGGGGCCGGTAGGAGGTCCCCGCCTCATGGATATCACCATCGTCATAGTCAACTGGAATACCCGGGACCTTCTGGGCGATTGCCTGCGATCGATCTATGAAACGGCCAGGGAAGTAACTTTCGAAGTCATCGTGGTGGATAATGCTTCCGGTGACGGGAGTGTCGCAATGGTACGGGAGAAATTTCCCGGCGTCCGGATCATCGAAAACACCGAAAACCGGGGATTCAGTGCCGCCAATAATCAGGCCTTCGCCGTTATGCGGGGGCGCTATGCACTCCTGCTTAACAGCGATACCATCGTGACCGAGGGGGCCGTTCGTGAGTTGTTTACTTTTATGGAAAGCCACGATGATGTCGCCATAGCCGGCGGTCAGCTCCTGAATGAAGACGGAAGCCGTCAGAATTCCATAGCGAACTACCCCACGCTTCTATCTCTCCTCATGAATCTCCCTCTTCTTGAAGTGCTCTTCCCAGGACAGTATCCGAGCAAGCGGTACGAACACAAAGGGCCTCTGGCCGTTGAATCGGTGATTGGCGCCTGCATGATTGTCCGCAGGAAAGCCATGGATGAAGTGGGCGTTCTTGACGAGGGGTACTTTTTCTTCTTTGAAGAAACGGACTGGGCCTACCGGATGCGGTCCGCCGGATGGAAAATCTACCACGTGCCGTCGGCGCGGATTTATCACCTGCAGGGAATGAGCATCGGGCGTGATGTTCGCTCCCGCATGCTGTTTTACCGGTCCCGGTACCGGTTTTTCGGCAAGTGGAAAGGACGCGCGTACAATACAGCCGTTCGAGGTGTGATTGTTGCCCGGTTGATCGTCAACTGGTTGCTCACCACTGTCGGCATGATCCTGACCGTGGGGCTGCACGGAAAGTTGCGGGACAAGTGGGTCGTGTACACGCGTCTCATTACATGGCACTTGAAAGGATGCCCCCCAGTGGCGCAATAAGGTTGCTTTATGCCAGCCGTTTCTGCTACATCTTGAGCCCGTGCGTCACCATGAGATCGGATAGGGTTCGGGTATGTCTCCGGGCCGGCTGATGAAGGGAGCTACGTGATTAAAAGGATACGGATAGGAACGCGCGGCAGCGACCTCGCCCTCGTCCAGGCCCGGATCGTTGCCGATCGCCTGAAAAGAGAACATCCCGCGCTGTCCGTGGAGATCGTCCCGATCAAGACCCGGGGTGACCGGATGCAGAACGTCTCACTGATAGAGATCGGGGGGAAGGGCGTCTTCGTCAAGGAGATCGAGGAAGCCCTGCTTCGCGGCGATATCTCGATGGCGGTTCACAGCATGAAGGATGTCCCCGCTGAGATCCCCGGCGGACTGGTGATAGGAGCTGTTCCGGAGCGTGAGGACCCGCGGGATGTCCTCGTCTCGCGAGGAGGCAGGAAGATTGAGAGGCTCGCGCGGGGAGCCCGGATCGGCACCGGTTCCCTGCGGAGGGGAATGCAGATCAGGGCCTTGATGCCGGACATAGAGATTGTCCCCATACGCGGAAATATCGATACGCGGATACGGAAGATTGCAACAGAGAACCTGAACGGGATTATCCTTGCTGCGGCGGCAATGAAGCGGATCGGGCGCGCAGCCGAGATATCCCAGTACCTGCCTGTCGAGGTGATGATGCCGGCCGTGGGACAGGGAGTCCTGGGGATCGAAGTGCGCGAAGATGACAGCGACGTTCGTGATCTGATCGATACACTCAATCACCCGGATACGGCGGTGGAAAGCGCCGCTGAACGCGCGTTTCTCAAATGCCTGGGCGGGGGGTGCCAGGTTCCCATAGCGGGGATCGCGCAAAAGCAAGGGGATACGCTTATTATGAAGGGCCTCGTCGGGTCCGTCAACGGCGCGGTCAGGATCACGGACGAGATCCGGGGGAACAGCTCCGACGCGGAAAAGATAGGATGCGCGGTGGCGGAGAATATCCTGGCGAGAGGAGGGCGGGCCGTTCTGGACGCGGCATATAATACGTAGGATGCCGATACGCGAAAGGGCACGAAACCGAAAATGAACAAACCGGGGACGGTATACATAATCGGCGCGGGACCCGGCGATCCGGGACTCATAACGGTGAGAGGCGCGGAGTGCCTCGGCAGGGCCGACGTGGTGGTGTACGATTACCTTGTGAGCGGCGAGATCCTCCGAAGCGCCGCAACGGACGCGCGCCGTATCTACGTCGGCAAGATCGGGGGGCGGCACAACATCGCCCAGGAAGACCTGAACCGGATCCTGGTGGATGAGGCGCTGAAAGGGAATACGGTGGCCAGACTGAAAGGGGGCGATCCCTTCATCTTCGGACGAGGGGGTGAGGAGGCTGAATGTCTTCAAAAGGCAGGCATCCCCTTTGAAGTGGTGCCCGGAGTAACATCGGCAATCGCCGCCCCCGCTTATGCCGGTATCCCCCTCACCCACCGGGCCTTTACCTCCACGGTCGCCTTTGTGACGGGGCACGAAGACCCCGCGAAGAATGAGAGCGCCATAGACTGGAAGGGCATATCCACGATCGGCACCCTCGTCTTTCTCATGGGGGTAAAAAATCTCCCCCGGATCACCGCCAGTCTGATTGAAAACGGCAGGGACCCCGCAACCCCGGCGGCCCTGATCAGGTGGGGAACAACACCCGATCAGGAGACCCTGACAGCGACTCTGGGAGATATCGCCGCCCTGGCTGAGAAACAACACTTTTCTCCTCCCGCTCTCTGCGTTGTGGGAGAGGTGGTTTCCCTGCGGGACAGCCTCGCCTGGTTTGAAAAGAAAACCCTCTTCGGAAAGGGGGTCGTCATTACCAGGCCGGAGAGGCAGGCTGAAGAGCTTGCGGCCCTCCTGCGGGAACGGGGTGCACGGATCATCTCATTTCCCACGATCGAGATCGTCCCGCCGGAGACCTTCGATGATCTGGACCGGGCCATCGCACATATCGAGCAGTATGAGTGGATCATCTTCACCAGCGCGAACGGGGTGCGGTCCTTCTTTGAGAGGCTCTGCTTTTTACGAAGGGACATTCGCGTACTGAGCGGAATCAGGATCTGCACGATCGGTCCCGCAACCCGGGCCTGTGTGGAGGAATACCACATTCCCGTGGACCTCGTCCCCGATGAGTATCTGTCCGAAGGCGTGGTCGAGGCATTCAAGAAACGGGACATCCGGGGCAGGAAGATCCTTCTGCCCCGCGCCGAGATCGCCGGGGATGTGATCCCCGCGGAGCTCTCGGCAATGGGCGCCCGGGTGGATGTGGCTGTCGCCTACCGGACGGTATGCCCCGGCGGGGATGGCTCGGAGATGCGGAAACTGATGGAGGAGGGGAAAGTCCACGTCCTCACCTTTACCAGTCCGTCCACCGTGCATAACTTTATGGATATGGTCGGAGGGAAAGAGGCAATCCCCGATCACGTCGGCATCGCATGCATCGGTCCCGTGACGGAGGAAGCGTGCAAAAAGGCGGGGCTTCGGGTCGATATCATGCAGGGTCCCTATTCGATCCCCGGCCTGGTCGAAGCGATAGAAAAATATCTGATGCACGAGTAGAAAAATAAAGAAAATGATAGGAATATCGAAACTATACTGCGAAGGGGTCGAGCCCTCCGACGTCCTCCGCTACGGAGCACAGTCGGACCGACTTCCCTCGCACCTCCTCCAGTTTTCCAGCGACAAACGGCCGGTGGTGGTGTGGAACGCCACCCGGCGGTGCAACCTGAAATGTGTCCATTGTTATTCGAGCTCCCAGAACAGAAGGTACAGCGACGAGTTGAGCACCGAAGAAGGGAAGGCGTTGATAGCGGACCTTGCCGCTTTCGGATCTCCGGTCATCCTCTTTTCCGGAGGGGAGCCGCTGATGCGGGAAGACCTGCCGGAGCTCGTTCGCTTCGCCGTGGAGAGCGGGATGCGGGCGGTCATCTCGACGAACGGCACGCTCATTACCAAGGGAAGGGCGGCCGTGTTCGCGAAGATAGGGCTCTCCTACATGGGGATCAGCCTGGACGGCGTGGGGGAGATCCATGACCGGTTCCGGGGGGTGCCGGGGGCCTTCGATGCCGCGGTAAAAGGCATTCGAAACTGCCGGGAAGCCGGGATCAAGGTGGGGGTTCGTTTTACCATAACGGGAGAGAACAGCGGCGAAATCCCCGCGATCTTCGATTTCATCGAACGGGAACAGATTCCCCGGGCCTGTTTTTATCATCTGGTCTATTCGGGGCGCGGCTCCGCTCTGATGAACAGCGACCTGCCCCATGACCGGACGAGAGAGGTCGTGGATCTGATCATGGACCGGACGCGCGACCTCTTCGACAGGGGACTGCCCAAGGAGATCCTGACCGTGGACAACCACGCCGACGGACCGTACCTTTACCTGCGCCTCCTTAGAGAAGACCCCGAACGGGCGGCCGAGGTACTCACGCTTCTGAAAATGAACGAGGGGAACAGCTCGGGGCGCGGGATCGGGTGCGTGAGCTGGGACGGCGAGGTACACGCGGATCAGTTCTGGCGGGAGATTTCCTTCGGGAACGTGAGGAAACGTGCATTCAGCGAGATCTGGACGGATACCTCCAACGAACTGATGGCAAAGCTGAAGGATAAGAAACGATATGTGACAGGCCGATGCGCCGGGTGCCGCTGGCTCGACGTGTGCGGGGGCAACTTCCGAGCCCGGGCCGAGGCCGCGACGGGCGACATCTGGGCCCCCGATCCGGCCTGTTACCTGACTGATGACGAGATAGGAGGTGTTATATGAACTTTCCTGATTACCGTCCGAGACGACTGCGAAAAAACGAGAATCTCCGGAGGATGATCCGGGAGAACACCCTGTCGGTGGACGACCTTGTCTGTCCCCTCTTTGTGACCCACGGTGATGGAGCGAAAAAACCGATACCCTCCATGCCGGGGCACTTCCAGCTACCCATTGATGCCCTTGTGGAGGAGACCAAAAAGATCCGCAATCTGAAGATTCCCGCAGTCCTCCTCTTCGGGATACCGGAGACAAAGGATGAAGAGGGTTCCGGCGCCTGGGTCGAGGATGGCATTATCCAGAGGGCTGTTCGGCGGATCAAAGACGATGTGCCGGATATCCTGGTTATTACCGATGTGTGCCTCTGCGAATACACGAGCCACGGCCACTGCGGGGTCCTCGACGGCGAGCACGTGGATAACGACGCCACGCTGGAACTCCTCGCCCGGACGGCCCTGTCTCACGCGGTTGCCGGAGCCGATATGGTGGCCCCGTCCGCGATGATGGACGGACAGGTGCTGGCGATCCGCGACGCCCTCGATGAGGAGGGTTTCGGTGATATTCCCATCATGGCCTATGCGGCCAAGTACGCATCCTGCTTTTACGGTCCCTTCAGGGACGCGGCGGAGGGGGCTCCCCAGTTCGGCGACAGGACATCGTATCAGATGGATCCCCCCAACAGCCGGGAGGCCATCAGAGAGATCGCCCTCGATGTGGACGAGGGGGCGGATATCATCATGGTAAAGCCGGCCCTTCCCTACCTCGATATCATACGCACAGCGAAGGACGAATTTGATCTCTCCGTGGCGGCCTACAACGTGAGCGGCGAGTTTGCCATGATCAAGGCGGCGGATGCGCAGGGCTGGCTCGACGGAAAGCGGGCCATGATGGAGTCTCTGGTGTCGATCAAGCGGGCCGGGGCGGATATCATCATCACCTACTTCGCGCAGGAGGCGGCTCAACTGCTGCGCTGAACGGCTTCGGCGGGATAGACACATGGCTTCTCAACACTCTCTCATTCTTCCCCATACCCTCCGCATGGTCGCCTGGGAAGTGACACGGGGATGCAACCTCTCGTGCGCCCACTGCCGGGCCTCATCGAAATACGGTCCCTACGAGGGCGAACTTGACACGGCCCGCTGTCTGACACTCATCGATGAGATTGCAGCCTTCAGCTCCCCCGTGATCATACTGACCGGCGGTGAACCGTACTTCCGCAAAGATATCTTCGAGATTGCCTCTTACGGAACACAAAAGGGCCTCCGTATGGTCCTCGCGACGAACGGAACGCTCGTTACCGACGGGATCGCGCGAAAGTCCATCGACGCCGAGATACGGCGCGTCAGTGTCAGCATCGACGGTCCCGATGCAGAAAGCCACGATTCCTTCCGCGGCGTTCCGGGTGCCTTTGATGGAGCAATGGAGGGCATCGAGGCCTTCAGGCGGGCGGGGATGGAGTTCCAGATCAACACCACCATCACCCGCCGCAACCTGCATCAGATGCAAGAGATCTTCGACCTGGCAATCCGGCTCGAGGCGGCTGCTCATCATATCTTTCTCCTGGTTCCCACGGGGCGTGGCAGGGAAATGGCGGATCAGGAAATATCGGCTGACGAGTACGAGAAAGCCCTCAGCTGGTTCTACGAACACGGATTTGCCTCCCCCATTCAACTCAAGGCCACCTGCGCCCCGCAGTTTTACCGTATCTTTCATCAGCGAAAGAAGGAGAATCGGGATCAACCACGGGAAACAGAAAACCCCCTGCATACCATGACCAGGGGATGCCTGGGAGGGAGCTCGTTCTGTTTTATTTCCCACACCGGGCAGGTGCAGCCCTGCGGGTTCCTCGAGATCGACTGCGGCCGGATCACGGAAACGGGATTTGAAGAGATATGGAACCATTCAAAGATATTCAATGACCTCAGAGATCTGGGAAAGTATGAGGGGAAGTGCGGTCGCTGTGAATTCCTGAAGGCGTGCGGCGGATGCCGCGCCCGCGCCTATGAGAATACCGGCAATTACCTGGCGGAGGAACCTCTCTGCGCCTATCATCCAGTCAAGCCCTGACATTACAGCGGAAACAGCGTTGCGATCCTTTTCATGGCTACAACGATTCATGACACATTTGATATAACGATCATCGGCGCCGGTGTGGTGGGCCTTGCCGTCGCGGAAGAGCTCGCCGGTCAGTACGAAAACGTCCTGGTGCTGGAAAAGAACCCGAACTACGGTATGGAAACGAGCAGCCGGCACAGCGGGGTCATACACGCCGGGATATACTACCCGACCGGGTTTTTGAAGGCTGGTTTCTGCAGAGAGGGGAACCGTTTGCTGTACCGGCTCTGCGAAGAGCGGGGCATCCCCCACAGAAAAACAGGAAAGCTGATCGTGGCCGCCGACGATACGGAGAGTGCCGAACTCCGAAAAATCCGTGAACGGGCGGAGTTGAACGGGGTCGACGATCTCTCCTGGGTTTCGCAGAAACAGCTCAAGGTGATGGAACCGGAGGTGAGCGCCCGCGAGGCCCTCTTCTCCCCTTCCACCGGCATCATCGATGCGCACGCCCTGATGACCACATTCTATCTCAAGGCACAGTCCGAAGGCGTCATCGTCGTCTTCCGCTCGGAAGTCACGGGGATTGAACCATCCAACGGTACGTATAATGTGCAGGTAAACGGTGGCGAGTATTCCTTCAGGACCCGGGTGCTTATCAACTGCGCCGGTCTTTACGCCGACCGGATTGCCTCGTACGCGGGGATCGACATAGACAAGAGAGGTTACCGCCTCAAATACTGCAAAGGGGATTATTTCTCGGCCTCCCCGTCTCCGAGACTTTCACACCTTGTCTATCCGGTGCCCCCGGCGGAACAGATAGGGCTCGGTGTTCATGCCACCCTTGACCTGGCCGGGACGGTGAGGTTCGGACCGGACACCGAATATGTCACTGCCCTGGAATACGCTGTTGACGAGAAAAAAGGGGACGCCTTCTGGAAATCAGTGAGGAAGTATCTGCCGAGCGTGGAACGTGAACAGATTCAGCCTGACACGAGCGGCATCCGCCCCAAGCTCCAGGGACCGGGCGACCCGTACCGGGACTTCATCATCGCCGACGAGAGCGCTTCAGGCTATCCCGGCCTGATCAACCTGATCGGAATAGAATCCCCGGGACTGACGTCGTGTATCCCGATCGCGCGATATGTTGCACGGCTTGCGGGAGAATATCTGGACTGAAAATGTGATGTTAAATCGATTGCAAAGGCAGGAAACGTCTGCTGAGGGCAGTGCTCACTCGCCACCCGCACTTTAAGGCCAAATCCATGACTTCGCTGTGACAGGTAGCGGGGGGCAGATGTGGCAATTCATTAGGTATTAACCGTCTTCTCTTTTCTATTTTCAATCCAGATTAACGTGATTTCTGGAACGAAAGAAATTGATAACTCATACTTGTATTATTACTCCGGTAATTAAACATGTAAAGGGAATTTAGGTAAAGCCTGTATTTGCTGAATCCTGTGACAGTAGGTTTATATATTTAGTTGTAAGAAAATCGAGCGTTGTTTACATTTTCGGGATTTCCTGCAAGAGAGAAGAGAGAGTAGGAAGTCCCATGGTCATTCACAAACGGACACGGTTGACACCCTTACAGAGAGAGGAGATCTATCGCGTCTATCATGGAGAGGGGAAGAAGGTCACTGAGCTTGCCGAGACCTATCATGTTTCCCGACCCACGATATACAAGATTATCCGGCGCGGCAGGCAGCGTGATTTTTCGATTCATAGAAGTACGAACAAGCGATTCTGTTGCCTCAAGTACGGTATCAAGCGTCTGTCAAAGATCGAGAGGGAAATCGAGTATCGTTTAAAGGTCCAGGCCAAGCGCTACGACAAGGATTATCCCGGACAGATGCTTCATCTGGACACGAAGCGACTGCCGTTGCTCAAGGGAGAATCCGCTTTCGGGAGAAGAGAGTATCTCTTTGTGGCCATCGATGACTTCTCCCGGGAACTGTAACGCGGCGATCCTTCCGGACAAGACCCGGAATGCCTCTAAGGTCTTTCTGGAACAGGTCCTCGAAGAATGTTCCTACACGATAGAGCAGTTCTACAGCGATAACGGGAAGGAGTACCGGGGCAATCCGGAACATCATGCGTTCATGGCCCTGTGCCGGGAACACAGAATCGAGCAGCGGTTCACCAAAGTCAAGACACCCAGAACCAATGGCAAGGCTTAAACGGGTTATCAAGACGATCATGGAACTTTGGCATAACAAAACCCATTTCTCTTCCTCAGCCCACAGGCAAAACGAATTGAAAAGGTTCGGTAACTTCTATAACGGGGTGAAACCTCATAAAGGCATCGGAGGCCTTACACCCGAAGAAAAACTGATCCAGTACTTTTATCCTGAAAAACTGTAAACAACGGTAGATTTTCTTACATATAAATTTGACAAATCATTCCGGGCGTGTATTGTCTCTTTTTTATGGAAAGAGCGTTTCAGGGGGAATAATCCATGAAGAATATCAGAGATGCCGTGTCGCGGTTCATCAGTTTCATCAGAGGCGATATCTGGCGGGTCCGCCTGAAGGACCTACCGCGGAAGCAATCCTTCTTTGTCAAGCAGTTGCGGGTTTTTCTCCTGTCCGTACGCGGATTTGACGAGGACAAGTGCCAGCTGCGGGCATCGGCCCTGACGTTTTATTCCCTGATCTCCATCGTCCCCGTGGTGGCAATGGCCTTCGGCATTGCGAAGGGATTCGGTTTCGACAAGCGCCTGGAGCAGCAGCTCATGGAACAGTTCCAGGGTCAGGAAGAAATCATTACGCGGGTCATCACCTTCGCTGATTCATTGCTCACCAACACGAGAGGAGGGCTCATCGCCGGTGTCGGTATTATCGTCCTCTTCTGGGCGGTCATCAAAGTCCTCGGGAATATCGAAGCTTCATTCAATGATATCTGGGGGATACGAGAGGCGAGAAGCTGGGGAAGAAAATTCAGTGACTACCTTTCCGTCATGCTTCTCGGACCGGTTCTCATGATTGTTTCGAGCAGCCTCACGGTCTTCATCACCACGCAGGTAACGCTGATCATGGAAAAGATTTCCCTCCTGGGGATCTTCAGCCCCCTCATCTCGTTCGTGCTCAAAGTGCTCCCCTACGGCATTATCTGGGTTCTGTTCACCTTTCTCTATATCTTCATGCCCAACACCAAGGTGAATTTCAAGTCGGGCTTCCTGGCCGGGATCATCGCCGGGACCATCTATCAGATCGTCCAGTTCGGCTACATTACCTTCCAGGTAGGCGCCGCGAAATACAACGCCATCTATGGAAGCTTCGCCGCGCTTCCCCTGTTCCTCATCTGGCTGCAGCTGAGCTGGCTGATCGTCCTCTTCGGCGCGGAATTTTCCTTCGCCCATCAGAATGTGGACACCTATGAATTCGAGCCCGATTCCCTCAATATCAGCGGCTCCTTCAAACAGCTCCTCTCTCTGCAGATCGCCCATCTGCTGGTTTTGAACTTCGCGTCGGGGGAAAAACCGCTGACGGCCACGCAGATCTCCCACCGTCTCGAGATTCCCATTCGGCTGGTGCACCAGATATTGTACGAATTGGGGGCGTGCGGGATCGTCTCCGACACCCAGACAGAGGAATACAAGGAACCCGCCTACCAGCCCGCCCGCGACATCGGTACCCTGACCATACGGTTTGTGATTGACTCGCTCGACGACAGAGGAACGGACAGGATCCCCGTGGCCCAGACCGATGAGGCAAAAACCATCTCCGAGATACTGCGCGTCTTCAGGGACGAGGTGGCGCAGTCACCGTCGAACCGGCTGCTGAAGGATATATAAGGATCGGCACCGCCCGTTGCGGGATGCATGCGTTTCTGTATTGCAGGGGAACAGTCGCTTTCACGGTTGCATGAAAGGAGGGCATCGGTATGGGGGCATTCAAGGAATACGACCGGTACGACGGCCTCGGGATGGCCGAACTTGTCAGGAAGAAGGAAGTCTCCCCCGCGGAGCTGTGCGAAGAGGCGGTCAGGCGGATCGAAAAACTCAATCCCCGACTGAACGCGGTCATAACCCCCATGTTCGACCTGGCCCGAAACGATATCGAGAAAGGCCTCCCCGAAGGGCCCTTCACCGGGGTCCCTTTTCTCCTGAAAGACCTGATCGCGGCATACGCCGGCGTGCCCCTGACCGGCGGGAGCAGGGCATACCGGAACTACATCCCCGATGAGGACTGCGAACTGGTCAAACGGTTCAAGAAGGCCGGCGTCGTGATCATGGGGAAGACCAACTGCCCGGAATTCGGCCTCATGGGGATCACGGAGCCGGAGCTGTACGGCCCAACCCGCAATCCCTGGAATACCGACCATACGCCGGGCGGTTCGAGCGGCGGTTCCGCGGCCGCCGTGGCAAGCGGCATGGTGCCCATCGCCTCGGGGGGAGACGGCGGCGGTTCGATCCGCATCCCCTCGTCGTGCTGCGCCCTCTTCGGCCTCAAACCGACGCGGGGCCGCAACCCGACCGGCCCGGAGCATGGGGCGATCTGGCAGGGCGCCGTCGTCGAACACGTCATCAGCCGTTCCGTCCGGGACAGCGCGGCCATGCTGGACGCGACCTGCGGAGCGGATGCGGGGGCCCCCTATATCATCCCGCCGCCGGAGCGGCCGTATGTCGAAGAGATCGCCAGAGAGCCCGGTTCCCTGAAGATCGCCTTCAATACGCGCTCTCCCCTCGATACGGAGGTCCACCCCGAGAACGCACGGGCCGTTGAACAGACGGCCCGGCTTCTCGAAGGCCTGGGACACACGGTTGTAGAGGATCGCCCGACGATCGACGGCAAGGCCCTGGCAAGCAGCTACCTCACCATGTACATGGGCGAGATAGCGGCCGACTTGGAGGAGATGGAACTCATACTGGGCAGAAAGGCGAAACGGGGTGATGTGGAGGCTCTGACGTGGACCCTCGGTCTCCTGGGCCGCACGTATTCCGCGGGCTATTTCGTAGAGCAGATGCGCGAATGGGGAATGGCCTCCCGGACGATGGGGCGGTTTCACGAGACGTACGACCTCTATCTCACGCCGACCACCGCGTCCCCGCCTGTCAGGATCGGGGAGCTCAAGCCGAAGCCGGCCGAACGCGCCCTCCTGACTATCGTGAACTCGATGGGGCTGGGGAAATTGCTGAAACTGTCCGGGATCGTGGACACCCTCGCGGTGCAAAGCCTCTCGAAGACCCCCTTCACGCAGTTAGCCAACTTCACCGGCCAGCCCGCCATGTCCGTTCCCCTGCACTGGACGGAGGAAGGCCTCCCCTGCGGGGTCCACTTTATCGGGCGGTTCGGAGACGAGGCGACACTGTTCCGCCTGGCCGCCCAACTGGAACAGGCACGGCCCTGGTTCGACCGGAGACCGCCGGTGGTTGGATAGGAGACATCGGAGAGTTCATTGCTTATTATATGGTTTGTTGAAAGTTGAACAAACCGGACCACCTGTAGCTGTGACTTTATGTACACCGTTCAATCATTACTATTGGAAAAAGTTTTTTAGGGAAAAATTATGGCTAAAAAGAATATTACAAAGAAAATAGAAAATATTTTTTCTTGGGATAGCTGCTCCTTACTCTTGAAGGAATTGAAAAAGAAAAAAATTAGTAATTTACTAAGTGTATTAAAATCAATTCTGAACAAAGAAGAAGAAATAAGAAATAAGTCTTGGTTAAACAGTCTTATCGATGAAGAACGGAAAAAGATGTCGCCAGACTATCGGAGTCTATCAATTGAAGATTTATTTTCTCAGCTTTACATTCCTTCAGTTCGATCTAACAGTTTTATCTTTTTGGCCTTTTTCTTTGTGTTTGTCATTAGCCATTTCCTGGGCGATATCAAACCAGATGAAGGTCTTTATCAAAATCTCATAGCTATTCATGCCGGGATAGGAACAATAATTTTTGCACTGGTCATCTTTGTCGCAGAAAGCTTAAGGGACGACGAAGTAAAAGACAGAGCACGGGTGTTATTGAAAGAGAGCTACCTGTATCCACTGACAGCTACAGAAATATTTGTCTTTTCTATATTCATTGCGGGGAAAGTCAACTCTATTAGTATCTTTTCTGTCATGGTTGTTGGTTTCTTTACCATATGGTCCCTGGCGCGGATCATTAGAGTTTTGCTCAGTAAACGTTTGTTTGCTGAAAAACGTATCGAAGTTCTAAAGGGAAGATTACAGCAGAGTCTTAATGAGGCCGTTGGAAGTCGTATTGGGCAAAATATTTTTCTTAGAGAACTGAGCAGTCGAGACATTAAGCTAGAATATAACCCGTTTCACCGTAAGAAAAAATCAGGTCAATACTCAGTCAAAACAGAAAAGAGAGGTGTTATAGCCGATATAAATTTCGACAAATTAGATGCACTGGGAAAATTGATCGAAACGGAAGCAGAGAGAAACGGGTATACTTATGAAGATACTTACAAAACAGAACAACAAGATCCCAAGAAAGAAAATGAATTAAAACTAGCCGAAATTCAGACACAAACAGCACTCGAAATAATAGAAAAACCTTATATACTCATGATGTATCATGACAAAATAGACGATGATAACGATACATTATTTTTCTTTGATGAAAGAATATCAACAAATAAGAATGTCTTAGAAAAAATCAACCAATTGGCAGAACAGACGTTTACTATTAAAAAAATTGATACCTTTTCTGAAGATGTAAAAGCTGAAATTTCTGGAGTTAAAGATCAATTATCCTCCTCGATTTTAAATCAGCATCTGGGTAAGATCGAAGAGTTGCGAAAGATCTATATAGAACTTGCAATTGGCTATCTAGAATTTATGAGGAAATATGTGGGATTTTATTCTTTTGAGCAAGCCCGTCATGAACAAACTTCAATGTTTGGTGGATTGGGACCGGTTGAGTGGTTATCAGATGATATTAGAGACATTATAGAAAGAGCCATACTTTCTCGGGATAATAACATCATTAGGCTTGTTGGTTCTTTACCAATTGCGGTAGCGAGGCAGGCCATACGATATCGAGATCCATATCTATATCAAAAATTCATTAAATTAAATGTTTTCTTGTATTGTTTATTAGCTAGAAGTGCTGATCATTCTTTAAAACAATTTGTGGTTGAGCGTTGTTGCCTATATTTCCAAGAAACAGGAGACTTTTACATAGGAGCAGAATTAAGAAGGGAAGATTTAAAAAAAGAGGAACTGATATTCTTAAAAGATGCAGCAGTTTTTTTGTTGATAGTTTTGCAGGATTTTTTAAAAGAGACTTTTGATGCAAAGGACAAACCAAACTTTGATCGTTTTTTAAAGGTTATTCTAAAAATATTCCGACATTTTGACCCTTCCAAATCATCTCAAAACGTTAAATCTTTAGAGCGGCGAAAATCAAGGGCTTCGTCAACCGATGAGATTGGACGAATAGAAGAAAAACTAGCGCAACAAAGATTGTTGGAAGAAATAGAGGAAGAAATTAAGAAGAGAAAGAATCAGTTGGCATTCGGTCTTGCAAGCTGGATCTTTACAACAGTTAGTCACAATGCAGCGTCTAATAAAATCGAAGAGTTCTTTTCATCAATATCAGATTCAGTTCCGTCAAAATTAACTGATCTCACACAAACATTTTTTGAGACGCATAGTTTTGAAACAAGAGATTTCTGGGGATGGGATTGGTGGGACATGATCCCGGACGGCGAAGTTCACTCTATAGACTCCTTCGGCAAATTAGAACGTTTTTACTGCGTAAAAGCCCTGCAAATCATCGCTGACAAGAATAAAGATGCGATAAAAAAGATATCACTGCCCCTGGACAGTAGCATAGCTCACCTAGCTGCCGACAATGGGTCTCTTATGAAAATATTAGACGACATTAAAAAGAATAGCGAAGACTGGCAATATGTATTGAATCAAAATGCCATAGAGAAAATAGATCTTTTTAAGGAGCTCTTAACAGACGCGAAAAAAAGACAAGAGGAAGTTGAGGCAGAAGAATTAAGATCAGCTAAAATTTCTCAGACAAAGATAAAGGAATTCAGAGAAAAGGTTGTCGAAGCTTTTTATGAATCGGTAATTGTTAGAGATATATTAAAATATTATGGTTTATTTGTTGACAAATCAAAAGAAAAAGGAGTGAGTGAGTTACACCGTTTCGGCTTAAGTGTGCTTGATTATAAAGATGCATATTTGGATGAGCCTCGGGTTCACTATCTTAATTGGGGATCGAGTTTCGGTTCGGATATGGCTCGTGGAGAAAATTTATCACTTATCAAAGAGTTGGGATCACATTGTAAGGATGTGAGTGGTAGAACAATTGATTCGGTACTCAAAAAATTTAAAGACATATCGAAAGTTTTTATGATTGCTGTGAACGTGGAGATCTATGATTTAGAAGAATCTTTTAGCGGATCAGGCAAGTATCATTCAAAGTGGGAAAACAATGAACATAACCCAGAAGTTAATGGCTATGAAGGATGTTACATATTTAGAAGTGAGCGTTTAAAAATCTTTCACATATTCAACACCAACATTGAAAATAAACTTCTAATTATAAATGCGTCAAAATTGGGGAAATTGATTCAGTATTCGCCGCTTGATGAAGGCGAAAGCAAAAAATATTACCACGATATATTTTTCATAAGGAATCAGGTTTTTTCCGATAACCAGCAACTCGAAGATTATTATATTCATAATCCCCCTGATTGGCTGAAGAAAAAGGGAGACGAAAGTGAGCAAAGAAACTATCTAAAAGAGCACGTTCTGGTTCATATTTTTGAAAGATTTGAATTTATAAGACATAAAGAACTTGAAGGCTATGTGTTAAATGTGCCAGAAAAAAACTGATTATATGAAAACGTTCCTTTTAACCATATTAAATAGATAGTCTATTCATGTGCAAGGATTAGGGACAATGTTGCTCTTGGCTTTTGCTGTTAATTGTTAAATTTAAATTTCAACAAATATTTTTGAGGAAGCGCTCCTAGGCCCCCTTTAAATCGGGCAATCTTTCTTCATGAAAAGGGTTATGGACCCTGCGACCCATAACCCTTTCCCCTTTTCCGTGAACTCCCATGTATTCGAATTGATCGTCCGACGGATTCTTTTAACCGATATAGATCTCCTGCTCTTTGCGCATGTGAGCGAGCCACCGTTCATGGTTATTGCCCGTTCCTTGAAATATTCCAGTATTTCCGGATGGGGCAGGATAAAGAACTCCTCTTTTTCCAGCGCGCCCACCACATACTCGGCGCACTGCGCGGGCGTAATGGCCGTCTTTAAGATGACTTGCGTAACGCCGGCGGATCGAATAATCGCATGCGAAAGGCCTATCGCATCCTGCGGATTCGCACCTCGATGTCCGGGCTGTCTTTAAGCAGTTCGACCAGCCGCGAGGGGTCCGTATCCCCGTAGTGATAGGGATATAACACAGCGGGCCTGAAAGCCCCGGCCGCGTCGGCAACCATTTCCGGCGTCATGGTGTAGGGCAGGTTCATGGGCAGAAAGGCGTAATCGATCCCCTTCAAGGCCTTCATTTCCGGAATATTCTCCGTGTCCCCGGCGATATAGACCTGCGTATCGCCGAAACTCAGGACATAGCCGTTCCCTTCCCCCTTCACGTGGTACGGCTGGCCGTTATCCCGTTTATGGGCGATATTGTATGCCGGGACGGCCTGAACCGGTATTCCCATCACGGTCATGGCATCGCCATTTTTCATGACCATTCCTCCGGTGACCTTCCCAGCGCAGAGAGAGGTCAGAATCACCGCTGTCTTGCCGGTCCTGATCAGCTCCAGGGCGGCGGGGTCGAGATGATCGGCGTGATGATGGGTAAGCAGGATCATATCGGCCGGGGGGAGCTTCGCGTAATCGGCCAGGCGGCCGTAGGGATCGACGTGGATTATCTTCCCCCCGAAGCCGAGCATAAGGGTTCCGTGGCCAATAAAGGTGATGGTGAGATCACCGGCGGTTGTCGTGATGGTATCCTTTTCAAAGAGTTCCTGCGCCGCAACCGGACAGGCGCATAATGCGGTCAGAAAAAACGTTGCCAACACGGTTCTGGTCATGGTTCATCCTCCTCGGTGAAAAGATTGTCTGTACGCTTTACCCGTTACATGGAGAAGATGTCCGTATGATACCCGTGAAGGGCCGTCCATTTCAAGGATTATTGCCCTGGCTGTTTGAGAAGGGATCGCACAGACTCACGATGTCGAACCGCGGCGTCGGTTTCAGGGGAGCCGCGCCGCTGCAAGGAGCAGGATCGTTTATTTGGGAGACGCTAATGTGGAGGAATAACGGACACCCTGCTAAGGGCAATAATAGAGAAAGTGAGGTGTTCGATGAAAGAGAGAGGGAAGCGCCTGAATCACACAAATGAGTTCAAGAAAGACGCTATAACGTTGGTAGCTGAACAGCGATATAGTTGTCCTGAGGTTGGCAAGCGTTTTGGTATTGCCGTTTCTGATGTTTCCCGGTGGGTGCGACAATACCGTCAAGATCAGCAGGATCTTAGCGAAGGAGGTATCCCCCGGAAGGGACTGGATGCCGAGATTCGTCGACTTAAAAAGGAAAACAAGCGGCTTGAAATGGAGCGCGAAATATTAAAAAAAGCCGCAGTCTTCTTTGCGAAAGAGTCAAACTGAGGTGTGACTTCGTCCGGCAACAAAAGAAGGCCTATCCCGTCACCGTTTCATGTTAAGGTGATGGAAGTCAGCCGGAGCAGATTTTACGATTACCTTCTGATGATAATCAGTTCAATTCTCGCGGCTATCCTCATCTCTTTCACCACGGAGACGTGGTGTCGGCAGAAAACACACTGAGCCTCGGCAGAGTTTCCGACCGGATAAGGAATACATAGTCTCTATCCGATTGTGGGGGACCCTTTCGCGCCGGCTATGATGGCCCTGACCCGTTCCAGTTCCTGAGGGGTGTCCACCTCCACGGAGTCGTGGAGGGTCTCGACCACTTTGATCCTGTATCCGTTTTCCAGCGCCCGCAGCTGCTCGAGGGCCTCGATCCGTTCCAGCAGGCCCACCTCCAGCCCGCTGAATATCCTCAGAAACGAGCGCCGGTACGCGTATATCCCGTGGTGTTTGTAGTAGGAGACCGTCTCTTTCCCGTCGCGGTCGTAGGGGATCGTCGCCCGGGAGAAGTAGAGGGCGTAGTGATCCCGGTCGAAGGCGACCTTGACGGCGTTGGGGTGGTGAATCTCCTTTTCGCGTCTGATCTTGTAGATAAGGGTGGCGAAATGCAGCGAAGGGTCATCCAGGAGGGGCCGTGCTACCTCCTCTATCTGTGCGGGGGCGAAGAGGGGTTGATCTCCCTGGATGTTGACAACGATATCCGTTTCGTCCAGAGAGAGACCGTCCGCCGCCTCGGCGATCCGGTCCGTCCCGGAGCGGTGGCGGGGGGAGGTCATGACGGCATTCCCCCCGAACCCCTTCACACGCGTGAAGATGCGTTCATCGTCGGTGGCCACCGCCGCGTACGATACGAGGTCGATCCCCGCCGCCTTTTCATACACATGCTGTATCATGGGCTTGCCGCAGATGTCCGCCAGCGGCTTCCCCTCGAAACGCGATGAACCGTAACGGGCCGGTATGATACAGATCACCTTCGGCATAATGGCGTCGCACCCCTCACAGCTCTCTGCCGGCCGTGTCTATGGCTTCAACGGTTTCTGCCATTTTTCCCGCTGGCATTGTGACGGGAATAATTATGAAGAGGGTCCTCCGCATGATCTCCTCGGCGTGAGGAATATCCTCCACACGGTATGCAACCTCCCGCCTGTTCATCGGGTTGGTGAAGGGAAACTGCTTCGAGTTGGCCGTGGCGCGCGCGAGCAGGTGCTCCCATCTCGGGGCGTAATGCCATTTGTTTTCATAGTAGTAAATCGTTCCCACGTGCCGTTCAGCGAGAAGCTTCTGAAAACGTTTCGCTGTTTTCTCGTCCGGCAGGTTGAAGCCCAGGAAGGTCGCGCTGTCGCCGTCGGGATCGAAGAACTTCCTGAATCCGATTCCTTTGACACCGGCCAGCGCCGCTTTCAGGGCGGCTTTGTGTGCACGCTGCTCCGCGATCATGTAGTCGAGCTTCCTGAGCTGAGCCAGCCCGACCGCGCCCTGAAATTCATTCATGCGGAAATTGAAGCCGAGGATGGACCGTCCCTCGTCCCCTCTCCCCACGGCGGGGTTGTGATCGTGGCCGTGGTCGTGGTACCAGTCGGAACGGTTGTAGAGGGTTTTGTCGTTCGTCAAGACCATCCCCCCTTCGCCGGTGGTCAATGTCTTGTAGTAGTCGAAGCTCAGGATCCCCATGTCGGCGAATGTCCCCAGCTTCTTCCCCCGGTAACTTCCGCCGCAGGCCTGGGCGTTGTCCTCGAGGACGGACAGATTGTGTCGCTTCGCGACCGCAATGATCCGGTCGATCTCGGCCGCCGCCCCGCACATGTGAACGGGGATGACGCATTTCGTGGAGGGCGTGATCTTGGCTTCGATGTCGTCCGGGTCGAGATTCAGGGAATCGTCGATATCCGCCATGACCGGGATGGCACCCGCCTCCAGCACCGCTTCATAGGTGGCGATGAAGTCAAAGGCGGGAACGATTACCTCGTCCCCCGGCCCCACATCCAGCGCGGTCAGAGCAACCTTGAGGGCCGCGGAGCCAGATGTGACCCCCAGTGTGTACCCGGCGCCCAGATAGGCGGCGAAGGCCTGTTCGAACTCCCTGACCTTGAAGACCCCCTTGCGCTCCACGTCGAAGTTATAGCGCGTGTAGACGCCCGTTTCCAGGACATCCATTACTTCCTTTGCTTCCTCTTTTCCTATCAGTTCACTGCCTGCCATGATCTTTCTTTCCCTCCGGGTTAGTTAGTATGCATCGTTGTAAATCTCCAGGGCGTCCTGGGCTGTTATTTTTCTCGGGTTGTTCGCCAGCGGCCTGGCTACCGTCATGGCAACGTCGACCAGCTTGGGGAAATCCGTTTCCATGATACCCAGGGTCTCCAGCGAATCATAGATCCCGCAGTCATCGATCAGATCCTCCACCGCTCCGACGGCCCGCCCCGCGGCTTCGTTCAGGGTGAGTCCCTCGGTCGGGACACCCATTACCTCGGCAATGACGGCGAACTTTTCCAGCGCCCCGGGGAGATTGAAATTCATAACCGCCGGAAGAAGAAGCGTATTGGCAAGACCGTGGGGAATGCCGAACATCCCCCCCAGCGGGTACGAGAGGGAGTGGACCGCCGTGACACCGGCGTTTGCCAGCCCCAGGCCGGCATAGAGACTGCCGAGGAGCATTGCTTCCCGGGCATCGAGGTCCGCTCCGTTGTGGACGCAGGCGCGCAGATTCGAGGAGATCAGTTCGATCGCCTCCAGCGACACCATCTCGCTCATGGGGCTTGCCGCGATGGAGGTGTAGGATTCGATGGCGTGACAGAGGGCATCGATCCCGGTAGCGGCGGTAATCTGCGGCGGGATGGTCAGGGTCAGCTCCGGGTCGAGGAGGGCGAGGCTGGGATAGAGGTAGGGGCTGTTCATTCCTTCTTTCTTCTGGAGATCTTTCCGGATGAAAACCGACGTGAAGGTCACCTCGCTCCCCGTCCCGGCGGTCGTGGGGACCATGATGGTGGGAAGCCCGGGCCCGGGGATATTATTCAGCCCCAGGTATTCCACGGCCCTGCCCTTATTGGCCGTGAGGACCGCCACGGCCTTTGCCACGTCCATGGCGCTGCCCCCGCCGATCCCGATGATGAGATCGCATTTCTTGGCCGCCGCCACCTTCGCGCCTTCATCGGCCAGTTCCAGGGGCGGTTCTCCCTCCACCTTGTCGAAGATGACGATCTTCATGCCGGCCTTCTTGAAATAGGCGGACACCCGCTCTTTCATCCCCGCGAGGGAGAGTCCTCTGTCGAGAACAACCAGTGGTCTCTTCCCGCCCAGTGTTTTTATCTCTTCGGCCAACTGCTCAAAGGCTCCGTTGCCGAATACGATCCTGCCCGCGCCGGTAAAAGAAAATATCTTATTCATGTCGAACCCTTTCCTGGTATGTGGTGCGCACGCGGCCGCAGCCGCCCGATACGGGTTATCCTTATACCACGCTCCGGTCCAGTTTCCTATGACAAATTATGGGGAAGGGGAGATAGAGACGGATGCATGGAGGAACCGTGATCGTTCAGGAAGGAATCGTGTCCGCGGCGAGATGAGCAGGGGGGATAGGCCGGCTCTCAGCGGTTCACAGCCAGGTATCGATAACCTCTTTCAGCTCATCGGATCGAAAGGGTTTGGCGATGTAATCGTCCATGCCGGCGGCGAGACAGGCGTCCCGGTCGCCTTGCATGGCATGGGCGGTCATGGCGACAATCGGCACATGCCTGCCGATCCCGGTTTCCTCTTCCGCCAGGCGTATCTGCCGTGTCGCCTCCAGTCCGTCAAGGACAGGCATCTGGACATCCATGAAAACGAGATCGTACGGTTTTTCCCGCACCCGTTCAACGGCTATGGCGCCATTTTCAGCCAGATCGGCGGCAAACCCCAGCTTCCGCATATGGAGGAGGGCGATCTGCTGGTTGGTGAGGTTGTCTTCCACGAGCAGGATTGCGGGCGTGCGGTTTGATGGTTCAGCCTGCAGTGAGTCTGATGCGTCCTGAGAGGCCGGGATGGCTTTGCAGTGGTCTTCCGGTGTGGCTGAGCGGACAGCCCTCCGGACGCATTCTTTCAGATCGTCGATTCTGACCGGCTTGTGCAGATGACCCGCGAACCGGTATGTGTCGCAATCGCTTTCCCGGATGTCGTCCGTGATGGATGACAACAGGACCAGCTTAGTGGAACTGATCAGAGGATCCGCGCCGACGGACCGGGCGAATGCGACGCCGTCCATGACGGGCATGTGAAAGTCCACCAGCACGGCATCGTAGGGCGTTTCTTCTGATGCGGCCCGCTGGAGTATCTCGAGCCCCCTTTCGGGGCTGGTTGTCTCATCGGATTGACACTGAAAGAATTCCAGGTATTTTCGCATGATCTGCAGGTTGGTGGTATTATCATCGATAATCAGTATCCTCAGCCCTTGCAACTCGCCGGCGGTGTCCTCGGGGAGATGCGGGGTGTCGGGGTCGCGTCTGAACCGGGCGGTAAACCAGAACGTGGAACCGGCACCCGGTCGGCTTTTTACATCAATCGTCCCATCCATCAGGTCCACGAGCCGTTTACTGATGACCAGTCCCAGCCCGGTGCCCCCGAACCGTCGCGTCATGGATGGATCAATCTGTGAGAATGACTTGAAGAGCTTGCTTTTCTGATCCGCATCGATCCCGATTCCCGTGTCGTTCACTTTGAAAACAAACCGGCACGCGCTGTCCGTCTGCTCAATGAGATTGCAGGAGACCACGATCTCCCCCTGTTCCGTAAACTTGATCGCGTTGTTCACAAGATTCAGGAGCACCTGTTTCAGGCGGAGCGGGTCGCCGATCACAGAGGGAGGCAGGTGAGGGTCGATATCGGCAATCAGGTTCAGGCGCTTTGCCCCCGCCGTCACGGCTTCAGCCCCGGCAACGTCTTCGATAACCTTCCTCAGGTTGAAGGGAGCTTCTTTGAATTCAAGCCGGTTGGCTTCGATCTTGGAGAAATCGAGAATGTCATTGATAATGGTCAGCAGCGAATTCGCCGAGCTGTCGATGGTCGATAGATACTCTCTCTGCTCCCCGGTCAGATCGGATCGAGACAGAATTTCAGTCATACCGATAATCCCGTTCATGGGGGTGCGGATTTCATGGGACATGTTGGCCACGAACTGACTCTTGGCCCGGTTGGCGGCCTCCGCCGATTCCTTGGCCTCGAGAATCTCGGCGGTCCGTTCCTGTATGCGTGTTTCCAGATCCTGCCTCAGTTCAAGCAGTTCCGCGGTGACTTTGTTGAGATTGGCGGTGGATACCCGCATCTCCACAAAATCGACCGACGAATTGAGATACCCTTTCTCCCCGTGCGCCAACTGGCTGGACGCCCGATGAACCTCACGGAGATATATGTCGATGGCCAGGTAGTGGATGTACAGCAGGACGCCGATGAGTACGGCGGTCATGGCGGTAAATCCCAAGATCGGGGCAAGATGGTTGTGATTGGTTCTCACGAACAGCGCCGTTATGATGATGGTCATGGTCGTCACCAGAACCAGTATGAAAAAAGACATCCCCATGGAAAGGGCTTTCGTCCGTGGAATCGTCATTCCTCTCCGACGGATTTCCTCATGGACGAGGACCCTTACGGGACCGGCAAGAAAATCAGTAACCAGGAAGGTGTAGAGGGTGTAGATGCCGACGGCCAGCACGGCCCCGAGAAAAAGGTAGAGCGAACCGACGGGATCGCCGGTCCGCACCAGGACAAAGATGGTCAGTACCGTCCCGACAAAGGTAGCGTACAAAAAGCCGTACCAGGTATTTGACAAGGGGAACCGCACGTAGGCATCGGCAAAACGGGCGAAGGCTTCATCGGTCAGTTCCGTGAGCGTGTCCGCGCGCAGACCCGCGCTGAGGACCCGGTTCACGGTCCTGGGTACCGGTGTAAGCCCGGCCAATCCCAGGCGGCTGAAGAGGCCGAAATGGGTGAAATGCAGGACTGTCGTACACGCGGTGGTGATCCCGACCGTCACTGCGCCGGCCTTGACCAGCTCCGGGGGGAAATGGTGAAAACTGGTCACCAGCATGAATGCGTACACGACCGAAAACCAGGAACCCGCGACCGACAGAATGGTGACGGCAAATCCAAAAGAAATGTGTTTCGCGATGACGGCAAACCCCCGGTTCAATATCCAATAGACCACGGGATACCGTCGATATTCCAGAAAATTCATTGCCGGTTATTTCTCCAGTCGAACCAGGTACACGCTTCTCCGCGCCTCCATCGCCCAAGAGCGGTCGGTGCGTATCCATAACACGCCGTCTTCACCTCTTTTCATCGGCAGGGGGACGGTACGACTTGAGGGTTTTTGTGTGTTTTTAAGGCAACTGCGGCCTTCTCGAGGAGAAAGAACCCGATCCGCCCCTGAGGGAAGGAACGAAGCGCGGATTTTTTATCGGGGAACCGGGAACCCACGTGCCATCCCTTTGGAATCGCTCAGATTCTTTTTCCAGGCATTATTTTTGCTTATCCTTTTTCACCGGTTCCTCTTCCGGGCATGAACAGGGGATACAAAACGATGGTTTTTCCTTGACTTTGCGTCACGTGCCGTTAGAGTAAAAACAGCGTTTGTCGGAGAGAGATTCGGAAACGGTTGCTGCTCCTGTTCTTCAAGCGGTTGATATCATTGTTTTTATAGGATATCTCTCCATGTGAAACAAAGTGGCTGACCGGGACTGTCTCCGGTACGACGGAACATGATGAAAGACAAAGCAAGAACAAAGAAGGATCTGATCAGCGAGCTGGTTGCGTTGCGTCGCCGCCTGTCGGTCCCGGAATCGGGGGCGCCGCGTGCCGCGGTGGGGGGGAAGAAGGGGGAGGAAGACATTGTCCCTCTGATCGATCTGATCAGCGATGGCGTCTTTCATCTCAACCGGGAGGGATACTTCACGTTCGTCAACAGAGAGATAACCCATAGAGTGGGCATCCCTGCCGAAGCCTTTTATACTCTCCATTTCTTCGATATTCTGGACCCGAACGACCACGGACCGGCCCAGGAAAACTTCCGCAGAACAATCAACGGAGAGGCGCCGCCCCCCTTCGAGGCGTGCTACCGGCGGCCTGACGGGCGTGTCATGGTGATCGAGATCACCTTGACCGCCATCCGTGAAGAGGGGAAGATCGTCGGCGTGCGGGGCCTGACCCGGTATACGGGAGGGCGAAGGGCGGCGCAACGGTTCCTCACCCCCCATGAAGAACGTTTCAGAAAGGTCGTGCAGACCGGCATGGACGCGATCGCCCTGTTTGACGGCGAGGGCGTATGCCGGTATGTTTCCGATGCCGTTGAGGACATGCTCGGATATCACCCCGATGAACTGATCGAGCTGAGGTGGGATTCGTTTGCCCATCCTGACGATGCTTCCGTGATGGCGACCAAGTTCTCCCGCGTCCTTCAGAAAGCGGGAAATATAGAGAAAGCGGAAATAAGGGCCCGGCATCGGGACGGGTCCTGGCGATGGCTCGAGGTGGCCGGGAGTAACCGCCTCGATGAATCGGAAATCAAGGCAATCGTCATTACTATCAGAGATATCGCTGATCGCAAACTGGCGCAGGAGGCGCTTGAGGACAGCGAACAGCGTTTGAAAGAACTGTTCGAAAACATGCGCGGCTGTGTGGCGATTTACACGGTCGTGGGAGATGGGGAGGTCTTTATATTCAGGGATTTCAACCGGGCGGCGGAAAAAACGGAGCGGATAGACAGACAGGATGTTATCGGCAAGTCGCTGGAGCAGGTATTTCCGGGTGCCAGAGAGATGGGATTCATTGACGTCCTGCAGCGGGTATGGAAAACCGGGACCCCCGAGCAGTATCCCGCCACCCTTTACCGGGACGGCCGCCTCGAAGGCTGGCGGGAAAATTACGTGTACAAACTCGCGTCGGGGGAGATCGTCGCCATATATGATGATCTCACCGAACAGAAACGGGCCGAGATGGCGGCCAGGGAAAGCGAGGAACGCTTTCGCGCCCTTTTTGACCGTTCCCTCGAGTGCATGTATCTTTACGATTTCAAGGGAAAATTCCTGGATGCCAATCAGGCCGTCCTCGACCTGCTCGGGTATGACCGCGACGATCTTCCCCGTATGAACATGGCTGACATACTGGCTCCGGACCAGCTTCCCAAGGCCCTGCAGCAGCAGAAAGAGATCATGAAAGTGGGGTTTCAGAAGGAGATCACGGAATTTACGGTCCGGCGCAAAGACGGTTCTTTTGTGGAATTCGAGACGAAGGCATCTCTGGTGCACATAGACGGCAAACCGGACGCTATCCTGGGGATCGCCCGCGATATCACGGAGCGCAAAGAGCTTGTGGACCGGCTGAGAAAGGCTGCCGATGCCACGGTCACGGCCATGGCCACCGTCGTGGAAACACGGGATCCCTTCACGGCCGGGCATCAGCGGCGGGTGGCCGATCTTGCCCAGGCCATCGCACGGGAAATGGGATTATCGCGGAGGCGGATAGCCGGTCTCCGCACGGCGGCAAACCTCCATGATCTCGGGAAGGTATCCGTTCCGGCGGAGATCCTCAGCAAGCCGACGCGGTTGTCGGACATGGAATTCTCCCTGGTCAAACTCCACTCCCAGTCGGGGTACGACATATTAAAAACTATCGACTTCCCCTGGCCTGTCGCCCGCATGGTGCTGGAGCATCACGAACGGATCGACGGGAGCGGGTATCCGGGAGGCCTGCGCGGTGAGGATGTTCTTCTGGAATCGCGAATCCTGGCTGTGGCCGATGTGGTCGAGGCAATGGGGTCATATCGCGCCTACCGGCCTTTTCTCGGCATTGATGCGGCGCTGGAGGAGATTACTGCCAACCGGGGAGTTACCTTCGATCCCCAGGCGGTGGATGCCTGCGTGGCGCTCTTCAGGGAGAAGGACTACCGGCTGCCGGATGAATAGGCGCCCCTGACGCGTGACAGGCAGACCGCTCCGGCACACTCCGCGCGATTCCCGGTATCGAGAGGCGCTCCACCTCACCTCTTCAACAATCCCACGATCACGAACTTCCCGCGCCGTTTTGCCGTGGACGGGTACTTATGTCCTGATCTCCTGGAGCATGAATACCAGATAGGAGATTGCAAAACAGACCAGCGTCAAAGCAATCAGCACAATGATATAGGGGTATACCACAAGGACGCTCTGACCCAAAGGCAGGGGGTTCTGAAAGCGCCCCGCCGATATCTTCTCCATGGGACCCATCAGCACGAGGGCCTCCGTCGTCTTTCTCATGGGATCGATGATAGTGGCCGACGCATTCGTGTAGAGCGACATGGGGGAAGACAGGGAAATCCCCTCTTTGACCCGAATGTTTTTTATTATCGCCTCGGCGCTCTCAACCCCCGGGGCATTGGCCGGCGCCACCATATCCGCCAGCACGCTGGCCCCCAGGGACACGAAAAAGGAGAGAAATATCCAGAGCGCCACGGAAGCCAGGGCCGAAGTGGCGATGCTTCTGAAAAAGATGGAAAAGAGGATGGACAGGCCCAGCCAGAAGGAGATATAAAAAACGCTGATAACAATGTAGAGCAGGAGGCGCCATATCTCCTCCGCTCCGGGTACCACGCCCAGCAGCATCAAGCCCAGGCCTGAGATCACCAGGACGATGGATGCCAGCATGATGGTAATGGTGGTCACCCCGGCAAGAAATTTCCCGTTGATTACCGCGTCCCGAAAGATGGGCTGGGTGAGAATCTTGATGAGCGTGCCATCGGCCCTTTCACGGTTTATGGTATCGAAGCCCAGCACAATGCCGATGAGCGGGCCGAAAAAGGCCACGAACTGAACCATGGAGAACATGGCGCCCGTGGTATTAAAGAGCATGAGGAAGACGAACTGAGGCTTGGCAACCCCTTCCAGGCTCTCCTTGAGCGTGATCCCCGCCATGTAGCTCGTGATGACACTCACCATGGCGATGAGGGCGAAGAGAATGACAAAGCGGAAACTGCTGAAGTGATCCGCCATTTCCTTTCTGTATACCGCAGAAATCCCGTGCATAATCAACCCTCCTGGAAGTATTTCATGTATATTTCTTCCAGACTGTATTCCCTCCCGTCCACCCCGAATTTTTCCTGGGCCAGGGCGTCGATGGAGCCTTCCGCCACCATTTCCCCCTTGATCATGATCCCCACGCGATGGGATATCTTCTGCACCTGGCTGAGGTGGTGCGACGAAAGAAGCACCGTAATCTGGCGTTCCCTGTTAAGAGACCTGATCAGATCAATGAGCCTGGCGGCCCCGTCCGGATCGAGTCCCAATGTGGGCTCGTCCAGAAACATGACCCGGGGGTCTTTCAAAAGGACCTCCGCCATTCCCAGCCGCTGCTTCATGCCCCGGGAATAGGCTCCCACTTTTTTATGCTTCTCGCTCGTCAGGCCCACCGTTTCAAGCGCCTCGGAGATTTTTTCCGAGGCCGCGTCCCGATCCATGCCGTTCAGATCCGCGATGTACCGCAGACTTTCAACCGCGTCCAGATCGCCGTAAAACCCGACGTTTTCCGGCAGATATCCGACGATCTTTTTCACCTCCCGGGCCTGTCGGATCGGATCGAGGCCGCAGACCAGGGCAGATCCTCCCGACGGTTCGCTCAGCCCCAGGAGCATGAGGAGCGTGGTCGATTTGCCCGCACCGTTTGGCCCCAGAAACCCGAATATCTCTCCTTCCTTCACGCTGAAGGAAAGCCCATTCACGGCTGTCTGACGAGGATACCGCTTGGTGAGATCAAAGGTTTCAATTACGTTCCCCTTCTCCATCCTTACCGCCTCCCCATGCGAATAAACAGGAATACCAGACCGATCACCACCAGCATGATAATGATGATTCCAACCCAGCCCCAGGCGGTGGAAGCGCGCACCGTGACCCTGAATTCCATGTTCTTCGCGCTCTTTTCCCCTTCCACGTTGACCGCCACCGAATAATCGCCCACCAGGGCCTGCTCCGCCGGCGTGATCTTCATCTCAACCTGGGAGAGCTCTCCGGGAGGGAGGGAGTCGATCTTTTCAGGGGTAAATTCCACCTTCCAGTTTTCCGGTTTGAAGGTCAGGAACTTGATGCCGTTCTGGGCGGCCGATCCGTTATTCTTAACGAAAAAGGAAATGGTTGACGGTTTCCCCTGATATGCGTTCAGGGAGAGCAGGCCGTCGGCCGTCCCGGCATCCAGCTTGTACGTCCCCGTGAGGACCACCGTCAGGGTGACCTCCCCCTTCGCCTTGTCCGAATTGACCTTCACCTTGATGGGATATTCACCCGGTTCCGCGAGGATGTACGGCTTGACTTCGACGGCCATGGACTGGCTCTGATCCTCTTTGATCCTCAGGCTGGAGAAATACTTGTCTTCGTAGGAAGGCTTGAAGTTGACGTCCCAGTTTTTGGGACCCTCATAGGCGAGATTGAAGACCCCCTCTGCGTCGGTCTTGTTCTGCACCTCGATGGAAAACTCGAATTTGGCGTCCGTGGGGCCCTTCAGAACCGGATAGGACGTGGTGATATTGATCCCTTCGGCCTTTTTTTCTTCCTTCTCCTTCTCCTCGACGGTGACGATCAACTCGCTCGCCGAGGTGAAGCGTCCGTCCCGGGTCTTGGCCCTGATGGGGAAGACATAGGTCCCGACCCCGGTTTCTTTTTCGGGTTCGGCCTTGATGGTGAGGCTCTTACTGCTGTCGCTTTCCACGAACACGCCGTTCACCTTGAAGCTGTACGTCTTGATCCAGGCTTTCCACCCCTTCGGAACCGCCGGCATGGAAATATCGATGGTCTCGCCCTGCCTGCCGCCGTTCCGGACCGTCAGGTCGACGCTCACGTTTTCTCCCGCGGGCACCACCACGCTCGGATACTCGGGAGCCACCAGGATGTGACGGGGGGGGAGGTTCTTTTCCGTATCGGCGAAGGCGGAAGGCACAAACAGGACCGCCCCGCACAGCAATGCCCCCATGATCAGTATCGTGAAATGTCGTGAAATAATGTTCTGTTTTCCTCTCACAGCGCCAATCCTCCTACGTTATTTTTATTGTGCACCCGTGTCACCGTTTCCGGTGAAACGGAGAATGAGCGGCGTTCCTATTCATGAGAGAATGAAACGATCCGCCTGTGTGGCATATGTCGCGGTGGGACAGCCGCCTGAGCAGCATCACAATCTCCCCCGAGATCTTGTTTATGGAAACGGCCCCCCGACCGGTATCAGGGGTACAATGCCCCTGCCGTAAATGACGGCGCAACGAAACCAGAAGCCTTCAGCATCATACCCGCGCACCCATAGCACAAGAAATGCTAATCATCAATCCTTCATTGTCAAGACGGAGCATTCATTTCTTTTACGCCCGCGAACCCTCCCCGCTCCATCTTGACAATCTCAAAATGCTGATTATCTTTTTACCAGGACATCGATCGATGATTCCTGAAAAGCTCTGATGATGGCTGATCAAAGTCGCTCTTTTCGGATTTTAGGATGCTGTGTTGGGGCTTTTTGATTTCAAACGAACAAACGCACACAGTCATGAAAGGAGGAAAGAATCATGTTGTTGACCAGAAGAACCGAGTGGCCCGCATGGGGCTGGGCGTCTCCCTTCGCGGAACTGGAACGAATGAGGAGGCAGATGGAACAGCTCAGTGGCGGTCTTTCACGGGGGATCGTGGATGCGTCCTCAGCAGGCGTGTTTCCTCTGATGAATGTCACTGAGGATAAGAACAACTATTACGTCCGGGCAGAGCTTCCCGGATTCAAGGCGGCGGAGCTGGATATCTCCGTGACGGGGGACAGCCTCTCCATTTCAGGAGAAAGGAAACTCCCCGTGGAAGATGAAAAGGCTCAATATCACCGGAGAGAACGGGAGTCGGGTAAATTCAGCCGGATCATCACTCTCCCTGCTCAGGTGGACACCGGCAAGGTGGATGCGCGCTGCGCGGACGGACTCCTCACGGTGGTTTTGCCGAAAGCGGAAGCGGCAAAACCGAAACAGATCACCGTTAAAACATCGTAAGCCGACGTAAGAAGGAAAGGAGGAACGCACCATGACAGATGCGGAAAGCAAAGCCCTTCAGGCAAAAGAGAAGGCGGAAGTGTCCACCCCCGCGGAGCAGACAAAGCCGGGGCTGGTGTTCACGCCCGCTGTGGATATATTCGAAACGGACAAGGAAATCACTGTGCTGGCCGACATGCCCGGCGTGAAGGCGGGGGAACTGAACATCGACCTCCACGAAAATGTGCTCACCCTTGACAGCGACGTGCAGCCGCCCGAGGGAGCGAAGGAAGTGGATGTGATCAGGGAGTACAACACGGGGAAATACTACCGGCAGTTCAGGCTCTCGCAGGTTATCGACCAGGCGAAGATAGATGCCGAATTGAAGGACGGTGTCCTTCGGTTGAGGCTTCCCAAGGTAGAGGCGGCGAAGCCGCGCCAGATACAAGTGAAGACAGCATAGCCATGGCTATTCGGGCGCTGCTGAGGTAAAAGGGAGTGGGTGATGAACGATTCCTCGGACGAGGATTCTCCATCACCCGCCCGATCCGTATGCCGACGGCGGCACGCATTGACATTCATGCTCCGGGGGAATGACCATGCGCGATTATTATATTGTGTTGGGGGTCGGCAGAGGGGCCGACCGGGATAAAATTCACGAGGCCTACCGATCGGTTGTCAAAAAATATCATCCCGATGTCGCCCGGAATCGAGAGAACGCCGGAAAATTCCTGGAGATCCGAGACGCCTATGAGACACTGAGCGACGAAGCGAAAAGGAAACAGTACGACGCTGAACTTGAGAGGGAAGGCTCATCGCTCAGAGTGAGAAATGTTCCGGCGGTCGTACAGGACCGGACGGCCCGTCTGGACAGGATCGAGAACCTGTTTTCGTCGTCCGTCGACGAATTTCTCGAAGGGTTTCTGCCCGGATTTTTTGATCTGTCCGGCCGCAACCGGGAAAAGGATCTCTATTTTGAGGCGATACTGACGGCCGGGGAAGCTTCGCACGGAGGTCTGTACCCGGTTACCATTCCGGTATGGGAGCCGTGCCCCCGGTGCGGGAGATCCGGCCTGTGGGATCATTTCTTCTGTCCCCTGTGCAACGGCTACGGACGAATCCGGTCGGAACGCACATTTTCGCTGAGTATTCCCCCCCGCGTCGCGAACGGAACCGAAATACGATTGCCCCTGGGGGATATCGGCCTCAATAATGCCTATGTAACGGTCGTGGTATATGTGGCTCCCGATGTGAGGGACATCCCATGAAAAAGAGGAGGTAACGGGAATGAAAAAAGAAGCCGTACGGTTATGGGACAGGGTACAGAGAGGAATGGAAGAAGGGTTCGACGCCGCCCTGTCGGCCGTTCATGCCATCACCGAGAAGGCCGGCGAAGGGATAGAGCTCACCCGGCTGAGACGGGAGAAAGCCAGACTGGAACTGGTCATCACCCGGCGCCTGGCTGAGCTGGGAAATACCGTGTATGAAAAGATCGCGGCCGAACGGCTTGACGATGTGGCCGGGAAACTGGCGGTCGGAGATCTGCTGACGGATATCGCGGAGCATGAAGCCCACATGGCGAATATCGACCGGCGCCTCGCGAAGGAACTGAAACATGAGGCGGATATGGCGCGGAACAGGGACAGCAGCGGGACTGAAAAGACCCCATAAGATCCCGCATCCGCGATGCGTCCCCTGCCGGCGAAAACTCCAGTCCGCTCTTCGTGCGATGGTGGGAGGATCATTTTTAAAAACCCTGTCCTTGAGTGCAAGGCAGGGCTGTAGCGTTATGGATGTTCCTGATTGTGAAGAGTGCTTTGAAACAACCCGCAACCCCGGAGCCATTGGTTTCAGATTAGCAGTAGTCCCTTTTCTGCTATACGCAACGACCCGAATAATTGCGCAAAGCTTTTTTAAAGTTGGATTCGGTTTGCCCCATGGATCAAAGATGGCTTCTACTGATTCTGTGACAAGGTCAATTTTTTTAAAAACATGTCAAGATTATCTTTGATAGCTTCTTGGGTACTGTTTTGGGAGGTACAAGAGGTAGGTCCATGGACGATGAAAAATGGGAAGTTGTCCATATATCATCTGGAATGATAAACGCGAAGATCATTTCGGGGAGGCTTGAAACGGAAGGTATCCCGGTGAAGCTCCAGTATGAAGCGGTGGGAGTTCTCTATGGCCTGACCGTTGACGGTCTCGGCGCGGTCAAGGTATTGGTGCCGGAAGAATATATCGACAGGGCGCTGGAGGTAATCAATGACCGTTATGATGAGGCCGATATCATGACGGAGTCTTAGAAGACGTTTTGGATGCCGTAAATATCCCGTCAAGATGAGTCCCACAGGCGGGGCAGCTTGTCTCTCTCAAGTCTATAGTGTCAACTCTGAAACCACATCTCCTGATGAGGAGTCTCCCGCAGTTCGAACAGTACGTGCTCTCTCTTGCATCACCCGGAACATTGCCGGTATAGACATACTTGAGACCGGCTTTCTTGCCGATTTCCGATGCCATGTGTATCGTTGCCAGGGGAGTCGGCGGAAGTGATTCCATCTCATACTGTGGATGAAAACGGCTGATGTGCCATGGCGTTTCGGGGCCGAGATCGTGGATATACCGGGCGATATCGGTGAGTTCTTCCTTTCCGTCGTTCAGGGTGGGTATGATGAGGGTTGTTACCTCTACCCAGATTCCGAGTTCCTTCATTTTTTTCAGACTGTCCAGAACCGGCTGGAGTCTCCCGCCGCAATACTTCTTGTAAAATTGATCACGAAATGACTTGAGATCAACATTCGCGGCGTCAAGCCAGGCCGCCGCTTCGTCGAGGGCCTCGCCGGTCATGAAGCCGTTGGTAACGAAAATATTTTTGATACCTTTTTCATGCGCCATCTTTCCCGTATCGAGAGCATATTCAAAGAATATGGTCGGCTCGGTATAGGTATACGCGATGGTTTTGCATCCCGTTTTCAGCGCCCGCTCTATGATTTCCTCCGGCATGGAACTGCGACCGAATATGTTCCCCTCACGGCGCGGTGCCTGTGATATGTCATGATTCTGACAGAATTCGCACTGGAAATTACAGCCGACGGTGGCGATGGAGTAGGATTTTGAGCCCGGATGGACGTGGAAAATGGGTTTCTTTTCAATGGGGTCCACGCTCTCCGCTATTAACAGGCCGTGCACAAGGGTGAAGAGGGTTCCCTCCCTGTTTTCCCGAACCCCGCAGATGCCCCGTTTTGACGGAGCGATCCTGCACCGGTGAGCGCAGAGATGACACCGGACATGGTTGTCATCCAGTTTTTCATAGAGCAGCGCTTCTTTCACGGGCTCTCCCTCCTTCGCGCGGGGCCGGGAGCGGGAAATGTCCCCGCGGCCTTTGCCTTTGCCGTGTCGCCCAGAGGATCTTGGACGGTTATGCGGGTGAAGACTACCGGGAATGCGAGCCCGATAAATGAGCCGAAAGGATTTTTTATCAGCGGAGTCTTCTCTTCGAGAAAAGATGCGGCCGGATACCATTTCGGCGGGAAGAAGATGACGGATCCCCACTCTATGACAGTATCCGGAAGAGCTGTTCTGATCCCCCGAATCAGTCCGGGTATGCTTGAAATACAGACGTTTTCGTGAGGACACAAGGGCGTTTTCGTGCCACCCTGTGCCAGGGATAGAGAGTACCGGTTCGCGGTTCCGATGAAAACCCTCCCGCGGCATACCCTGACCGCTTCCTGTATCATATTGCGGAGATTGCATGAGGGGTCTGGAAAGATCAGGGTAACAAGGTCAAATTCGTTATCAGAGAAGGGTAGATCCTCGCAGTCGCCCGGTGAAAGATCGGCTCTCTGCCCCAGGTTCTTCCGTGCCATATCCACCATCTCGGGGGACGGATCGATGCCGGTAACACTGCACCCTTTTTCCCTGAAGAAGCGCAGGTAATCCCCTGCTCTGCACCCCACGTCGAGCACACGCTCGCCCTCCGAGGGTTTCAACAGCCGGGTGATGAGATCTTTCTCGCGTCTGTCTATGTAGTATGCGGCTGGAGAATCTAATCCGATGGTCATTCTCACTCCCCTTTTTTGTCGCACATCCCCCCGGCAGGTAACGCTAGCCGCCGATGAAAGACATATTGGTAGCGCATTTTCGTCTCTGGTTTCGGTGGCAGTCTATGGTGTAGCTGCCCGGTTTCCGGTCGATAAGGTCCCGGATAAGGGTTTCGAGTTCGGTATCGGTACACCCGGCGCGGAGAGGCGTCTTCAGGTCGACCGTCGGTTCATCGGAGAGGAGACACGCTCTCAGATGGCCGTCAGCCGTGAGACGGAGCCGGTTACAGGAGTCGCAGAATCCATGACTCATAGCACTGATAGTGCCGATCTGTCCCCGCGCCCCCTTCATGGCGTACAATCGCGCAGGGCCGGCCATTGTGCCGGTTTCCGCATCTATCCGTTCCAGAGGGCTGAAGGCGGTAATGCGCCGCAGAATCTCTTCATTAGAAATGTACCCTCTTCCGTTCTCCATCGCGATGGCGCCAATGGGCATCAATTCGATAAACCGAACCTGGTACGGTTTGTCCACGGTCAGTTTCGCGAAATCGAGAATCTCGTCGTCGTTGAACCCCTTCATCGCTACCACATTAATCTTTACAGGCGAAAACCCCGTATGGTGCGCCTTCCGTATCCCCCTCATGACGCTGTTTAAATCGCCCCCTCTGGTTATACTGCGGTACCTGTCGGGGAGAAGAGAGTCGAGGCTGATATTGATCCTCCTGATCCCCGCGTCGAATATCCGTTCGGCGCGCTCTTCCAAGAGTATACCGTTCGTCGTCAGGCTGATATCCCTGAGGCCCTCCACTTCCGTGAGGGAGGAGAGGAATTCCACGACTCCGCGCCGCACCAGAGGTTCCCCGCCGGTCACCCGTACCTTGGTAATCCCCGTCTTTACGGCAATCTTGACTATACGCAGGATCTCTTCATACCGCAGGATATCATCATGTCCCATGAAGGATACGCCTTCCTTCGGCATGCAGTACACACAACGAAGGTTGCAGCGGTCGGTGATGGAGATTCTCAGGTAATTGATTTCCCTTTTATGTTTATCTATCATGCCATATTCCTAACGATACACGCTTCAGACCCCAGCCGCTTCACCTTGTTTATACGATCAAAGCTCATAAATTTCATAAGCCTTCGTTTCGAAAACAACCAGAAGGACTCGATGCCGTCGATATGGCGTTTGCCCCTGGCGAATGCGTTGTTTCTATGATGAGCACAATAATGCTTTTTTTATCCCACGTCAACCAGACCGTTATCCCAAGATTCGCGGTTGGTTTTATTATGGAGGGGTTTATCGTGTTATGGAGACTCAAAAAATGATCTTTGCCGGCAC
>ENA-OSEO01001417-OSEO01001417.1-sediment-metagenome-genome-assembly--contig:-NODE-1417-length-43531-cov-7.029157_pt1 | contig 43531 bp, 38 predicted proteins | sample MGYA00237883_ERZ534232 | MGnify/ENA metagenome assembly ERZ534232 | reverse complement strand
TGCAGCCCTTGGGCAGAGACCCCCACGGGGAAACTTCTTCGCACGTTGCGGAGAAGTTACAAACAAAGACTCTAAAATCCGGAGCTTACCCGTCAGGGTTTTATCCCCTGGATATTGAGATCATACTCTTGGGTCCTGAGGAGTCAACGGATTGCTTCATCATTTGTCAGGAGATATTGCATGAAGACATCAGAAAAAAATGGCATTCGTCCGGGCCTATGGATCGTGGGCTGGTTCCTGGTCCTGGGGCTCGTGCTGGCAGGTGTCGGGTACTGGGGGATGGATCTTCTCAATGAAAGTCTGAATGCCTATCAACAGCAGGTGGACAACCCCCGTTTGGCATCAGACCTCGCCCCTGTGCTCAGGAGCGCCTTTGAAAAAGTCGCTCTCTGTGCAGCCGGGGGCCTTGCGGTTGTGGGCGTTCTCCTGTGGCTCACCCTGCGGTCTGCCATGCGGCGAAAGATTGCTGAACAAGGGCCCGTGAAAAGCGTAACCGCTCCCAGCGCGGAGTTGCCCCAAAAAACCCGTCCCGAGGTCTCATCCGAAGACAAGGAAAAACAGGCCCAAATGGATCAACGCCGGTCGCTTCAGCTCCTTTCCCTGTTGCAAAGGGAAGGGCGACTGGTGGATTTTTTACAGGAAGACCTTCGGGCCTACGACGACGCCCAGATCGGCGCTGCTGTTCGCAGCATCCATGAGAGCTGCCGCGAGAGCCTGAGCAAATATGTCTCCCTCCAGCCCGTCATCGACAGAAATGAGGGAGAACCCATCACAGTGGACCCAGGATTCGACGCTCAAGGCATTCGGCTGACCGGAAAAACGGCCGGTAAGCCTCCCTTTAAAGGCATTCTTCAGCACCGGGGCTGGCGGTGCACTGAATTGAAGCTGCCCACCCTCGCCGGCAGCCAGGACCCCACGGTCATTGTGCCTGCAGAGGTGGAGATTGAGTGAGGGATGATCACGTGTCCGAGCCAACCTATGTCATAGGCATCGACCTGGGCACCACCAACAGCGTGGTGGCCTATGCAGCGGCCCAGGTTTCTGAAGGCGATGCACCCGATATACACATCTTTCAGGTTCCCCAGCTGGTGGGGCCTGGATCGGTGGCAGAGCGATCTGTCCTGCCCTCTTTTGTGTTTCTGCCCGGACCCGACGATGTGCCACAGGGGGGCCTGGAGCTGCCCTGGAACAGGGAGAATACCCTGGCTGTGGGCGAGTTCGCGCGGGATCGGGGCGCTGAGATCCCTTCCCGTCTGATCGCCTCGACCAAGTCGTGGCTGTGCCATGCCGGGGTGGATCGCAATGCCCGGATCTTGCCGTGGGAGGCCCCTGAAAACGGCCCCAAGCTGTCTCCGGTAGAGGCCTCTGCGGCCATCCTCCGCCATATCAAAGAGAGCTGGGATTATGTCATGGCCAAAGACAACGAGGATCTGCGCATGGAAAACCAGGAGCTCTTCCTGACGGTGCCTGCTTCCTTTGATGCAGTGGCCAGGGATCTGACGCTCAAGGCCGCAGAAACGGCCGGTTTCCCCAAGACTACCCTCCTGGAAGAACCCCAGGCCGCCTTTTATGCCTGGCTTTATTCATCCAGCAAGGGCTGGCGGGACCAGGTCGCTGTGGGGGATCGGATCCTTGTGGTCGATGTGGGCGGCGGAACCACCGATTTCAGCCTGATCGAGGTTTCCCAGGAGCACGGGGGGCTGGCCTTGCAACGAATCGCCGTGGGCGATCATCTCCTGGTGGGCGGGGATAATATGGATTTGAGCCTGGCCTATAAAGTGGCCGGCCGACTGGCAGGGGCAGGGCAGAAACTGGATGCCTATCAGATAAGGGGGCTGTGCCACAGTTGTCGCACGGCCAAAGAGCATCTTTTCAAGGAGGAAGGCGTCGACGTATGGCCGGTGGCCGTATTGGGCCGGGGAAGCCGCCTGATCGGGGGCGCCATCAAGACCGAGCTGAAACGGGCCGAGGTGGAGGATGTCCTTATCAACGGCTTTTTCCCAGCATGCGAAAGCAGTGCACGTCCCAGTGTTGGCCTCCGCACGGGAATGAGGGAGCTGGGGCTTTCTTACGAAGCGGATCCGGCCATTACCCATCACCTGGCCCGCTTTCTGGACAGGCGGTCGTCCAGGGGCGCCGGGACAGAAGAGGGGGGTTTTGTTTTTCCTGCGGCGGTCCTTTTCAACGGGGGCGTGATGAAGGCCTGCGGGCTCAGAAAACGGGTCCTGGATCTCCTCGCTTCCTGGGCTGAGTCCGAGGCAAAGCCCCGGCCCCGGGAAATCGAGACGAGCGACTTTGACATGGCGGTTGCAAGAGGGGCCGCCTATTACGGCCTGGCCCGACAGGGCAGGGGGATTCGGATCCGCAGCGGGCTTTCAAAGACCTATTATATCGGGGTTGAGGCAGCCCTCCCTGCGGTGCCGGGCGTGCCTGCGCCGGTGAAGGCCCTGTGTGTGGCGCCGTTCGGCATGGAGGAAGGCACGGAGGCCCGGATCCCGGCAAGGGAATTCGGCCTGGTGGTGGGCGAGCCGGTGAGGTTTGACTTCCTGGGGTCCAATACGCGGCATCACGACGAGATCGGCACAGTGGTGGAGGACTGGGGAGGCGAGATCGAACCGGTTGCCGGCCTTGAAACCCTTTTGGAAGGGGAGGCCGGGGCCATTGTTCCTGTGACCCTCCAGGTGAAGGCCACAGAGGTCGGGACGCTGGAGCTGTGGTGTGAGGATGGAAAGACAGAGCGAAAATACAAGCTCGAGTTCAATGTCAGGGAAAATCCTGGGGATTGAAAGACCCAAGGAACAACCCTGGATCCCGCCAAGGCTGGACCGCATTGAACCGGCGAACGCTTATGCAGGCTTCCCCTCGTGACTGAGAGACAATAGCATGAAAAAAAACGCGCTGTATCTATCCTGTATGGTTTTGTTGATCCTTTTTGGGTGCGCTCAGGAAGAGGCGGCCCTGACGCCGCCCCCCCCGCCCCAGGTGTCCGTATATCAGACAAAGGCGCGCGAGACGCCCATTTATCAGGAATTCGTGGGCCAGATATACGGGTACAAGGACATCGGCATCGCCGCACGGGTTGAGGGATATCTGGAGGGGGTCCATTTTGAAGAGGGCTCCCGGGTGGAAAAGGGAAAGCTCCTCTACACCCTGGAAAGCCAGCAGTTCGAGGCCGCAGTGGCGGCCAAGATGAGCGACCTGGCAGGGGCCAGGACAATGATGACCGAGGCCAAGACCTACCTGGACAGGATTCGGCCTCTGGCCCAGGAAAACGCCGTCAGCCAGAGCGACCTGGATGCGGCCCAGGCCGAGTACGATGTGGCCGTGTCGTCCGTCAAGGCCGCGGAGGCCAATCTGAGGGCTGCCAAGATACAGCTGGGCTATACGCAGATCTATTCGCCCATTACAGGGCTTATCGGCAAGACCAAGGCCAAGGTGGGGGATTTTGTGGGCCGGTCACCGAATCCCATTATCCTCAATACGGTCTCCCGCATCGACACGGTGCTGGTGGAGTTCTTCATCACCGAGTCTCAGTATCTGATGATGATGCGCCATTATCTCCAACAGGTGAAGGCGGGCAAGAAGGAACCTGAGGAGAAGGCGGATCTGGAGCTGATCCTGTCGGACGGCTCGGTCTACGAGCACAAGGGAAAGGCCGATTTTGTCAACCGGGAGGTGGACCCGGCTACCGGCGCCATCCTGATCCAGGCATCCTTTCCCAATCCCGACGAAATCCTGAGACCCGGCCAGTTCGCCCGGGTGCGGGCCGTAGTGGAGATCGTCAAGGATGCCATCCTGATCCCCCAGCGATGCGTCATGGAACTGCAAGGGGCCTTCAGCGTTTACGTGGTGGGAAAGGACAACGAGACCGAGGTGAGACAGGTTACGGCTGGTCCCGCGATGGGCTCCTTTCGGCTCATTCGGGAAGGCCTTCAGCCGGGCGAGCGGGTGGTGTACGAAGGCCTGCAGAAGGTGAAGGACGGGACTGTGCTTGCACCGACTCAGGTGAATATCCCGTTTCCGGATGAAGAATAGGCGCCAGGCGTTAGGCGTTAGGCGCGAGGGGGGGGCTCAAAGCGTGAAGGGAGAAGGTGTTATCCGTTATCGGTTGTCGGTTATCAGAAAAGGATAGCCTGAAGTTGGCGCCCAACGGGACCAATAGCCCGGCATCCAGTATCCAGCAATCCCGTTTACTGCGGGATCTCCGCTTCGCTGCGACCAGCGACCAGTATCCAGTATCAAGCAACCAGCAACCAGCAACCAGTATCCAGCATGCCAGATCAATCTCCCACGGGTAATTTCTTTGTCCGGCGGCCCATTGTGGCCATGGTCATCGCCATCGTCACGGTGATCGTGGGCGTGGTCTTTCTGAGCGGGCTCCCGGTAGAGCAGTATCCCAATATCACGCCCCCCATTGTGGAGGTGCGCGCCAGCTACACCGGGGCCGACGCCATCAGCGTGGAGCAGTCCGTGGCCACTCCCCTGGAGCAGCAGATCAACGGGGTGGACAACATGCTCTATATGAAGTCCACCAACGCCAATGACGGCTCCATGACCATCCAGGTCTCCTTTGAGGTGGGAACCGACCCGGACATGGATACGGTCTTCACGCAGAACCGGGTGTCTGCTGCCACGGCCAAGCTCCCTGAGGAGGTGAAACGATACGGGGTCACCACCGAGAAATCCCTCCCCAACATCCTGATGCTCATCGCCGTCACCTCTGCGGACGGCCGGTACGATCAGCATTTCCTTGGGAATTACGCCCTCATCAACATCAAGGACATCCTGGCGAGGATCAGGGGAATCGGCCGGGTCGACGTCATCGGGGCCAGCGATTATTCCATGCGCATCTGGATCAGGCCAGACCGCCTGGCCCAAATGGGCATCACGGTTTCTGAGATCGTGGACGCCATCCAGGCCCAGAGCGTGATCGTGCCGGGCGGCAAATTCGGGGCCGAGCCGGCCCCCAAGGGTACGGAATTCACCTACACGGTCCGTCTCCCCGAGCGCCTCCAGTCCGAAGAGGCATTCGGCGATGTGGTCATCCGGACCACGGACGACGGGGCCCAGGTCAAGATCAAGCACGTTGCCAGGGTGGAACTGGGCGTGGAGACGTACAATGCCTTCACTCGGCTGGGCGACAAGGCGTGCGCCATGATCGCCGTGTACCAGGCCCCCGGTTCCAATGCCGTTGAGCTGGCAAAACAGGTGAAGAGCACCATGGCCGCCCTGTCCGGATCCTTTCCGGAAAGCCTCGGGTACGACATCTCCCTGGACACGACCCTGGCCATCACCGCGGGGATCGACGAGATCGTGGAGACCCTGTATATCGCCCTGGGCCTCGTGATCCTCGTGGTCTTTATCTTCCTCCAGGACTGGCGTGCGGCCCTCATCCCCACCATCGCCATCCCGGTCTCCCTGATCGGGGCCTTCATGATCTTTCCCCTGATCGGATTTACCGTCAATGTCCTCTCCCTCTTGGGACTGGTGCTGGCCATCGGGATTGTGGTGGACGACGCCATTGTGGTGGTGGAGGCCGTCCAGGTCAATATCGAGGCGGGCATGGACCCCAAGGCCGCTACTGTCAAGGCCATGGAGGAGGTCACCGCCCCCGTGATCGCCACCACCCTGGTCCTGGTGGCGGTATTCATTCCCGTGGCCGTCATGGGGGGGATCACTGGGAGCCTCTACCAGCAGTTTGCCATCACTGTGGCCGTGTCGGTCCTCTTTTCATCCATCAACGCCCTGACCCTGAGCCCGGCCCTGTGCGCCCTCCTTTTGCGGAAAAAGAAGCCGGTGCGGGGGCCGCTGGGTGCGTTTTTCAGGCTGTTCAACACGATTTTTGACAAATCCACCAACGGATATGTGGGCGTGACCCGCCTGGTGACGCGAAAGATCGCCATGGGGCTTGTCTTTGTCCTTATCCTCACCGCCGCCATGGGGCTTTTGGGCAAAAAGATCCCGGGGGGATTCATGCCTGAAGAAGATATGGGATATCTCATGGTCAATATCCAGTTGCCCGATGCGGCCTCCCTCCAACGGACCAATGCGGTCTGCAAGAAGGTGGAGGAGATTATCCGGGGGCACAATGAGGTGTCTTTTATCACCACGGCCGCTGGATTCAGCCTCCTTTCGGGTAGTATGGCCTCCAATTCGGGCTTCATTTTTGTGTCTTTAACGGACTGGGCCCAGCGCCAGGTCACGGCGAATCAGCTGGTGAACCGCTTGAACGGCGAGTTTTTTATGGCCGTCAACGAGGCCCAGGTCTTTGCCTTCGGTCCCCCGGCCATTCCCGGGCTGGGAAACGGTTCCGGGTTTTCCCTCATGATCCAGGACAAGGGCGGCAAGAGCCCGGCCTATCTGGCGGAGCAGGCGGGGAAGTTCATCCAGGCGGCCATGAAGCGGCCTGAGATCGGGGCCGTCTTCACCACCTTTCGGGCCAATGTTCCCCAGCGGTTCATGGATATCGACAAGGACAAGGCCCTTAAGGCCGGGGTTTCCCTGAACAATATCTATACCACGGTCGGGGCCTTTCTGGGCGGATCTTACGTCAATGATTTCAATCGCTTTGGAAGGCTTTACAAGGTCTACATCCAGGCCGAGCCCCAGTACCGCCTCAATGAGGACCAGCTCGACTTTTTCTATGTCAACAACAAGGAGGGGAGGAGCGTTCCCCTGGGAACCTTTGTGAACATCCACGACATCGTGGGACCGGATTACACCAACCGGTACAATCTCTACCGTGCCGTGGAACTGACCGGCAGCCCGGCCCATGGATACACCTCGGCCCAGGCCATGACAGCCCTGGAAGAGACCGCGGCGGAGGTCCTGCCCGCGGGCATGGGATATGAATGGAGCAACATGAGCTACCAGGAGAAGAAGGCCGCGGGCACCGGGTCCATTGTCTTTGTCTTTTCACTGGTCTTTGTGTTCTTGATCCTGGCGGCCCAGTACGAGAGTTGGTCATTGCCCTTCAGCATCCTCATGGGGACCCCCTTTGCCATGTTCGGGGCCTTTCTGGCCCTGTTTCTGGCCCGGATGCACAGCGAGAGCTATGAACTCAACGTGTTCGCCCAGATCGCCCTGGTCATGCTCATTGCCATGGCCGCCAAGAACGCCATCCTGATCGTGGAGTTCGCCAAGCTGGAATTCGACAAGGGCGCCTCCCTGTTTGACGCGGCCATCAAGGGGGCGCGGCTTCGGTTCCGGCCCATCCTGATGACGGCCTTTTCCTTTATCTTGGGGGTGCTCCCCCTGGTGGCGGCAAGCGGGGCCGGGGCAGAGGCCAGGGTGGTCATGGGCATGGCGCTGTTGGGCGGGATGAGCGTTGCCACGCTCCTGGGGCTCTTTTTCTATCCCCTCTTTTTTGTCCTGATCGGCAAGATCGGGCGGTATGAGAAGAAGAGGGGCAAGGTATGAGGCATTAGGTGCGAGGCGAGTCAGGCGGGTGGGGCGGTGTGTCCTTGCTGCCTTTCCATACACATTATCCGGCGCCCGGGGGCGGTCGCCGAACGATACGGACGCATTTTATTGCAGCCCTTGGGCAGAGACCCCCACGGGCGCCCAGGCTGCTGTTTGGTTGCGGCCGTCAGGCCGCCTTGGGACGAGGCACAAGGCGTGAGGCATGACGCGTAGGGCGTCAGGCGCGAGGAAGGCGAGGGTTAACAGCTATCGGGCAACCAGAATCAAGAGGCTGTGCCATGTCGTTTGCGAAACGTGTCCGCTATTATCTCATGAAGGACGTGGGCGCCCCCCTGGTCATGGGTTTAAAATCCAGGAGAAAGAAAAAAGGTCCCGGCCGGCCCACACCGGGTTCGGGGCCGGGGCTCAGGTGCGCCTCCCGGTTAAAGGAGATCATGACGCGGCACTACCTGCTCTCCCGCTACGCAGAAGGGGCCCGTCCTGTGGCCTGGGTCACCAGCGGCGCGCCCGTGGAGATCCTGAGGCCCTTTGGCTTTTACACCGTCTACCCTGAAAACCATGGGGCCCTGTGCGGCGCCCAGAGGCTCGGACCAGAGCTGTGCGCGGAGGCCGAGGCCCAGGGCTATCATCAGGATCTCTGTTCCTATGCCCGCATTGACCTGGGGCATTTTCTCTCGGGAAAGACCCCGGTAGGGCGATTGCCCAAACCCGATCTCCTCTTTGCATCCAACAATATCTGTCAGACTGTGGTCCATTGGTACAGGGTGCTTGCCCATCAACTCAAGATCCCCCTTCTCCTTTTCGACACCCCCTATAATTATAATGGGACCACTGAGGCCGACATCGCCTACATGGTGCGCCAACTGGAGGAGATGATCCCCGTCCTGGAAGAAATCTCGGGTCGTCCCTTCAATCATAAAAAATTCCAGGAGACCATCCGCATCGCCCGGGCCTCCTCGCTCGCCTGGGGAGACGTGCTTGCGACCATGAAGGCCCGTCCGGCCCCCATGACGATCTTTGACGCCTTCATCCACCTGGCCCCCATCGTGTCCCTCAGGGGTCTGCCGGTCGCCCTGGACTATTACGCCATTCTTCTAAAAGAGCTGAGGGAAAGGATAGACCACGGCACTGGGGCCATCCAATATGAGCGAAAACGGCTCATGTGGGACAATATCGCCATCTGGTACAAGGTCCGCGATTTTTCAAATTTGTTCGCTCGGCAGGGGATGAACTTTGTTGCAGCCACCTACACCCATGCATGGGCCGAGACAAGCGCCCTCATGGATGGAGAGCGGCCTTTTGAATCCATGGCCATGACCTACAGCGGCGTCGTGCTCAACAACAGTCTGAAAGATCGTTTGCAGCTCATGGAGAGGCTTATCAGGGAGTATCAGGTAGATGGTCTGGTCATCCATTCGGCCAAGAGCTGCAAACCCTATTCGGTGGGACAGTACGATCTAAAGCGGCTCTTGATGGAACGTCTGGAGATACCCTCGGTGATTGTGGATGCGGACATCACCGATTTTCGGGCCTATTCTGAAGAGCAGACACGCACACGCCTGGAGGCCTTTTTCGAGGCCATGGAAGGATGAAAAATTTTGAACGCAAGACCTGAAATGCGCAATGGGGAACAGGCAACCTCCAGGCAGGGTCAAAACGCCGGACTTTTGATGGACGCAGACACATGACAGAGCATGCATATGTTGCAGGAATAGACGTGGGCTCGCTCAGCACCGAGGCCCTTGTTCTGCACACAGAGGCCGGCATGGCCGGATATGCCATCGTTGAGACCGGCGCCAACAGCACAGACGCGGCCTTGACGGCCCTGGATCAGGCCCTGAATGCTGCCGGCGTCAGCCGCGATGAGATCCGGCGCATGGTGGCAACCGGCTACGGCCGCGTCTCTATCCCATTTGCCGACAGGCGGGTTACGGAAATCTCGTGCCATGCCGCGGGTGCGTTTTACCTTTTCCCGGACACGGCCACCGTGATCGATATAGGCGGCCAGGACTCAAAGGCGATCCGCATCGGCCAGGGGGGAAAGGTCCTCGATTTTGCCATGAACGACAAGTGTGCGGCAGGGACCGGCCGCTTTTTGGAGGTAATGGCCAATAAGTTGCAGGTGCGGTTGGAGGACATGGGACCTCTTTCTCTTAAGGCAAAAAAGGGCGTGAATATCAGCAGCGTCTGCACGGTTTTTGCTGAAAGCGAGGTCGTATCCCTGGTGGCAAGGAATCATCCCAAAGAGGAGATCCTGAGAGGGATCCATCGGGCCATTGTCAACAGGGTATGGAGCATGGCGACCGCGATCGGCGTTCACGGAGCAGTCACCATGACCGGGGGGGTTGCCAAGAACATCGGTGCGGTCAGGCTCATGGAAGAAAAGCTCGGCCAGCCGATTCATGTCCATTCTGAACCCCAGATTGTCGGGGCCCTGGGGGCTGCCCTTTTGGCAGGCAGAGATCTGCAGAAAAGATAACCCCCTCATGAGCATTTTCTCTGCCCAAACACAGGATCACCAAGCAGGAGGGTTTTGGGCTTCATCTCTGGGCATGGGCCTGGCGCCTGCTGTCGCAGGCCCATTTCAAAGCTCCAATAAACTCATTGACAACCTGAAGAAAAGCCGATAATAGAGGCCCGAATATACGGGCATGTCCTGCTGCTGCGCCTTGCACCGGCCTTTTCAGGCCGACTGGATGCGGAGAAAGGCAGATCCGCAATCTTCAATCTTAACGGAAAGGAGCATTTTATGGCTGCAAAACCAATGGGCAAGAAAAATGCGGGCAAGAAGGAAACCATTAGAAAGGTCACGGCACTGAAAAAACCCATGACCAAAACGGAAATGCTAAGCGAGATTGCGCTCAATACGGAGCTGACCAAGAAGCAGGTATCCGCAGTGTTTGACGAACTTGCCCTTCTCATCGAGCGTCATATCAAAAAACGCGGGCCCGGTCAGTTTACATTTCCAGGTCTTTTCAAGATTGAAGTGAAGCACAAGCCTGCCACCAAGGCGCGCAAAGGCATTAACCCCTTTACAAAAGAGGAGACCGTATTTAAGGCCAAACCAGCCCGTCGAAGCGTCAAGATACGCCCTTTGAAGAAGGTAAAGGACATGTCTGCCTGATCCGGCAGGGGATCTCCGGACGCCATCCCTGGGCCCGTATATTTCCCTTTGATGGTCCATGCCCTTCCCAGAAACACACAGGCCCCGCCGATCGCTTGATCGGCGGGGCCTGTGTTTGCTGGCCTTCCATCAGGCCTCAGTCTGAAAGATATGCTCCCTTATGAGATTCATCTCTTCCCGGTTGGGAAGGTAGGGATAGTTCCATTGTTTGACGGCGGGGAGGCAGTTGCCAAAGGGCCGGTTGCAGGCCACCTTGCCGTCGGGACCCAGACAGCCGGTAGTCATAAAAGGCGTTCCCAGACCCACAATGGTCTGGAGCCTTTGAGGAGATATTCCAAAGTCAACGATCCGGCCTGCTGCATCAAAGCCCATATCGCCATAACGGACCAGGCCCTCCTCGATCAGATATCGGGCCAACTGGATCCTCAGGTAGGAGGGCCAGGGGGGCTGGGGCCTGTCGGCCAGTCGGGAGCCCTCCTCGGCAAAGAAGGAGAAGAGATGATTGTCGATCCCCATCTGCCGCAGCCGGTCCATGATAGAGGTCATCTCGTCTTCTGTCTCGCCCATCCCCACCATGAGATGGGCGCCCACATTGCCCTTGCCAAATACCTCCAGGCCGATTTCTGCAATCTCCCAGTATGTTTGCCATTTGTGGGGACCTGAGACGCCCTTTCCCCTGTATTTATCGAACAGCTCCGGGGTAGCCAGGTCGATGGCCACGCCGATTTTATCGGCCCCGCACGCCTTCATATCTCTCAGATCCTGTGCTTTGAGAATGGTGGGGCTGATGAGGATTGAAACCGGAAGCCGGGTCTCTCGGGTCAGTCGGCGGGTCATCTCCAGGGTATGGGCCCTGCACTTTCCGTTGGTGATCATGGAGATGCAGGTCCTCTGTACATACGAAGGGGCCTGGTTGACGGCATCGATGATGACATCCATGGAATAGAGCGGCCATTCCACATGGATGAAGCTTTTTTCCGCATAAGAGCCGGGCCGCTTCTTGGCAAGCCCGCAATAGGCGCAGTTGGCCGAGCATCCCTCGGGATAGTGGACCAGGAGGTTGACGCACCGGTTGACCGCGCCCCGGTACATACGGCCCCGCATGAGGCCCACAGAAAGGGCGCTGGCATGGCTCATCTTGGCATATTCAGGACTCTGCTGTTTGGACATGGCTACTGGATGCTGGTTGCTGGCTCTTGGAGTCTGTTGGGTTCCTTGAGCTTATCGGGTTTGTTGGGTTCTTTTCCAACCTGGCGCTACCGACCTCCGATCTCTGGAGGCTGGATACGGGATGCTTGATGCTGGTTTCCGGGGGCGGCGGAAACAGAACCCCTCGCCCCAGGGGCCTCACGCCTTGCGCCTGATGCCTCGCGCCTCCCTACAACCTCACCTGATTCTGCTTGGCCAACAATATGGCCTCCGTGAGGGTGGGTATGTCAAGGCCGTAGATCATATCGTCATGCCATACCGAGGCAATATTGGCCTCAATGTTCTCCCGGCGGGCCGTGGTCCATTTCAGGGCGTTTTCGATCCGATGCAGGTCTTCACCGGTGGAGAAGAAATCCCCCGTGATAAGGACATGTTCGATGGAGCCGCCCGAGAGGGAGAGGTATATCTCCAGCAGGCCGGCACGGGTCTTGAGCTGACCTACGCCCATCCTTGCCCTGGGATGACGATGGGAGAATATCCATTCCTCCCGGGTATATCTCTCTTGGATCAGCCTGCGCACCACATCCTGTTCCCACTCATCCGGGCTGTCTTGCCGGAACGAGATGCCGAATTCCTCCTCAAAGGCCTTCTGGATCGCAGACATCATCTCCGCCACACCGAGATCTCGGCCCAGTTCCGCACGGACCGTGGTCATGCGCTGACTGAAGCAGTTATATCCCTTGTCCGCGAGCTTGATCGCCGGCGTGTTCATAATGTCGGTCATGAGGGGAATGTCAAAATCCACCAGTAGACTGGTGTGAAACAGCAAAGAAGTCTCGGCCTCGGCCGCGGCCGAGAGCCCCGCGATCTTCCTGCCGTCCACTTCCAGATCGTTCTTGGGCTGGAAACGGGCATGGATCCCCACGTCATCCAGGGCCCGGATGAGGACCCGGCTGAGCGAGTCGAACACGCCGCCTACGCCCTTTCTAAGCCCTGGATAGTCCACGTTGATCCCCAGGCCCAGGGCCACGATTTCAGGCCCCATGATGACGGTGCCGCCCCCGGTGCTCCTCCGGTTGTACTCGATCCCCCTGGCCCTGCAGCGATCCAGCCGCAGGGCCGCCTTGATGTCCTGATATTTTCCCACAATCACAGAGGGGATAAAGGTGTACAGATGGAGGATGGGAGGCGAGCCGTGGCTCGCAACAGACTGGGGCAGGGCGTCATCCACTGCCAGGCCTTCCGCAGTGGACACCGACCGCTCAAGGTTCTTAAAGAGCCGCCATTCTCCAGGCACGGCCCTTTTGGATCCCGACGTCATGCAGACAAACTCCGCTATCCCTGCTCGGCCTTGGCCCGTTCTTCCTCTGTCTTGGCGATTTCGCTGTCTATAAATTCCGGAACCGCGTCCCCGTGAATCAGGTTTTTCAGCTCGGCCTGCAGCTGATCTTCGTCTTCCGCCTCAATCACCAGGATCCAGCCCTTTCCGTAGGGATCTGAATTGATCAGGCTGGTGTCTTCCTCCAGATCCTCGTTCACCTCAGCGATTTCACCCGAAACAGGCGCCACCAGTTTGCCGATCCACTTCCTGGACTGGATCTTGCCGCAGGTCTCCCCCTGGCTGACCTCGTCCTCCTCCTCGGGCAAGTCCACAAACACAATATCCCCGGCCTCTTTCTGGAACATGTCGGTCATTCCAACCGTCACCTTGGTCCCTTCCACCCGCGCCCAACTGTGCTCCTCGTGGTAGTACAGGTCATCCGGCATATTGTATCCCTTGATTACGGCCATCGTTCAAACCTCCTTTGAAGTTGAGTTCACAATTCTTATTGAAAGCGGACCCTGACCGCCCGTGCATGGATCGGAAGCCCCTCGGCCTCAGCAAGGGTCGTCACCGTGTCTTTGAGACTGGCAAGACCTTCCCTGCTCAAATACTGGAAGGTGGGCTTCTTGATAAAATCATCCACCGAAAGCCCTGAGAACATGCGGGCGCATTGTCCGGTGGGAAGGACGTGATTGGTGCCCGAGGCATAATCGCCCACCGGCACCGGCGCATAGGGTCCTAAAAAGATGGACCCGGCGTGTCTGATCCGGTTGAGGGCGATAAAGGGGTCTTTCGTCAGGATTTGAAGGTGCTCTGCAGCATATTCATTGGTAAAATCGATCGCCTGTTCCATATCCCTTGCAATCAGCACGTAGGAGTGTCGGGAAAGGGAGGACTCGAAGATCTCTTTTCTCGGCAGGGCGTCGTATTCCTGTTCGATCATGGCGCAGACGGCCTCGGCCAGTTCCTCCGACGGCGTCACCAGAACGGCCGCAGAGTCAGGATCGTGTTCTACCTGGGAGAGAAAGTCGATGGCAATCCATTCGGCATTCCCGGTTTCGTCTGCCAGGATGAGGGCCTCGCTGGGCCCCGCAGGCGAGTCGATGTCCACCTGTCCGTAGACCAGCATCTTGGCTGCGGTAACATACTTGTTTCCCGGCCCCACGATCTTGTCCACCCTGGGCATGGTCTCTGTCCCGAAGGCGAGCCCGGCGACCCCCCAGGGGCCTCCGACCTTGAAGATCTGGTCGCAGCCGGCAATGTCGGCCGCCACCAGTGTGGCCGGATTGGCGACCATGCCTTTTCCGGGCGGCGTCACCGCCACGATCCTGCCTACGCCCGCCACCCTGGCCGGAAGAACGGTCATGAGGATGGAACTGGGATAGGCGGCCGTGCCCCCGGGGATGTAGCATCCCACAATATCCATGGACCGCCTGACCCGGCCGGCTAAAATCCCCTCCGACACCTCGATGGACCACATCTCCCGTTCAAGCTGGGCCGTGTGAAACCGGCGGATGTTCTGGCCAGCGGTCTTGAGACATTCCACCACCTTTGGATCCACCTTTTCGTAGGCCTCCCGGATCTCGGACTCAGAGACCACCAGGTCATCCGCAGTGATATCGGCCTTGTGTTTCCGGTAATGGGTCAGGGCAACCGCATCGCCCCGGTGTTTGACATCCATTACAATGCCCCGGACATCTTCTAATATGGAGGAGATGTCCTCCATGGACCGCTCCATGACGGCCTTTCTTCTTTCTGGGCTTAAATCATCGATTCTTTCCGGCGTTAATTTCATTGCTGTTGTTTTCTCCTGGCTTGCGAAGTCTCATGGTATGGTGCGCATATTTCCCTGCGGAACAGGCGGCCGTCAACCAGACGTAATCCGCCATGTTTTTAAAGAGGATCGATCGTTCTGTCAAGGGATATAAAAGGACTGTGGCCATCTTTACCCGGATGCGGCGCAGGACCCGGTCCGGGATCCCGTACCGGTTGACGATGTGCCCGTTCCCTGCGAAGACCGCCATTTTGCCCGGATTATCCTTCAGATCCCGGGCGATGTTGTCCGCCATGGTATCTTCCCATACGCACTGGGCCTGGTAAAAATATTCGAAATCATCAAGATCCTCGTGCGAGTGGTCCTTGAATGCCTCATGCAAATAGGCGCGATGGGCGTCATTGTTGAGATCAATCTCCTGGGCCGCACAGTCCCTTTCTTCGGGAGTGAGGCTCCCCAGGCCGGATCTGGCCACCTTTCGCACCACATTGGCCGGGAGATTGATCCCGATCACACGGATGTCTCCCTCTCTGGCCGGGAATATGAGGGGCCGATAAAAATGGTAAGGGAAAGACCAGCCCTTTGCCCAGCCCACATCCTTGAGGAACGCACTCTCGCTGAGGCCTCCCTCCAGGTAACGGTCCAGGACCGGCTGTTGGGTGACGTCGAAAAACTCCATGGCCACGGTCAGCCTCTCATTACGGGCCATGAGGGACTGAAGTATCTGGACCTGGATGAGATGGTGCTCAGGGTTGTCGTGCACCTCGCCCACAAAGATCAGGTCCATCCCCTCCAGGTCGTTCATAAGTTCATCAAACGATATGGATTTCCCTTTTTCGAGATCCACGATCCGCCCCTCTGAAAAGTGTCCCGGCACACCCTCAATGGAGGCAAGGGGAGGCATCCCTGGATGGAGGGCGCCGCACCCGCAGAAAATCAGGGAACAGGCCGCCAGAAGTATGGGAATCCAGAAAATATTCATGCGTCAAAGCCATAAAATGCGGTAAAAGACAATCATCTTGACCGAATATGCTTCTATCATTTACCCTGATTATATGCAACCCCTTAGACTCTGTCTCTGCAACTTCTCTGCAACGTGCGAGGAAGTTCGCCCTTGGGGGTCTCTGGCCGAGGGCTGCAATAAAATGGGGCCGCATGGTCCGGGGACCCTCCCCCGGGGCCGAATAATGTGAATGGAAAGGCAGCGAGGACTGACCGTCCCAGGAAAGTCTGTCCCTGGGGCTGGAACAGACTGAATTTAAAGGCCCTGCTGCCGTTCCCACGAGCTGTATTCGGTTTTTGCAGCCCCTGGGCAGAGCCCCTCACGGCCGGGCAGAACCCTCGTGGAACATAGGCGAAACTTATTAGGTTGCGGCCGTCTGGCCGCCTTAGGCAAATTTCAAATAGCTTTGATTAGGCGCTTTAAAAATGTCCCCCCCAGACCACCCCCGCTATGAACTGGACCCCCATGTCTTACGCAACACCCTCCCGGACAGGCCGGGCGTCTATCTCTTCATGGACCGCGGGGGGAGGGTGATTTATGTGGGCAAGGCCAAGAGCCTCCGAAACCGCATCCTCTCCTATTTCAGGGGAAACGGCGAAGCGGCCGTCAAGACCCGTCGAATGGTGCGGAGGGCCGGCGATCTGGAGGTCATCCTCACCGATACCGAACAGGAGGCCTTTATCCTTGAGGGGCATCTTATCAAAAAGCACATGCCCCGCTACAACATCATCCTTCGCGACGACAAACAGTATCCCTGCCTCTGCCTGGATGTGAGAGAGCCCTTTCCCCGACTGGCGGTTGTGAGAAAGATCAAGAAGGATGGGGCACTCTATTTTGGCCCATTTTCATCGGCCAACGCGGTACGAAGCACCAAAAGATTCATTGATCGGGTCTTTAAACTGCGCAAATGCAAAGACGGAATCCTGCGTAGAAAGAACCGGCCCTGCATCAACTTCCAGATGAATCGCTGCCTCGCCCCCTGCACCCATGAGGTCTCGCAGGAGGAATACAGAGAAATAGTTCAGCAGGTCCGGCTTTTTTTAGAGGGACGGAGCCGCGAGCTTATCAGAAAGCTCGAAAGAGACATGGCGGCTGCGGCCCAAAACCTGGACTTCGAGAAGGCGGCCGTCATCCGGGACCAGATCCGGGCCATTGAAAAGACCGTGGAGCGCCAGCATGTGGTCTCCCGCCGAATGGCAGATCAGGACGTCATCGGCCTGGCGGAAAAAGAGGAGGCATGCCAGGTGGTTATCCTCTTTATTAGAAAAGGATATCTGACAGGAACCCGCAATTTTCTCATCAAGGAACCCAACGCGACTCCCCAGGAGGTGATGGAGGCCTTTCTGAAGCAATACTACGGACCCGAGGCCTTCATCCCCAAAGAGATCCTCATTTCGGAGCCCATCGAGGATCTCATGCCCATCACCGCCTATCTCTCGGATCTGGCAGAAACAAAAATCGCCATCCGGAATCCCCGCCGGGGCGAAAAGCGAAAGCTTGTGGGCATGGCCGTGGCCAATGCGGAGAATCTCCTGAAAGGCCGTGTTGCGGCCCAGCAGGAAGATATCCTAACAGCAGCTCGATGCATGCTGGGGCTCACGCGGACGCCCAGACGGATCGAAGGCCTCGACATCTCCAATTTTCAGGGGGGCCCGGCCGTTGGAACCGTTGTCTCCTTTGTGGGAGGGACCCCTCACCGCGCAGGATACCGCAACTTCAAGATCAAACAGGAGGGGATTATTGACGATTACGGGATGATGGCCGAGATGGTGAAACGAAGGCTCGCCAAGGGGGCCCTCCCTGACCTATTCCTGGTGGACGGGGGCAAGGGACACCTGGCCACGGTCAGACGGGTCCTGGAAGAGGAACTCACTGCCGGATCCCGGGCCGGAGATGGCACGCAAACGCCTCATGATGTCTTTAGGCCCGACGTCATTTCCATTGCCAAACCCGACAATCCTTCCGACCCCCGCGACAAGATCTATCTTCCCGGCAGGAGAAACCCGGTCATGCTCAAAACAGGGCACCCGGTGCTCCTTCTCCTGATGCGGATCCGGGATGAGGCCCACCGACGGGCCATATCCTATCACCGCAAGCTGCGACAAAAACGCCTGACCCATTCTGAGCTGGACGCCATTCCCGGCATTGGAAAGGAGAGAAAGGCCCGATTGCTCCGTCGTTTCAAGGGTATCGACCCCATTGCCCGGGCCACGGCCGAGGAGCTGGCCCGGACCCAGGGGATCAGCCGATCCCTGGCCGAGGCCATATTCGCGCATTTTCACGGTCTGCAGGACAAGCAGGTGGAAATGGACCTCATTTCAAATAGTGAGGCGCAGGAAAATGGTCACCAGACCCAAGTACACGAGAAGGCTGAGGATGTCGTTGGTGGTGGTGACGAAGGGCCCTGAGGCCAGGGCAGGGTCCACCTTCATTTTCTTGAGAAATATGGGGATGGCAGAGCCGATCAGACCGGAAAGCAGGACGATGATCATGAGGGAGACAGCGACAATTACGCCGAGCCGAACATCGTCCAGCCAGGCGCCCACAATCACCCCCAGCATCAGGCCGCAGATGAGTCCATTGACAAGGGCGACCCGCATTTCCATCCAGAGACGCTTTCCCACGTTCACGAGACCGATGTCTCCGGTAGCGAGGCCCCGGACCACTACGGTGGCGGCCTGGATGCCGGTGTTCCCTCCCATGGCCATGATGACCGGAAAGAAAAAGGAAAGGGCAATCAATTTCTCCAGAGAGGACTGGAACTGGTTGATGACAAAGGCGGCAAACACCCCCCCGAAAAGGGCCGCCACAAGCCAGGGGAGTCGCGCCCGGGATATCTTGAGGATGGAGGCCTCGGTAATCTCCTGATCGATCACCCCGGCCATGAGAGAGATATCCTCATCCACCTCGTCTTCTATTGCCTCGATGATGTCGTCATAGGTAATCCGGCCCACCAGTCGGTATGCATCATCCACCACCGGGATATTGACCAGGTCATAGCGCCTGACCAGATGGATGACCTCTTCCTGATCCGCCTTCACGTTGACCGATATGACGTCCGAATTCATGATCTCGTCTATCTTCCTGTCAGGCGGCTCAAGCACCAGATCCTTGAGGGAGATGACGCCCACCAGTTTGTCGAAATCGTCGGTAACCCATATATAATAGAGGTTCTCCACCTCCTCCCGCTTTTCCCGGATGGATTCAACGGCGTCCCGCACGGTGGCGCTGGCCTTGACCGCCACAAACTCCAGGGCCATGATCCCCCCGGCCGTGTCCTCGGGATAGGGAAGAAGTCTTTGCAGTTCCTCCGTGACCTCATCCCGGACCGCATGAATAACCTCTCGCGCCCGATCAGCCGGCAGATCGCCCACCACATCCGCCGCATCATCCGAGTCGAGCACCTCGACAATCTGTGTGACGGCCTTGTTGTCCAGCCCTTCCAGGATCCGTTCTCGAACAGGGGGCTCGATCTCCATGAGGACGTCGCCGGCCCCTTCAGGCCCTAACAGACGGAAGATGAAGAGACCCTCGTCTCTTCCCAGATGCTCGATGAGATCGGCAACGTCAGCGGGCTTCATGGGATCGATCAGCTTTTTCAGCGGCGCCCTGTCCTGCTGATCGACGAGAAACCTGACTTCATCAAGCAGCTTGCCGTCGATGGTCCTTGGTTCAAAGGCAGTCACGCTTGATCTCCTTTTTCCCTGGCGCTTCTGAGCCGGCGCAGTTTCTGCACGATGAGGCGGTTCGGCAGGGATGGGTCTTCCGACACGGCCATCAGTTTTTTCAGGGGAATTTCGGCCCGTGCAGCGCTTTTGTGGCCGCCTGCAGAACCGCCCCATTCTCCGAACAGCTTCTGGGCGGTCTTGCCTGCGTCGCCCCTGAATCCGGCGTTTCTCAAGACCACGATCAACCTTCCCTCATATATGCCGGCGGCTATGCTCCACTCGGCCTCGGCCAGTTTCATAAAAAAGTCGGCGATCTGGACCAGGAGATCGGGATGCGCCACGTCTTCCATGTTGATATAGGCAATGTCCTTTATGAAAACCACCTGTTCCATGGCGAAACGAAAGTGTTTCAGGGTTTCCCTGCTCATCTCGGAAGACTCGATCTTCTTGATGGTGTTCATGTTGGCAATGGGATACAGATACCTGAATGCGTTCATGTCGTTGGGCGAAGATTCCCTGACAAAGTTGTCGGTATCTGTCTTGATGCCGTAGAAAAGGGCCGTGGCGAGCCGCGGGGACGGCGTTATCCTGGATGCCCTCAGATATTCGGTGAGTATGGTTGCATTTGCGCCGTATTCTTCCTTGATGTCGATGAAAGAGGCCTCTACTGGCGCCTCTGCTACGGGATGATGATCGATGATGATGTCAAAGGCCTGGTTCATGAACCGTTGATGGTGGTACGGCTGGGAGTCCACGATGGCCCAGCGTTTGATCTTCCGGCCCCGCATGGACCGTATGCGCTGCAGTTTGATCTTAAGGAGCCGGAGCAGGGCCAGATTGTCGGCCCGTTCAATGGGGTTGACATGAAATAAGGTGACCCTTCTCACCTTCCGCCAGAACAGGCGCTTGAGGGCCAATGCGCTGGCAATGGCATCCGGGTCCGCGCTCATAACAATGCCCCACGTTTCATCCGGAGACAAAAGTTCCATGAGGCGTTTGCATTTTTCTGCCGATGTGGTCGATTTGGGAAAGGGACGGTCCATGGTCATGTAATTGTGAATCCGTGAACAGGTTATTTTTTGTTGACCGCAAGTGAAACCGATGCGCGGTGCGCGCCTTGAGTTTTGCGCCTCACGCCTCCCATGCTATCTCACAACTCCTGCGAATTCAATGGAAAACCCGTGAATGCCGCGCTCACCAGGGCCACAGTCTCTCGAGATATTCCAGGCTGGGCCACAGATCCTCTTCTCTGTGGGGCTCCAGCGTGACCACCGGCCGGCCCGGGGCGCATGCTGCAACCAGATGGAACAACCGCCGAAAATCGATGCACCCTCGACCCAGGGCCAGGTGTTCATCCTGGACCCCGGAATTGTCATGCAGGTGCAGCTGACCCAGACAGGGACCCAGCCGGCCGATCCACTCTTCTACGGGGGCCTTGCTGAAGACGGCCTGATGTCCGCAGTCCAGACAGAACCCGACCCCCAGCTCCTTCAGATTCTCCAAGAGGCCTGCCATATCGTCAGGAGACGCTTCGTAGACGTTTTCCAACATCATCCTGGCGCCTGTCGATTGGATCTCCCCCGCGATCCCGGCCCATAGGTCGAGACTGTTTTTGAGCCAGCGCTCCCGGATGTGCCAGTACCGCGTGGGGTCATATCCGGTGTGACAGACAACCGTTAACGGCTTGAAAAGGCTGATCAGCGGGACGACCTGTTTCAACCGGCGCCGTGTCAGGTCCCTCACCATCGGGTCGGGCGACCCAGGGGAAAGATCCATGAACGGGGCATGAAAGGTGACGGTCAGCCCTGCCTCCTGAAGTCGGCTGGCGGCTGCCTCCATGAGGGAGACGGGGCACCTGTCCAGGGTCTCGGCGTCAAAGCCTATTTCCGGGTTGAGATGATTCTTGACAAACCGATCCAGATAGGATTCAGAGAGCATGAAAAAGGGGACATTGACCTGGACCTGGTCTCTCAGATCATTTTTCATACGAATTCCTCCAGCTGCATTGACACTGCCGCTGCGTTTGGGTATAAAATCTTGGCTGCAGTGCAATCAATATATTCTTTAGAGGCCCAAACAGGATGAAAAAAGCCATCATATCCCCCCTCTGCTCCGGTCTCGTTATTCCGGGTCTGGGCCAGATCGTCAATCAGGACCTGAAAAAGGGGATCCTTCTGCTGGCCGGCGTATTTGTCCTTTTTATCGCAGGCATCATCAAACTGGTGCGCCTCATCCGTTCCATCCTTGGATCGGACAGCGGCGACATTACAAATCCGGAAGTGATAATGGCAAGACTCCGGGCCGAAGACCTGACCCTGCTGTGGGTCATAGGGGCCCTCTTCGCAATCCTCTGGATCGTTTCGGTGGTGGATGCCTATGTGAAAGGGAAACAACTCGACAGCGTGGAACACGGGGACGCCACCCCATGAGGGCCTATCTGATAGATGAAATCGGAGGCCAGGATGTGGAGCGGCTGAGGGAATTTTTGAAAGAGCACGCTATTCGCTCCAGCCTTGACCAGATCTTCTGGGTCCCTGTCCCAGACGACCTCCTCAGCGAGACCCAATACCTCCATGTCCAGTGCCGACCCCACGTCTTTGCCGTCGAGCTGGGGCCAGACTGGATTAAGCTGGAGTTTTTCGTCCGCACATTGAAAAGCATGCGATGCGAGTGCCCGGCCTATTGCACGCCCGTCCAGCGCGACTATATACTTCGATTCGCCGACGGCATCATCGAGCAACTCCACATCCGCACATAAGGGCTCACTTCTGCTTCGACAGGATCCCTGCGATCCTTTCCTTCACCATCAAGGCCCCTTCCTTTTCTCCCAGGGCCCCCACCCGAATAACGGCCTCGGTCTCGCCAACCGATTTATATTCCAGTGAAATATTGACCATTTTGCCGTCGCTGAATTTGCCCCAGATGGCGCCGGAGGTGATGTCGCGCTTTGCACTTTCGATGACGCATTCCATCTGCTTCAGGGCATCCAGAGATGCATCCCATGTCTTTTCAAAGGATGCCTTGTAAACGACCGTCAAGGCCCCCTGATAGTATTTGTACCCGGCAATGCCTGCCGCCGCGCCGGCCCCGGCCACCAGCATAGCGCCGCATCCACTTGAAACAAAAAGAAAAAGAATTACAGCTACGCACTTCAGTCTATACATTGTTCTTCCTGCCGCAGTCATGTTCCACCTTGAGGTCATATCGCCCGGGACCGTAAACCGCCCGGCTTCTCATGGTAATATCAAAAAGGGACGTTTGTTGGCCAGGGGCGCCAATCAGAGGGCCAGTCCCATGGGTTAACTGAGAGGCGCCCTGCTCTGCTTCGAGGCCTCATGGATATCTACGATCTTTTTCCCTTGGACATAATCCATGCTTTCGTAGACGGTGATGCCCTCCATCTTCTGGATAATGGCCTTTATCCGTTCGCACTGGTTCTTGATCTCTTGCAGGTTCTTGTCGTCCGCGTGTTCGTCCAGGGCCTCGGTGATCAGAAGACAGATATACTGAAGGGGTTGATTTATCTCATGGCACGTGGCGCCTGCGATTTCCAAAATGCCCTGGAGCTTCTCCCGCCTGAGTTGCTCCTGCTGTGCCCGATGGCGGGCCGTGATGTCCCGGGTCACCGCAATCAGACATTTCTCGCCCCCATAATCAATCACCTCCGCGGACCAGAGCACATGCCGGATCTCCCCCGATTTCATCCGGAACTCCACCTCCATGTTCCGGACCGCGCCTTCCTTCTGCAGGATGTCGAGCATCTCTGCTCGCCTCTCGGGTTGCGCCCAAATGCCCAATTCCAGGGAACTCTTGCCAATGACCTCGTGCCGCTCATAGCCGGTGGTGCGCAAAAAGGCCTCATTCACGTCCACATAAAACCCGTCCTCCAGCGTGCTGATCACGAACCAGTCTGGGCTGGAACGAAAGACCTTCTTGAACTTGTCCTCTGAAAGGAGCAAGGCCTCTTTGGTGAGCACGCTCTGGGTATTGTCCATAAAGTAACCCAGGGCGGCCCTGCGGCCGCCATATTGAATGGAGGTCACCGTCTCTATAATCCAGCGCGTCTCGCCCTTCTTGGTGATCACGCGATGTTCATAGGGATCCATGTTTTCCCTTTTGAGCATCTGGATGGATTTTTCCCTGACCATGCGCTTGTCTTCCGGGTGCACGATATTCAAGGAATTTTTTCCGAGCAATTCATGTTCATCATAGCCTGAGATCCTCAGGAACTCCGGATTGAGAAAGACAAATTTTCCATCCTGAACAATATAAATGCCGATGGGCGAGTTGATAAACAGGCTGGCAAAAAAATCAGGGTCTTTCTCGCAATTGTTTGTGGGTGTCGCGGATCGATTTTCAGCTCGTCTCCTTAGCATCGCGATGTTCATCTCCTCTATGCATCCCCCTGCGATATGATTTTCTGGATAAGCCTGATCAGCCTGTCCGGCTCAATCGGTTTGTTCACCACGCCTTCCGGGGATCTTGAGACGCCGCCGCCGGAGGGTTTGGAGGTTTCCACCTCTCTGCCGATAAAGGCGCTCACATCGATCCCTGCCACCTGGGGCATGCCGCTCACTACGATGACAGGGATGTCTTCCAGTTCCGGATCGGCCTTTAAGTCCCTGAACAGGCTGATGCCGCTCTTCTCCGGCATGAACAGGTCCAGAAGGATAAGGTCCGGCTTTTCAGCCCGAATCATGTCAAGGGCCCCTGCGCTCGACAGGCAGCCGATGCCTTCATAGCCGTGATCTTCCAAAACGCACTGGACAAAAGTGACCGTATCCCGATCATCGTCAATAATGAGAATTTTCTTTGGCATGGCATTCATACCCCAACGCGGCCTGACGGCTGCAACAAAACAGCGTTCTGCCCGCCCGTGGGGGTCTCTGCCCACGGGCGAATTTCTTCGCACATTCCAGAGCAGTCACAGACAAAGATTCTACGCTAAACCACCTGGGGACCGTCCCAACGTGAGCCGCTTAACCATAGCACAAGCCTGACATCTTGGAAAGTGCAAATATGAACCGACAAAACAAGTTTATTTCATTGTACAATCTCAATACTCAGGGGATAAAACCCTGGTAAATTCCGGAGCTTGGATTCTAAGCTTGAAACTGCTTGGCAACGTGTGAAGAAATATGCCGGGCCGCTGTTTGGCTGCGGCCGTCAGGCCGCGTTGGGGGATAAAACCCTCACGGGTAAATTCCGGAGTTTAGGCGTGAGCCTTTTATCTGGGGTCTTGCTCCGACCGGCAATGCTCCCCCGCTTTATTGAGATGACATGTTTCATTCTGCTGGATCATGATATATAATGATCAATAATCAGGAACCCCCAGTCCACGGCCATGACGGCCAAACGGGAGAGATGCCTATGAAAAGACCGTCCTCCGGCTTCCGGCCCTTTTCCCATGCCCTGACGCTCTGCCTTTGCTGTCTTCTTCTGAGTGTGTATTCGGCCTGCGGGCGGGAAGAGCCCGGCGCAGGCGAATCAAATACGCCCGGCGTAACCGATTCCGAGATCCGGATCGGTTCCTCCTGTGCGCTTAGCGGCCATGCCAGTTTCCTGGGGACCAACACCATCCGCGGCGCAGAATCCTATATCAGGCAGGTCAATGAGGAGGGGGGCGTCCTGGGTCGCAGGATTCGGCTGATCGTCTACGATGACCGCTATGATCCGCCCCAGTGCCTCTTCAATACACAAAAACTCATCAACGAGGAGCGGGTCTTCGCCCTTTTCTGCTATGTGGGAACCCCCACCTCAGTGGAAATCCTCCCCATTGTGGAGGAGGCCAGGATCCCGCTTATTGGTCTCTTTACCGGGGCAGACGCATTGCGCAGGCCCTTCAGAAAGTATATCTTCAATATCCGCGCCTCCTATTACCAGGAGATCGCCGCTGCGGTAAAGCATCTCGTGGAAGACCGGAACCTGTCCAGGTTCGCGGTCTTCTATCAGTACGATGCCTATGGCCTGGACGGGCTTACGGGGGCCGAACTGGCGCTCAAGCACTATGGTCTGGAGCCCGTGGCAACCGGCAGCTATATCCGAGGCTCCATGGCTGTGGAAAAGGCCTTGGAATCCATCATGGCGAGCCATGCCCAAGTAGTAATCATGGTGGGAACCTACGACCCCTGCGCCAAATTCATCAAGCTGGCAAGGGCAAAGGGGTTTCACCCCATTTTTCACAATGTCTCTTTTGTGGGCGGCAACGAGCTGGCGCGTAAGCTCGGTCCAGAAGGCGAAGGGGTCATCGTCACACAGGTCGTTCCTTCTCCAGAGGCCCGAGCCCTCCTCCCCGAGGTGGATGAATATTGTCGATTGTTAAAAAGGTATTATCCGGAAGACAAACCCACCTTCGTCGGCCTGGAAGGCTTTATCAATGCGGTCGTCCTGGTAAAGGGGCTTCAGCTGGCGGGCAAGGACCTTAGCCGCGACAGATTCATCCGCGCCCTGGAGGGGATGAAGGATCTGAGCCTGGGGATAGGTCTCGGTCTCAATTTCGGACCTGACGATCACCAGGGCTTTGACACCGTCTATTTTACACAGATAAGAGACGGCAAACTGGAGCTGGTGATGGCATGGGACTCGCAGCGATAGGCAGATCTTTTGAAAATCTGAGCATCCGACAGAAGGTCCTGTACAGCACCATTGTCATGTTCCTCCTGCTGGGCTCATTGAGCAGCGTGGCCTACTGGCTGATCTTTATCCCCACCTTTGTGGACCAGATTCAGCAGCACGGCAAGCAGGTTGCCTACTCGCTGGTGGCCAGAAGCCGGTCCTACATCCTTACCCACAATCGCCCTGAGCTGACCTTCATGCTCTTCCAGAAAAAGGGTATCGAAACAGACCTCTCCTATATCTTTATCACCGATCCTGCAAACCAAATCCTTGCTCATACCTTTGTAAATGCCATTCCTGAGGCGATTGCCGGGGCCCATACCCTGGGCGAGGATGAAAAAGAGGGGATCAGACTCATCGAGGTGGGGGGCAAATCGGTCTACGATCAGGCGGTTGCCATAAAGGAAGGGCTCAAGACCATCGGGATCGTCCATATCGGGTTGGACAAACAGCCGGTCGATGCCCTGACCACCAAAATCGGCCTCATACTCTTGGCTGTTATGGGCGTGATTGTCATCCTGGCGGCCCTCCTGAGCAATCTTATCGCCACCTATATCTCCATGCCCCTCTCCAAGCTTGTCAGGGCCATGAACGACCTCTGCGTAGGGGTCATCGAGCGGCTTCCCCAGCCTTCGGAGACTCCCAAATGCTGGGAAGTCTTGAACTGCCGCCAAGAGAAATGTCCGGCATACCATAGAAGGGATTTGACCTGCTGGTTTGTGGACGGCACCTTCTGCCACGGAACCGCCATGAGCACGGCTGCAGAGAAGCTGGGAAAGTGCTACCAGTGCAAGGCCTATCGCAAGCTGACCAATAATGAAATCACCCAGCTCTCCAGCTCATTCAACCAGTTCATCCTGACGCTTCAACTCAAGACCCAGGAAATAAAGGCGTCCGAAGAAAAATACGAACTTCTGTTCAATTATGACCCCAACCCCCTCTTCCTCATCGACATGCCGCACGGGAGAGTCCTTGATCTGAATGACCCGGCCATGGCCATGTACGGCTGGGACAAAGAGGATCTTGTTGGCGCCTCCTTTGTACGGTTGTTCCATAAAGAAGACGGGCTCTCCTTCCTGAAAGCGGCCGGTGAAACAACCCAGGCCTATTTTTTCTTTCCCATGGCAAGGGCCGTGAACCGGGACGGCCGCTCGTTCATCGTGGAGATCCACGCCCGATCACCCCAGTTTCAAAACGCCGGTCTCCCGTTCTTGATCGTCAGCACGGTCGATATTACGGCACGCCTCGAACAGGAGGCCCAGTTGATTCAGGCCGGCAAGATGGCCATACTGGGTGAGATGGCCACAGGGATCGCCCACGAGCTCAATCAACCCCTGAGCGTCATCCGCATGGGCGCTGATTTCTTTCTCAAAATGCTCGCCAGGAAAGAAAAGGCCAGCGATGAAGATGTGGAGAGGGTATGCCGCAATATCAGCGCCCAGGTGGAACGGGCCAGCAGCATCATTAATCACCTGAGGGACTTCGGGAGACGTGCACAGCCTGTATTAGAGGAGGTGGACATCAATCAGCCCATTCGGGAGGTCTTCGGGCTGGTAGGGGAGCAATTGCGTCTGAGAGAGATTGGGGTGGATCTGGACCTTCAAGAAGACCTCCCCCCCATCATGGCCGACAGCAATCGTCTGGAGCAGATCTTTCTGAATCTGGTGAGCAATGCCAGGGATGCCATGGAGACGCTGGGACCTGATCAGGAAAAACGGCTGATCATCAAGACCCGCGCAAAGGGGGGCCATGTGGTCGCCACTGTATCCGACACCGGGAAAGGGATGTCCAAACAGGTCCTGGAGAAGAGCTTTGAACCGTTTTTCACCACCAAGGAAATAGGCAAGGGGACCGGGCTGGGCCTCTCCATCACCTACAATCTGGTGAGCAAGTTCGACGGCGCCATCAAGGCCGCATCAGAACCCGGGGCAGGAACCATCTTTACGCTCAGCTTCCCCATCCATTCACAGGAGGAAAGCCGTGGAAAAGCTGTTGTTAATCGATGACGAGCGGCCCCTGTTGGAAATGCTGGAGATCTCCCTCAGGAGCGACGGGTACATTGTCTATACCGCAGAAAACGGCGCCGATGGGCTGAATATCTTTGAGAAGGAAAGGCCGGCTTTAGTTGTCACTGACATCAAGATGCCGGGAATAGATGGGCTGGAGGTATTGCGAAGGATCCGCTCTTCTGGCCAGGAGGCAGAAGTGATTGTGATCACCGGGCATGGCGATATGGATACATCCATCGCCGCGCTCCAATTGGGCGCTTCAGACTATATCACCAAGCCTGTGAGGGAAACAGCCCTGACCCTCGCTCTCAACAGGGCCAAAGAAAAACTTGCCGTTGCCAGACAGTTGAAGGTCTACACATCCAACTTGGAACAGATGGTGCAAAAGCGCACTGCAGAACTGAAGGCGGTTCAGCAAGAGCTCCTGCGCAATGAACGGCTCACCGCCATCGGCGAGACCGTTACAGGCCTTGCCCACTACATCAAGAACATCTTAAACGGGCTCCGGGGCGGCATGTATAAGATAAACTCCGCCATGACCCGCAACGACCGGCTCCTTTTAAAAGAAGGATGGGACATGGCCAATCGGAACCTGGAAAAGGTCTCTCAGTTGGTACTGGATCTTCTCAGCTATTCCAGGGACGCCCTTCTCCACTATCAGTCTTATGATCCAGGGTCGATCATTCAGGAGGCAGTCGCCTCCCTGCAGCACCGCGCGCAAGAACAGAAGATACGGCTGCGCCATCTGCCGGACGAACACGTGATGCCCGCTGTTCTGGATCCGGACGCCATCTACCGTGTCTTGCTCAATTTGATTGCCAACGCCCTCGAGGCATGTGCAGACGACCCGGACCGCTTTAAGCAATTCGAGGTCATGGCAACAAACTTCACGGAAACGCACCCCGACGGGAAAAACATACTGGTCATAGAGGTGTCCGACAATGGGTGCGGCATGAGCGATGAGGTGAGAGAACAGCTTTTCCAGAGGTTTTTCACCACAAAGGGGGACAAAGGGACCGGCGTCGGTCTCCTCATCAGCCAGAAGATCGTGCAAGAGCATGGGGGGGAGATACGCGTCCAGACCCGCCAGGGAAAAGGAACCCGCTTTCAGATAAGACTGCCGGTCGAAGGGCCTTGTTCCTGAATCTCCGCTGCCTCCCTGATCCCTCACCTCGCCCCATCCGGACCCTTTTTTCTCTTTTCATATCCAGCCCTAAGCGTCGCCTCCTTTTGCCACAGTCCTGTCCATCAGCAGATCCCCGGTTGCAAAAAGGCATGGACCCTTGCGGCCCATGCCTCCCTTGCATCCTGAGAAATGTGCCTTGATCAGGCCTTCACCGCAATCCGGCGCGGGGTCGCCGCCTCCACCTTGGGAAGCCGCAGCCGAAGTACCCCGTCCTTCAACTCCGCATCAATCTTGCCCTGATCAATCACCTGCGACAACGTAAACTGCCGGTAGTACTTCCCAGTCCGATACTCCCTCATCACATCCACTTCATCGCCCCCCTCCGGCGCCTCCACTTCGCCGTCCAGGGTCAACACATTGTCGCGAAGATCAATGTTGACATCCGAAGACTTCACGCCAGGCATGTCGGCCAGGAGGGTAATCTCCCTGTCAGTCTCATATATGTCCACCGCAGGCGTAAACACCAGCCCCGGCCGCGTCTGCTCAACAGGCGTGCTCACTTCCGCTTTCTCTTTCACCTGAAGCGCTTTGCTGTCCGTATCCGCCATTCTCTATCCCTCCTTTCCTCATCAGGATGCCTTCACCGCAATCTGCCTCGGCTTCGATTCTTCCGCCTTCGGGAGCGTCACCGTCAACACCCCGTCCTTGCAGCTCGCTTCCACCTTCTCCGTATCCAATTGCGCAGGAAGCGTCACAATCCGACTGAACCGCCCAGCCTCACGCTCCCGCCGATGATACTGGGCCTTCTCATCTTCCACAGGAATCTTCCTCTCACCCGACAGCGACAGGGAATCCCCCGTCACCGATATCTCCAGATCATCCGCCTTTAATCCGGGAAGCTCGGCCCGAACATAATAATTGTCCTTGTCTTCAGTAATGTTCATCAAAGGAAAAACACCGGCCCCAGGAGCACCCCACAGCCTTCCACCTGTCAAACCCTCAGACAGCAACTCCATCTGCCTCCTCAGCCGGTCCAGTTCCTCAAATGGACTCGCCCAGTAATCCCATGCGGGCCAACCCGCTGTTCTTCGAAACAACATGCATCATCCCTCCTTTCATTCGTGCATCATCAACCGTGGTTCCATCGGCAAAGGGAAATCCCATCATTCCACACTTCCCCCTCCCTTCACTCAACAGGACGAACCTCCAATCCGTCCACAATGAAGCACAACCCAATCTGTCAAATAAGTAAATCGCAATTCAAAACTGTCAAGAGGGAACCGTGATTTTTCAGGGGACCCATCGGACGCCGAAATTTGGCGACCCTTCCCTTGACAAGGAGGAAAAGGTGCTTATTTTTTTCGCGTTGCGGTTATCATAACTATATGATATTGTTTAACAACAGGAGCTCGCCCCGGAGCGGAAGCAGCTCAACACATAAACCGACAGCAATCCTCATTATGAGGCAGATCGGGTGTTCATATTCTCTGAAAGCGGCATCTTGCCACGACGTTTTGCGGCTTGGAAGCCGCTCCTACAGAACCATTTTACAAAAATGAGAATTGCTGACAACCCGATGAGGGGGCCGCAAACCCGAAGACACAGATTGGATCCCCTCGTCGCGCCTGAACCAACAGGCGTGTGGGCACAGGGCAAGCAGAAAGGAGGTCGAAATGGAAGCGGAGATGAAGCACATAGAGACCGTCAGCGATGTGGGTTTTCTGCTGACCAGACTCCGGCTGGCAAAGCGAAGGAACGAAGACGACATAATGAGCCGGATCGTTCAGAGATTGCGCGAGATCGGCGTATTAAAGGAGGATGTAGCAGGTCACGGAAAACCGTTCGAAAACCTCCGGGCCTATGTGGACAACATCCTGAAAACCGACGGCCATTAAGCTCCGATCCGTGCGAAACGCCCTCGCCTGTTTTGGCAAAGACGGATCTGATGCGCAGTCTGTTGTGCCGGCCGGGGGTGGCTGCGGTCTCGGAAAGAACAACCGCCCTCAACCGACCCGCATGTGCTTGCGGACCCATTCAGGTACAGCGCGGAAGTTGTAGTAATGCCCCATGGTATAGAAACAGGTGGATGAGCAATACGGCAGGCATTTTTCCTTGACCTGACGCAATTCGTCCTCGTCAAATTGAGGCGCCCATATGCGGCCCCAGTCGTGGTCATAGGTGATCAGATCAAAGCATGGGGAGAGGGTCCCATCCGGACGGATGAGGACGCCGTTTTTTCCGGCCCGGCAGTCCCACCTCTCCATCTTTCCCCGCATCCTTCCCTTGAACGCCCGCAAATGGGCAATGGAGTTCACCATGGGCCATCCCTCTCTCTGTTTCTGGATGAGCCAGTCCAGGAGTTCATCCACCTCATGATATTCGTCAGGGGTGACGCTCAACATGTCGTCATGGTGTTTGTAGTGTTCAACGTTGACGAACAGATGAGGCGGTTCATTGAGATGGTAATCGGTTCCGATCTGGTTCTGATGGGCAATCTCCGTAAGCAGCTTGACGTCATTAATATTGTTGCGACAAATATTAATATTGAAAAATAGAATGTATCCGTATTTCTTCTGCTGCTGAACCAGATATCGGAACTGAGGTTCAATGGCCAGAAGGGCCTTGGGGAGGCCTTTCCGTGGAGCTACTGTATCCACGGCGAGATTGATTGCCGCGATGCCTGTCTGGCCCAGATGGTCGATAAAATCCCTGTCCAACAGATATCCATTGGTGGGCAGGTACATAAAGAAGCCGTTTTTCGCGCCATACCGAACAATTTCCAGCACAAAATCCTTGCGCACCAGCGGCTCCCCGCCCATGAGGGAAATGACGCGGCAGCCCAGAGTTTTGAGCCAGTCCACCGAACTTTTGGCCGTATCCATATCCATGCCCGGAAGGTCGTTGTTGTACTGAAAGCAGTAGTGGCAATCGATATTGCATCGCCAGTCAGTATAGAGATAACAGAGGATGGGTCGAAACTCATTTCTGTGAATCTGTGATTTGAGATAAGGGATCACCCATCTCCGAACGGCCCGAACGCCATTCTGCAGTTTGTAATGAAATGTGTCGCCCATCTTCAACCCCTCCTCACCTTTGCACCCTCGGTTTGGCCCTTTTTGGCAACGGTCGGATCTATGTTGACGGGTCCAGGCAGCGATGACTGGCAGGGAATCCGAGAATCGCCTTCATCTCAAATTCAGAGTTAACCACTGATATGATATCCATACTGATAAAAAAATAGGCCTGTTAGGGGCCGAATGTCAACGGTAAACAGCCAGGGTTCGATCATCGCAAGCCTCAAAAGCAACCCGACAACTCTAAAGCTTCAACCTTGACAAAGGTTTCTCAATGATTATTTTTTTTACGATTTTACTTACTTAACCAATTAAATCAGCAGGTTATACTTTAACACGGCGCCGCGTGCCACGCCTCACGCACGCGATCGCACGAATGAGGCAATGTTAAAGGCCGGCCACGAGCCACGCTTATTTATTACATTCATTAAGGAGGTTGTAGCAGCGATGAAAATTAGACCACTGAATGACAGGGTGCTGGTGTTAAGGATCGAGGAGGAGGAAAAGACCTCAGGCGGCATTATCATTCCTGACACGGCCAAAGAAAAACCGCAGGAGGGAAGGATAATCGCTGCCGGTCCTGGAAAGAGGGACGAGGAAGGCAAGCGAATACCCCTGGAGGTCAAAGAAGGGGATCGCGTGCTTTTTGGCAAGTATGCCGGAACAGAGATCAAGATTGACGGGGTCGAACATCTCATTATGCGTGAAGACGATATTCTCGGCATTATCGAAAAGTGATGGGGGAGGTTTTGAGCTATGGCAAAAAAAGAGATCAAATACAGTGCTCAGGCGCGTGAAAAGATGTTGAAGGGTGTGGACACCCTTGCCAATGCCGTCAAGGTGACGCTGGGTCCAAAGGGACGCAATGTCCTTCTGGAAAAGTCATGGGGGTCCCCTAACATCACCAAGGACGGGGTGACCGTTGCCAAGGAAATCGAACTGGAAGATAAATTTGAAAATATGGGGGCCCAGATGGTGAAAGAGGTGGCCTCCAAGACGTCTGATGTGGCAGGCGATGGAACCACGACGGCCACCATTCTGGCCCAGGCCATTTTTCGGGAGGGCTGCAAGCTTGTTGCGGCAGGGTCCAATCCCATGTCCATCAAGCGCGGGATTGAAAAGGCCGTGGATGCCGCTGTCAACGAGCTGAAAAAGATCTCAAATCCCACGAAGGACAAGACTGAGATCGCTCAGGTGGGGACTGTTTCGGCCAATAATGACCGCACCATCGGCGATATTATTGCCGAGGCCATGGAAAAGGTGGGCAAGGAAGGCGTCATCACCGTGGAAGAGGCCAAGGGCATGGCGACCACCCTGGAGATTGTGGAAGGGATGCAGTTCGACCGGGGGTATCTGAGCCCCTATTTTGTGACCGATCCTGAAAAGATGGAGGCCCATCTTGAGGATCCCTACATCCTGCTGCATGAAAAGAAGATCAGCAGCATGAAGGACCTGGTCCCCATTCTGGAGCAGATTGCCAAGTCAGGCAAACCCCTTCTCCTGATTGCAGAAGACGTGGAAGGAGAGGCCTTGGCCACACTGGTGGTGAACAAGATCCGGGGCACCCTCAAGTGCGCAGCAGTCAAGGCCCCGGGCTTTGGGGATCGGCGGAAGGCGATTCTCCAGGATATAGCGGTTCTGACCGGCGGGCAGGTAGTCAGTGAAGATCTGGGCATCAAACTTGAGAATATTACCCTGAATGATCTCGGAACGGCCAAAAAGGTGACCGTGGACAAGGACAATACCACCATTGTGGACGGCGGGGGCTCCAAGAGCGCCCTTGAAGGCCGCGTCAAACAGATCAGGGTGCAGATCGAGGAGACAACGAGCGACTACGACCGCGAAAAGCTGCAGGAGCGGTTGGCCAAGCTGATCGGCGGGGTGGCGGTCATCAACGTGGGCGCTGCCACCGAGGCTGAGATGAAGGAGAAAAAGGCACGGGTTGAGGATGCCCTCAACGCCACCCGCGCCGCGGTGGAGGAAGGTATTGTCCCGGGCGGCGGCGTGGCCCTTGTCCGGGCCGTCAAAGGCCTTGAATCCTTGCAGTTGGAGGGCGAAGAGCAACTGGGCGTGAACCTCATCAAACGGGCTTTGGAAGAACCTGTCAGACAAATTGCCAACAATGCAGGATTTGAGGGATCGGTGGTGGTGCAGAAGGTCATGGATGGAGAGGGCAACTTCGGCTTCAATGCGGAGACCGGCCAGTATGAAGACTTGATGAAGGCAGGGATCATCGATCCTACCAAAGTGACCCGGTTTGCGCTTCAGAATGCCGCCTCTGTTGCAAGTCTGCTCATGACCACCGAGGCCATGGTGGCAGAGAAGCCTGAGGAGAAAAAGGCCCCGGCCTCTCCTCAGATGCCGCCGGAGGACATGTATTGATAGACAAAAGCCCCGGGTCTTTTAGGCCCGGGGCCTGAATTCCGCATGAAAGAGAAGGTCGATCGCCACATCTTGGCTGCCCAAGTTGAACGCGGGCATTGGATGCGGGCGTCCCTGACAGGCGAAGCGCTGGGTCTGCCTGAAGAGGAGCTGAAAAGCCTTCGCGCCAAGGCCGTTTGCCAGATGGCGGCCGTGTACAGGAACGCCCATGGGGCCAAATCTCTGGCAGAGCAGTACGGCTATTCGAGGGAGGAGATAAAGGAAATCTTAGAGGAGTTTGCTTCAAAAATCAAAAGCGATGGGAATGGGAAGGCCCTCGAGCCATGCTATGATTATAGCACAGGCGCCTATATGTCCTTGGAAGAATGGATGGATCATTACTTGAAAATCTGGGATCGGCTGTAAGCACATTCCTCTTTCTAAGAGGATAAGGCATTGACCCGATAGGCTGGGTCGTGCTGCGACAAACCATATTGTCTTCCTGCGTCGAAGGTATCCACATGGGCTCCAAAGGCTCTCATGGCGCGACACGCGCGATATTTCTCAGACTGGAGGAACGGTGATGGACACGAGCGTCCTGCTGAGGGAAGCCCCTGCCAGCATCGCTGTGATCGGCAACCATCTCCCGCGGCAATGCGGCATCGCCACATTTACCACCGATTTGGTGAACGCCCTTTCCGCCGAGGCCCCGGACGTCCGGTCGTGGGCCATGGTCATGAACGACACGCCCGGGGGATATCCCTATCCTCCGAGGGTCCGATTTGAACTGGATCACAAGAATATCGCCGACTACCGCCTTGCAGCCGACTACCTGAACATGAACCAGATCGACGTGGTATGCCTCCAGCATGAATTCGGCATTTTCGGGGGCCAAAACGGTCGGTACATCATCGAATTGATCGACAGCCTCCGGATGCCGGTAATAACCACACTCCACACAGTGCACAAAGACCCCGAACCCGGCCGGAAAAAGATCATCCAAGAGATCGGCCGCATCTCGGAACGTCTCGTTGTCATGAGCCGGAAGGCGCAAACCCTCCTGCATGAGGTATACGGCATCCCGGAAGAAAAGACCGTCCTGATCCATCACGGGATCCCGGATGTCCCCTTTGTGGATCCCAACTATTTTAAAGATCAGTTCGGGGTTGAAGGAAAAAAGGTCATCCTGACATTCGGGCTCCTGTCCCCCGGAAAGGGGATCGAGACCATGATCGAGGCGCTCCCTGGCATTGTCAGGGAGCATCCGGAGGCCGTCTATATCGTCCTGGGCGCCACCCATCCCCATGTGAAAAAGGTGGAGGGCGAATCCTATCGCATCTTTCTCCAGCAACGGGCAAGGGAATTGGGTGTGGAGAAAAACATCATTTTTCACAACCGTTTCGTAAGCCTGAGGGAATTGACAGAATTCCTTGGAAGTGCCGATATATACGTCACTCCTTATCTGAACAGGGAACAGATTGCATCGGGAACCCTTGCCTATGCCCTGGGCACAGGAAAGGCTACGGTATCCACCCCCTACTGGTATGCCGAGGAAATGCTGGCAGATGAAAGGGGAAGGCTCGTCTTTCAAACCAAGACCCTGAATCAGACGCCCCAGGAGCTGCCGCGGCTCAATCTGGATCACCTGAAGCTCCTGACCGACGATGTGGGAATCCTGCAGCATGCCAAGTATACAGTTCCGGACCGATCCCATGGTTATTGCACCGACGACAACGCACGGGCCTTGATCGCCGTGCTCATGGCCCAGGAGCTCGTTTCAGAAGGCAAGGAACTGAACGATCTCGCGTGCCGCTACCTCAGCTTCCTGGACCACGCGCTGAGCGAGAGCAATGGATTTTTCAGAAACTTCATGGGCTATGACAGACGTTGGCTCGAGGAACAGGGGTCCGAGGACAGCCACGGCCGCGCCATATGGGGCCTGGGAATGGCTGTGGCCCTGTCCCATTCGGAGAACATTACCGCAGTTGCTCTCAACCTGTTTGAGAAGGCCCTCCAAACCATAGCCGAGCTTACCTCTCCACGCGCCGTGGCGTTCGCTCTGGTGGGCATCCATGCCTATCTCAGGAAGTTCAGCGGCGACAGCGAGGTGCGCCGGCTTCGGGCCTCCCTTGCAGGCAAACTCCTGCACCTGTATCAATCCAACGCAGCAGACGACTGGCCGTGGATAGAAGACATCGTCACCTATGCCAACGGCAAAATCCCGCAGGCCCTTCTCCTGTCAGGCCAGTGGCTGCAACGGGGCGACATGATCGCGGCGGGTCTTCGGTCTCTGGACTGGCTGGCAAGGATCCAAACAGACCCCAAAGGACATTTCGTGCCTATTGGAAACCGGGGGTGGCATCCTCGCGGCGGAGACAAGGCACGTTTTGATCAGCAGCCCATTGAGGCCCAATCCATGATCGATGCGTGCATCGAGGCCTATTATGCGACTCAGGACAGGCGCTGGGTTGATGAGGCGCGACGGTGTTTTGAATGGTTTCTGGGGCGAAATGATCTGAATGTGCCTCTTTATGACTATGCCACGGGCGGATGCCGGGACGGTCTGACCGCAGACGGTCCCAACCTGAATCAGGGGGCCGAATCCACCCTGGCATGGCTCCTTTCCCTGCTGAGTTTTCATTATCTCATGGAGATGGAAGCAGATGAACCCATTCCGCCAGGGCCTCCAGCAGAGACTGAAGACGAAAGGAACGAATAAGCAGCCCATCGTCATTGTCAGCTCATACCCGCCGCGGCTCTGCGGCATCGCCACATTCACGGAAGAGGCCAGGGAATTCATCCAGAAGGCAAATCCCGAAAGGGAGGTCTTGGTCATCAGTCATACAGACGGCCGGGGAGAAAAGGTCTTTCCCCTCATCGACATGGGACGCTGGGACTGGTGGAAGCCTGTGGCTGAAAAGATCGAGGAACTGAGGCCTTATGCGGTCCACCTGGAGCATGAATACGGGCTCTATGAATTCCGGGATGAGAGGGGGATCGGGGACGGCAACGAGGGGTTCCTGGATCTGCTCGAGGCCATTAGTGACTTTCCTGTTGTGGTGGAGCCTCACACGGTCCACGGCCGGCTCAAGGATTTCGAGGCCAATTTCATCTACGAGCTTTGTCAGCGCAGCCACGTGGTCCTGTTCAAATGCCATTACCAGAAGTGGCGGCTGGACTGGACCTTCCCGGGATATGGATGGAAGACGCCCCAGAACATCATGGTGGTTCCCCACGGGGCACGGCCTGACAAGCGGCTGGGGATCCACGAAATCCCCGCCATCAGGGCCCAGCTGGGGTTTGACCGAATGGGACTGAGTCAGCACCTGGTGGGCATGGTGGGCTGGATTCAGTCCAACAAACGCTGGGATATCCTGCTTTCCATGTGGGAAGATTTACACGAAGAGATCCGACGTCGGTGCGGGGAGGAATGGGACCTCCTCGCGGCCGGCGCCATGAGGGATCCGAATCATCGGTCCGATTATGAGCGATGGAAGGCAGGTCTGCTTGAGCTTCAGGACAAGGGAATTGGACATTACTATGAATTCATCCCTCGCGGAGATCTTTATTACAAGGTCATGGGCGTCTGTGATTTTATCGTCCTCCCTTCGACAGACGAGACCCAGTCCGGGACCCTTGCCCGCATCATTGCCCTGAACAAGCCCTATATCACCACCGCGCCCATGGAAGGGCTGACCGCCCAGACCCTGGAAAGCGAAGGGGGCCTGCTGTTCACCACCAAGGCCATGCTCAGGGAAAAGGTCATCCGGCTGGCCTGCGACGAAAGACTGCGTCTCGAACTGGGTGAAAACCTCAAGCGTTACCTGGATAATGTGGTCTCGTGGGATGTCGTGGCCCAACAGTACAACGAGGCCTATGAACTGGCAAGGGAGGCCAAAAAGACCGGAAAGCCCGTGGTCTTGAACCCCGAATTCTGAAGACAGAGGCAGGCGTCATGTCCGACAACCGGTTTAAAGAGCTTTTTGCGCGGTATCATGGAAATCCCATCATCGGGCCATGGGACATCCCCTATCGGGCCAATTCGGTGTTCAATGCCGGGGCCACGCGGGTGGGGGAAGAGACCCTCCTGCTCATGCGCGTGGAAGATCGCCGGGGCATCTCCCATTTGACTGCGGCCAGAAGCCATGACGGCATCACCAACTGGAAGATCGAGCCTGAACCCACCTTTGCGCCAGACCCGAAAGCGCACCCTGAAGACATCTGGGGGGTCGAGGATCCCAGAATCAGCTTCATCGAGGAAGAAAACCTCTGGGTTGTCGCCTATGTTTCCTATTCCAGGGGCGGGCCGCTCGTCTCACTGGCAACCACCCGGGACTTTCAGACCTTCGAACGAAAGGGGGTGGTCATGCCGCCGGAGGACAAGGATGCAGCCATCTTTCCTGTCCGCTTTGACGGCCGCTGGGCCATGCTCCACAGACCGGTCCCGGCCTTTGCCAACGTGGGCGCCCACATCTGGATCTCCTTCAGTCCGGACATGAGACACTGGGGCGATCATCAGATCGTGATCCCGGCCCGGAGGGGTGCCTGGTGGGATGCCAACAAGATCGGGCTCTCGCCTCCGCCCCTCAGGACCGACGAGGGCTGGCTCATCTTGTACCACGGGGTGCGCATGACAGCGAGCGGATGCCTTTACCGGCTGGGTCTCGCACTGCTCGATCTGGAGGACCCCCGAAGGCTTTTAGCCCGGTCGGACGAGTGGGTGTTCGCGCCCGAAGAGGAGTATGAGATTGTGGGCGATGTGGACAAGGTGGTCTTTCCCTGCGGGTGGGTCGCCGACGGGGATGACCTTCGCCTTTACTACGGCGGGGCCGACAAGCGGATTGCCATGGCCACGGCCCGGATATCGGAGATGCTCACATGGCTGAAAGCGCACAACCGGACAGACTGGGAGTAAGGCCATGAAAATCGCCATGCTCTCTCCCATCGCCTGGCGCACCCCGCCAAGGCACTACGGTCCCTGGGAAAACGTTGTGTCGCTCTTGACAGAGGGACTGGTGTCCCGGGGTCTGGACGTCACCCTCTTTGCCACCGGGGATTCAAGGACATCGGCAAGACTCCATGCGATTTGCAACAGGGGATATGAAGAAGACAAAGGCATGGACCCGAAGGTGTGGGAGTGCCTCCACATCTCGGAGGCATTTGAAAGGGCCGATCGCTTTGATCTGATCCACAACCACTTTGACTTTCTCCCGCTCACCTACAGCGCTCTTGTAAAAACCCCGGTCATCACCACCATCCACGGGTTCTCGTCCCCTAAGATCCTCCCCGTTTACAGGAAATACAACGGAAAGGTCTATTATGTCTCCATCAGCCATGCTGACAGGTCCCCTGAACTCCAATACGCAGCCACCGTGCATCACGGGATCGATCTTGGGCGCTTCACATTCAATCCGGAACCGGGCGGAGATCTCCTTTTTTTCGGCCGCATCCATCATGACAAGGGCGCCAGGGAGGCCGTGCAGATCGCAAAAGCCTGCGGCAAAAAACTGATCATTGCGGGCATTATTCAGGACAAGGACTATTTCAACCGTCATGTAGCGCCCCATATCGACAACCACGCCGTGGTCTATGTGGGAAGCGCGGATCCGGTTCAGCGAAACAGCCTCCTCGGAAACGCCCTGGCCCTGCTCCATCCCATCAATTTTAACGAGCCTTTCGGGCTTTCCGTGATCGAGGCCATGGCCTGCGGCACCCCGGTAGTAGCCTTCAACCGGGGCAGCATGCCGGAGCTCATAGAGGACGGAAAAAACGGATTTCTGGCGGCGGACCAGGACGCGGCCGTGGCCGCAGTGGAGCGCATATGCGAAATCAACAGGGCCGACTGCCGCAAGAGCGTGGAAGACCGGTTTACCGTGGATCACATGGTGGAGAAATATATCAGGGTCTACAAAAAGATCCTGGAAAAGACGGATCGGGTCATGGCGCCTTCAAGCGCTTCAAGAGGCCGGATAAAATGGGATATCTGATCAGGCGATACAAAAAAAACCCCATACTTACCAGGGAGGACGTCCCCTACCCTGTGGAGACCATCCACAATGCCGGGGTCGTCAAGCATGAGGACCGGTACATAATGCTGTTTCGGTCCCACCTGCGAAACGGGAGGTCCATCATCGGCATTGCCGACAGCCACGACGGATTCCGATTTAAAGTGAGGCCCGAGCCCTTCATGACCCCGGCGGCGGATGGGGTGTTTGCCGAATACGAGGCCTTCGGCGTAGAGGATCCGCGCATCTGCCCCCTGGAAGGGGCGTATGTCGTCACCTACAGCGCATATTCCCGGCACGGGGTGCGCATCGGTCTGGCCCGGACCACGAATTTCAGCGCGCCGGTTCGTCTTGGCTTTGTCACCCAGCCCGACCACCGCAACGTGGTCATCTTCCCGGATAAATTCCATGGCCGTTATGCCCGCCTGGACCGTCCCCACACAGAAAATTCCCCCTGGTCCATCTGGATTTCCTATTCGCCTGATCTGCTCCACTGGGGAGACTCGCGGGTGGTCGTCAGACCGGAGACCTACCACTGGGACGAAATGAAGATCGGTCCAGGCGCGCCCCCCATAAAAACAGATAAAGGATGGCTCAACATCTACCACGGGGTATTCAAGACCATGGACGGGGCCATCTACAGGCTGGGTGCAGCCCTCCATGATCTCAAAGACCCCTCTCATGTCTTGGGGGTTGCCGATGAGTGGATTCTTCAGCCGGAAGATCCGTGGGAACGGACCGGGTATGTCCACAATGTGGTCTTCTGCTGCGGCGCTGTCCTGGAGGAGGACGGGACCATCAAAATCTATTGGGGGGGTGCGGACACGGTCATGTGCGCCGGGAGCGCCCGGGTATCGGATCTGGTTGATCTTTGTCTGAAAAAACCAAGGCTTCCCGTGGGCGCATAAACAGCGCAACAACCGTGTGAATTCTTGCATTCATGGGCGGGTGGAAAAGGATATGGCAGGTCGGAAACGGGATTATTACGAGGTGCTCGGGGTTTCCAAAGATGCATCAGATCAGGAGATCAAACAAACCTATCGTCGACTGGCGCTCAAGTATCACCCGGACCGAAACCCCGGAGATACTGAGGCCGAGGCCCGCTTCAAGGAGGCTGCCGAGGCATACGAGGTCCTGCGCGATCCTCAAAGGCGTTTCACCTATGATCACTTTGGCCATGCGGGTCTCGATGATTCCGGCTTTGAGGGATGCGGGGACGTTGAAGACATTTTCTCATCCTTTGGCGATATATTCGATGATCTCTTCAGCTTTGGCAGCAGGCCGCATTCCCGTTTTAGGTCTGAAAAAGGGGACGATCTCCAGTACCAGGTCACCATCAGTTTTCTCGATGCGGCCTTCGGCGTGGAAAAACGCCTCTCGATTTCCAAAACCCAGGTCTGCGACGCCTGTGGCGGTTCCGGCGCAGCAGATTCCCATAAAGACACCTGTCCGAACTGCCAAGGCACCGGCCGGGTGGTCAAGTCCGACAGCTGGATCCGCGTGGCAGCCGATTGTCCCAACTGCAAGGGTTCAGGCGAGGTGGTGTCCCGCCAGTGCGAGGCATGCGGTGGGGAGGGCCGGGTCCAGGTCCAGAAGGAAATCACTATCAAGATCCCTGCCGGCATCAACAGCGGCATGAGTTTGAGGCTGAGGGGCGAAGGGGCCCCCGGCGGCAAGGGCGGCCCCCCTGGCGACCTCTATGTCCAGATCCACGTGAAACCTGACGACTTCTTTGAAAGAGAAGATGACGACGTGCTTTGCCGGGTCCCCATCTCCTTTGTCCATGCCGCACTGGGAATCACCCTGAAAATCCCTACCCTCGACGGGTTTGAAGAGATCCGCATTCCCAGAGGAACCCAGCCCGGGGATATGGTGAGACTCAAGGGCAGAGGAATCCCCCGCTTGCGGGGGCAGGGCCTCGGGGACCAGATCGTCGTGCTGGAGGTACGTATTCCAACCAAGATCACCAGAGACCAGGAAGCCCTCCTTCGCCAGTTTGCGAAACTGGACATGGAGGAACAGGGCGCCAACCCCCATGTTTGGGACTTCTACCCTCCCGCTCGACAGAACCCCCGTTATACATTGCGTTTCGCCACTTAGGCCGGTCTGCCCGCGTCAGGCCTTTGCCAGATCGCGGCGTAGAATCTTTATCCGTGACCTCTCCGCAACGTGCGAAGAAGTTTGCCCGTGGGGGTCAGAACGCTGTTTGCTTGCGGCGGTCAGGCCGCGTTGCGCTGCCGTCGGGCAACAGGTTGTCCGGATGGGGGATCCCCTGTTCTTCCAGTTGATATCGTCGGCAAGACTTCCAGTGATGGTCCGATCTGCAGTAGGTTTCGGCCCAATGCTGACCGATGAGCCCCTCCCGCTCAAGTCGGCGCAGGGGACACAGGGCATACCATTTACAGCTCATCTGATTTCCTCTCAAAGGCATATCCCGCACGGCTTTGGCGGGCAGGCATCAGCCTTTTACAACAGTCACAGAAAAATGTCATCCCACCCTTTTCACGTTGCAGTGCAACGTCGCCTCATTTCAATAAACAGGAGAGATTTTTGAGATCATGCCATTATTTGTCTGAAAAATTATTATTACCTGAAATCGCATTTCGCTTGACCCACCAAAAGCGATTCGCTTATAGTGCTTAATGCCGATATCGCTTCGAACCTGCCTTAGATGAAGCCATATCTGTTTTAGCGTAGAATCTTGTCCGTAACTTTTCCGCAACGTGCGAAGAAATATGCCCGTGGGGGTCTCTGCCCAAGGGCTGCAAAAACCGAATACAGCTCCTGCGAACGGCAGCACGGCTTTAAAATACAGTCTGTTCCAGCCCCAAGGACACCCTTTCACCTGCCCGCCATGCGAGTGAGGCGAGTCAGGCG
>ENA-OSEO01001416-OSEO01001416.1-sediment-metagenome-genome-assembly--contig:-NODE-1416-length-43543-cov-5.653154_pt1 | contig 43543 bp, 32 predicted proteins | sample MGYA00237883_ERZ534232 | MGnify/ENA metagenome assembly ERZ534232 | reverse complement strand
TTGTGATCCGCATGAGGCCCTGCCCAAAACCGAGGCCTACTACAACCGTGCGCTTCAATTTCCGATCGAGCCTTCCATGAAGGAGCATGATTTTGAGGCCATCTCTTTTAAGGTTTATCATTCATAAATGGAGAGCGGATGACAAGAATTGTGCGTTGACCATTGCTATCTGCAGCTGTTTGGACTGAAACTTCTTCGAAATTGTAATCTTCATAAATGGCTATTACTTCTTCAGTGCCAGGCAAGTTCGGCGATGAATATTGTAATTCTAACAGGGTACCACCTTTGAAATCGACTGCCAGAGGTAAACCATCAATCACAATGATGACCATACCCACCAGAATAAAAATTATTGAAATTGCGAAGAATAAATAACGTTTTCCTAATATATTCATTATTTACACCCTTTCTTAAATGCCAAACCATTTCAAATGATTTTCAGGATGTTTGGTGACATCAAGTGAAATTGCCAGGAATGTTCTGGTAACAAAAATTGCTGAAAATAAACTGACGCCGACACCTAAAGCTAAGGTTATGGCGAAACCTTTAACGAAACTTGCGCCAAATGTTGAGCCAAACCAGAATAAAATTGAACAGGTTATTAGTGTTGCTATGTTTGAATCTCTAATCGAAGGCCATGCCCGTTTCCAACCCAACTCAATCGCTTGCGCAAGCGTGCGTCCATTACGAAGTTCTTCTTTTAAGCGTTCAAATATGAGGATGTTCGCATCAAGTGCGCTACCTGTACTCAGCAGAAAACCTGCAATACCCGGTAAAGTTAAAGTTACAGGAATTAATCGAAACAATGCAAATGTGATTAAGGCATAAATGATGATGGAAAAATCAGCTAATATGCCAGGGACTTTGTAGAAAATAGCCATGAATAAAGCAACTAAAATGAAACCAACCAATCCAGCGACTAAACTTTTTTGCAGAGAGTCCTGTCCAAGTGTTGGTCCAATCACACGAATTTGTTCAACAGCTAATGGAATCGGTAAAGAACCATAGCGCAGTTGAACAGCTAAGGCATTGGCTTCATCGATCGTGAAGGAACCCGTGATTGAAGCTGTTCCTTCTGTAATAGCGTTGGAAATTTTTGGGGCAGAAACTAATTTATTATCAAGGACAATGGCTAAAAACTTGCCCACGTTGTTGGAAGTGTGTTCAGCAAATAATTCGCGGCCATTGCTGGTGAGTTCGAAATCAATTTCATACGTATTGGCAATTGGACTATTGACGGCGACAGCTTTCAGATCAATCCCCGTCATAACTGTATGGAAAACAGGTTTTTCCAGTTCGCCTGTGTCTGGATCAGTGGTCAGAGAATCAGGGGAAGGAACGGTTGTTACCTTGGTTGCCGAAGTAAAATCGGTAATTACTTCGTCCCCGGGTTGTAAATTGAATAAATTATCACCGATGTCCACAAATTCGAGAACACCGGTCTGTTTGATTTGTTCAATAACATCTTCAGCATTACTTGCACCAGGGAATTCACCAACAATCCGGTTACTGCCAGCTACCTGAAATACAACCTCACTGACTCCTAATCCATTCGATCTGTTTTCAAGAATTTGTCGGGCAACCTGTAATGATTCGCTGGTTATTTCAGAATCTTCAGGAAGATCTGCTTTTAATATAACTTGCATACCTCCACGAAGATCCAGACCCAAGACGGTTGATATTGATTTGTTGATTAAGGGAATTTGAGAAGTCGAGGGAAGATCAATCCATATCACTGCTGCAAGCAGGACAAGAATAAGGATCAGATTGGTATAGCGTCGCTTCATGGGAAAATAGCCTCCAGTCCTAGTATCTGCAACCTTAAAGCTGCACAACCCGAAAATTATACACTCATATTTACGTTATGTGTAGGAATCGTTTGGAGGAATCGTTTGGAAGAATTCGTTATGCGATCATTAATAAAAAAATCTGGATACAACGAGGTTTCTAATTTCGTTATGTTATTGAAATCCTTTAAACTCTTCGAGGAAACCAGGTTAAAAAGTGAAATCTTGAAATTCCTCAGATATTAATCGACAAATTTCGTGATAACCCCAATCATCCCATTCTTCTTGTACACCAATTCCATTCAGATCCAGGTAATTCTTAAAAATCAGACCGCCCTCAAATAATTCAAACATTTCTTTTGCCCCTTGTTCGATGATTGATCGATTTCCAGTTGGCAGTATTTTTTGTATGTCGATCGGACTGAATAAAGCTGCCTTATGCGTTTTTAGTAAAACAGATAATTCAGGCATGTCATAAACCGTGGGTTGGTCAAATTGAAAGGCATCCACACCAATTTCCAGAAGGTCTGGAAGAATTGCCCAGTTTTTTCCACATGAATGCATAAATATTTTTAAACCGTAATCATGGGCTATTGAGAACAACCGGGCATAATCTGTCTTGAAATAATATCGAAACATTTTTGGACTGAATAACAGTCCTGTTTGAGTTCCTAAATCTTCTGCTAAAAAAATTCCATCTGCGCCATTTTTACCGGCAAGGTGGATTTTTTGTTCGTACACCTCAGAAATCATCCTGTGTAAGCGATTTAATTCATCTGGATTTGCAGCCATGTCGAGAAAATAAACTCCCATGTTCCGAATGTAGCGTGCATTATCAAAAATCCAACCACCAACGATAGCCAATTTAAATTTATCCGAAGGTTGACTGAATAAAGCTTTCATTTCCTTCGCGCAATCGGGGTGAGAGTAATCCGGAGCCTGTAAATGGTCAAGGTCATCCCAATCTTTGATAAATGGTTGGAAGATTTCACCCTTTTGAGAACCTATAACCATTCTGTGCCAGATATTTCCCCATTCATCATCATAATATTCGCGATCACCTTCTATCCATCTTTTTTGATGATAATTGTGAGGTTTCAACTCTGCAAATAAAAAATCACTGATTCGATTTCGATCAAAATCCAAGCCTGGTCGTGGTGGATGATCGTGATTAATATTGGCTAATATAATTTCTTTCGAATTCATTTGATTATCACCTCATCCTGGCACTTTCTTCTTGAAATAAATTCATAAATTTCATTCCATAATCAACGTAATTTTGGTATCTTATCAAATCAACAGGTTTTTCAGATTGTTCATGATGTACTACAGAAAGGTGTGGTTCAATTGAAAAACCTCCGTCATATCCTGTTTTCAACAAATCATAAACAATTTTCCTTACATCACCATGACCCTCTCCAGGAAAGGTGAAATACAACTCAGGAAATATCTGATCAGTCTCTTTGATGAATATGCAATCCTTGATGTGAACATATTCAATGAATTCTCTGACATTCGAATAAAATTCCCAGGAAGATTGTTTTTTATAAGGCGGTTTATCTAAGTGATTGTCCGTACCAACTGGATTACCTGTATCGAAAACCAATTTAAAATTCGATGAATGTATTTTATCCAACAATCGCAATGTGTGAGCGTGAGATAATCCACCATAATTCATACAGTTTTCGTGTAGGTAAATAATTCCCGCATCTTCACAGATTTTTACTAAAAGAGACAACTTCTCAAAAATACTTCTTTCAATGTCTGGAGAATCTGGTTCAACATCTTTAACAATTTTGAAGCTCATTCCACGTAAATATTTTGTTCCAAGGCGCTGCATACGGGTTATTGCACGACTAAGCGATTCAAGATTTTCCTGAAAACCTGATTCATCCCTTGGATCTTTACTCCAATTGGCGATTGCGCTACCAAAACAATTAATTCTGACTTTGTTTTCATCTAGTTTTTCACAAACATAATCAAATTCATTCTCTCCGATATCTGTAGTATTTATGTTATTAATTGAGCGCGATTCAATATGATTCCACCCCAGTTCTAAAGTTGCTTTTATTTGGGTTTCTATTGAATCTCCAGCTTCATCAGCAAATCCGGTGAAGTACATGTTTCCTCCAACGTTTATTATTTTGTTTATTATTTATGAACCAACTAATTTCCAAAGGATTTTGAAATATCTGGAATTCGTGAAATTCCAGGCAACTTCTTGACTTTGGAGTTGCGAACCTTTTCTTCCAATTTTCTTTTAAACAAATCGGAATCCATTGGTAAAAGAATTTTTTTATTTAATAATGATGACAAAAGGATTGAATTACTCAATTGAAGCTGATTTAATCCTTCTTCTTCATGAACAATTAATTCTTCTTTTCCACGAATTGCGTTCACAAAATTCTCGATAATAATCTTATGACCTGGTAAGCCATGATGCTCATAAGGTATATCTAATTCAACGGATTCTGTAAATGCATATGGATCAATAGAGGTTTGTATTTGTTCTAACATTGAGATTTTATTCTTCCAAAAGGTCAGGATATTATTTTCAAATACTAATTTTCCCTTTTCGCCAATGATTTCAAGGCGATTGGTTCCTGGTGACTCACCTGTGGAAGTTATGAAATGGCCGATCATCCCATTTTGATATTCAAAGAATGCGGTAACTTCATCCTCAACTTCTATCTCATGATACTTTCCAAAGCCAGCAAATCCTGTTACTTTTTCTGGCATACCAAAAAACCATTGAAAAAGATCGAGATTGTGTGGACATTGATTAATTAATACACCTCCGCCTTCACCCTTCCAGGTTGCACGCCATTCTCCATTATCGTAATAAGATTGATTTCGGAACCAATTGGTTATGATCCAGGTAGCCCGGATTAATTTTCCCAATTTGTCATCATTTATCATTTGTTTGATTTTTTGCCAATACCCATAAGTTCGTTGTTGGAACATAATTGAAAAAACTAAATCCGGATATTGTTTGCGTGCTTCTTTGTAACGGCTTACCGTTAATAAACCATCACTCATATGAGCAGCGATGGGTTTCTCGGTGAGAACATGGATCCCATTTTCAAAACAATTTAAGGCAATCGGTGTGTGATCATAATGCGGCGTTGAAATCAGTACCCCATCCAATTCCACTGAATTTATCAAATCCCGATAATTCGTAAAGAATTGGGTATTGGATGTTGAAAAGATTTCCATTCTCTCAGGAATAAGATCGCAGATGGCAGCTAGATTTACACCAGGCATTGTCAGAACATCTTTAACATGTTGGCTTCCCATGGCACCGACACCTATAACCGCTAACTGAATATCTTTCTCCATATGAGACTCCTTTGTTGTTTAGGATACTATTTACATCTACGATGAGCTATTGCTAAACGACCTAAAACTATTGGTCAATATTCAATCTCCGTCTTGTATTTCCTTGCGTGCGACGATAATCACCTGGCGTTACACCAGTAGATTTACGAAAGACCTGAGTAAAATGACTGAAATTGGTATAACCCACCTGAAGACTGATTTCAGAAATTGGTAACGAACTCTCTAATAGTAATTGTTTCGCACGATCAATACGTAATTGGATCAATCGTGTTGATATTGTCACGCCGGACGTATTTCGAAAAATCCTTGCTAAATGAGATGCTGAAATATGAAAAACATCAGAAAGATCTTTACGGCTTATGTTTTTGTTTAAGTTTCGTTGCAAGAAAGCGTCGATTTGCTTGAATACATTATTCTGTGTTTGGATATTAAGTTTTGATACATTTTCTGGGTGAAGCGAGGATTTCGCTTTTCTTTGTAAACCGATCAAGATGCGAGTGACCAGAGCTTCGACCAACTCATAGGTATTTTCACCAGGTCGATTGATTTCGTTGATTAAACTGGTCAAATCAACCTGAAATTCGTTCGGAATTGTTACAACTTTATCTGCTAATTCATCCAATAAGAGGTGATGATTTTCAAATAAAACATAAAAGTATCCGACAGATTTTTTGTGATACTTGACCGATCGCTTTACGCTTGGTGAGATGAGAATTGAATCATCTGGTTGAAGGACAAAAAGTTGATCCGAACATGAAAAAATTACATTTCCATATATAACACAATACCATTGAAATAGGGTGTGGGAATGCCAAGGAATATTATAAGATGACCCTACTTCGTTATAAACAATTTCTCTTATATTGATTGGTGAAAAATTGGCTTCCATCCTCTAATTATATTTGCAAATAACGATTAGGAAAAATCATGGAAAAAATAAAATATTAATTTTATGAGAAATTTTTTTTCACTAATTGTTTTCTATTGGGAGAAAGGACTGTGGTCAGAATCCAGTTTATGAGCAGGATTAATATCCGTGTTTGGTTAGCTGTCACGGATTGCGACCTAAAGTGGATTTGTGAAGGCGGATTGTGTCAAGGCGGATTGCTTGACAGTTTTTAACCCCTGAGATTATAATTTGTCGGCTTAACAAATTAGGAAATTACTGAATCTTCAGATAGGAGTTAGAAAATGGGTCCGCAGCCAAAAAGGAAAATTTCAAAAGGTCGACGTGATCGACGTCGTGCACATGACAGCCTCACCGCCGCATCACTGGTTCAATGCAGCAATTGTGGTGAAATGCGTTTACCACATACGATATGTCCATCTTGTGGGCATTACCAGGGACGAGAAGTTGTCCAGGTAGAAAAAGAAAAGAAGAAATAAGTAAAGAAAACTCCGCAAGGAGTTTTTTTTATAGAGCCCAGGCAACTAAAAGACCCAGAAATCCTATCACTATTCCTAAATGAAGAAATAAATTTGATTGAGTAACCCAATTATTCGAGACCAAACTTAGAATAAAATTTAAGATCACTAAAAAAATAGCTACGAAAATCAACAAACCTTTCCGGTTGGAAAAAAAAGTTGAAAGTTTTGATAATATTTTGGACAAATTGGTCATATCATTCTTCATCATCATCCATTCCAGCGGTTGAAAAGTAATGTTCAAACAATGAAACATATCTCATAGGTATTTTCCCTTCAATCATCACACCGCCTTTTTTATGAGAGATATTCTCAATTTTTCCCTGTTCATGAAAAATAGAAATCAAACGGCCTTGTTGGTAGGGCAAATTTACTTTTACGGGGACATAGCTGAAAAACAACTCATTTTCGACCATTTTTAATAGATCAGTGACCCCAATACCAGTTTTAGCAGAAATAGCAATTGCATCTTTATAATCCTGTGACATTTCCTGAGCTAATTCTGGCTCAGGAAGCATATCAATTTTATTAAGAACGGTTATGGTGGGAATGTGATCAGCCTTTAAAATGGATAATGTTTCTTGAACAGATTGCCATTGTGATTGAGCACTGGGGTGGGTAATGTCAACAATATGTAATAACAGATCCGCTTCATTTATTTCTTCCAGAGTAGCTCGGAAGGCTGCGATCAATTGGGTAGGAAGTTTTTGAATGAAACCGACTGTATCTGTAAATAAACTCACATTATTGTCGGGTAAAATAACTCGTTTCGTTGTTGGGTCTAAAGTAGCAAATAATTGATCCGCAACGTAAACCTCTGCTTTAGAAATGAAATTTAATAAGGTCGATTTACCAGCGTTGGTATAACCAACCAGAGCGACTGTTGGAATTTGTGATCGTTTTCTTTGTAATCGGTAACGGCTGCGATGCGATCTGACTTTTTCAAGTTCTTTTTTCAAATTAGAAATTTTATTGCGAATTTCACGGCGGTCGACCTCAAGCTGCGTTTCGCCTGGACCTCTTAATCCGACACCACCGACACTTCCTGTTCGACCCGCACCTCCACCAGCCTGTCTGGCGAGATGTGTCCAGGCTCGGGTTAATCGAGGTAATCGATATTCATATTGTGCTAATTCAACCTGCAAAATACCTTCTCTTGTGTCCGCATGTTGAGCAAAAATGTCTAAAATCAAAGCGGTACGATCAATGATGCGTACTTTGTCACCAAAACTCTTTTCTAACTCCCTTTGATGTCTGGGCGATAATTCTTCATCAAAAACAACCACATCAGCCATGGTTTCATTCACAAGCGAAATAACTTCCTGAACTTTCCCTGATCCAATAAAGGTTTCTGGATTGGGGTGTGAAAGACTTTGGGTTGCCTCACCCACTACTTCAAGACCTGCAGTAGAAGCAAGGAGACTCAATTCCTCTAATGAATCTTCCAATGAAAGCCAATTGTTCTGGTTGTAAATATCGACCCCAACTAATAAAGCTTTTTCGTTCTTCATTCTTGTAGGTTCTAGGTTTTTCTTTGACATAATTTCCTTATTTTGTTTTCATCCAGAGCTTGATTCTTTCCATCGCTTCTTGAATTCTCTCAGTTTTGGTGCCTAACGAAACTCGTAAAAAACCTTCTCCGTATTGTCCATATACAACACCTGGCGTCATACTTACACCAGTTTCCTCTAATAATTGGTTGCAGAAAGCCATACTATCCTCAAATCCAGCAGGTAGTTTTGCCCAAATATAAATTGCGGCAGGCGGGGTGTCGACTTCGAATCCCGCGTCTTTTAATCCATTGACAACAATATCTCTTCTGGTTTTATAAATTGCATTTCTATTTGAAAGCCATGACTGATCACCTGTGATAGCAGTTATTCCAGCATCGATGACAGGCGCAAAATGTGAGGAATCCATCTGACTTTTATAAGTGTGAATGTAACCAATGACATCAGCATTCCCAACAACCATTCCTAATCGCCAACCAGCCATATTGTAAGCTTTGGATAAAGAATTAAATTCCACCGCGACATCTTTTGCTCCTTCAACCTGAAGCAGGCTAGGGGCAATATAGTCATCAAAGCAAACGTCCATATATGGGGCATCATGTGCAATAATGATTTGATTCTTCTTCGCGAAATCAACAATTTCCTCAAAGAATGAAAATGGAGCAATTGCTCCAGTAGGGTTATTAGGGTAATTGATCCAGAATAGTTTTGTTTTCTGAATTATTTCTTGTGGTATCGATGCAAGATCTGGTATAAAGCCATTCTCCTTTAGCAGTGGCAGGGTGTAAATGATACCACCTGCAATTTTTGTGCTGGCTGAATACACCGGATACCCAGGGTCAGGAATGATGACATAATCTCCAGGATTTACTAAAACCTGAGTCATGTTAAATAATCCTTCCTTAGACCCGATTAAACCAACCGTTTCGGAAAATGGATCTAATTTGACCCCAAATCTTTTATCATAATAATAAGCAATCGCTCTACGATATTCTGGGCTTCCACCCATAGGGGTATACCCATGTTTATTAGGTAAGGTAGCGGATTCTTTGAGTTTATCAATGATAAATTTTTCTGGAGGTAAATCGGGGGATCCCATATCAATTTTTATAATATCTACTCCGTTTTCCTGGAGTTGAGAAATTTTCTTCGCTAATGTAGCAAAGTAATATGGTTTGAAAGATGCTATTCTGTCAGCTGGTTTGATAAACGATTCATTAATCATAAATTTATTTCCTCACTTGTTATTTTCCGGTAATTTATCTAAAAGTGGTAATAATATATGGAAGGTTGAGCCTGGGAAATCTGTTTCACTATATCCGGAGGATTCAACCCAGATTGAACCACCATGTGCTTCTGCAATTCCCTTTGCTATGGGAAGACCCAGACCTGGTCCACCACCTTTGAATTTTGTTTTACTGCTGGAATGTAATGCTATGTTTCCAAGTCGATTGAATTTTTCAAAGATGATTGACTGATCTTCCTGGTTTATGCCTATGCCAGTATCGGAAATCAAAACCTCGATGAACCCGGTCAATTTTCTACCATTGATATTGATAATTCCACCATCCGGTGTGAATTTAATTGCATTAATAATAAGATTTTTAAATAATTGGACAAGCCTTTCAGAATCGCCATAATTCATTAATTTATAGCCATCAAAATCGTGAATATTTATTGAAATATCGCGTTCCTTACAAACCGTAGAAAGTTCGAGCAAAACAAATTCAAGAATTCTATTCAACCAATACGGTTGATAATTAAGGACTAATAAATTATTTTCCAGTTGTGAGACATCGATCATATCTTCAATGATTCCACGTAATCGCTTTGAACCATTCAAAATCCCATTTGTAAATACCAATAAATCATTATTGTTTTGTTTTAATATCACATCGATCAACATGGATGTGTATCCATCAATTAAAGTCAATGGAGTTTTTAATTCATGAGCTGCAACTGCAACAAAATTACTTTTACTTTCATCCAATTTTGCAAGGTCTGATTTGGCCTTCTCTACTTGTTTGGAAAGATAATGGATTTTTTGGCTTGTCTCAATATTTGCTGTTTTATTGAACAAGTAGGCATAAATTGGCAATAATATTGTGAATAGTTGAACAGATTGTTCTGCTTTGGTTTTTTCGACTATTGTTTGATTGATTATCATTACCAATTGATTGACGAAATCATTAATAATAATACTTTCATCTTCCAAATCAGATTGAGTTAACGAATTTGCCCATTCATTAAGCAATGGATCAAACCAAGATGGGGCACCAGTTTCAACAGTCTGAAGTAGATGTTTGTAAAAACTTTGAAATTGATCCGTGATTTCATCTTTGAGAAGCGAGCCTTTTGTTAATTCAAGCACGACCCTGTTTTCAATTATGGGGAATAGATTCTGCAATATTTCTGATGGATTTGACATACTTGAAGTTTATGATAGTTGATGAAGTTTTTCCAATGTTTTAAGGCACTAATAACCAATGATAAATTGTTTTTCCAATGATCTCAAGACTTTCAGGTGATAATTTATCAATTGTATCTTGAGAAGTGTGCCAATAAGGGTAATCAAAATCGATAATATCTATAGCGATCATTTCATTTTCAATAAATGGAATGTGGTCATCCAGAATGCTATACCTGAATTCCGGTATGAAAAATTCACCATATCCAAGATTGGCTGCGATGTCCCAAATTTCTTTTTGGAGATTAACATCTGAATTTCTTTCAAAATACACATTCAAATCTTTATCTCCGATCATATCCAGAATCACTACGGCATCCGGTTTGTTTTCCAATGTTTTTACGAAACTTCTGGATCCTAGAATCCAATCCCATCCATCAATATTGCCTTGATCTTCCGCATCAAAAAAAACAAACCACAAATTCTTATTCAGATCAGGTGGGAGTACTCTTGCCAATTCCAATAATACTGCCACACCCGATGCACCATCATTTGCTCCTAATACGGGTTTAAGCTGATTAGCGATATTTGTATCCTTGTTTGCATAAAAACGAGAATCGTAATGTGCACCAATGATAATCCATGGCTCTGCAGTAATTGTTGGATATTTTCCAATCACATTTTGAATCAAATATCCATTTAATTCCTCTGACTGTATATCAACAGTCCAGCCAAACGATTCTAATTCTTCTGTAATTAATTCAATTGATTTTTGATGCGCTTCACTACCGGGGGTGCGTGGTCCAAATTCAACCTGTGAATTTGCATAAGCGTAAGCACTCTCTCCATCAAATTCAACTGCAGGTTTTTTATGACAGCTCACGAGGAGTACCAGAAAAAGGAAAAATAATAAAATTCGTTTTTTCATGGCTAAAATTCTGGAAAAATTTCTGATAAATAATTTTCCAAAGTTGTTCTCGCCTCCTGTGCGTATAGCTTTGCTCGCTCTCTTTTACCTTTTGCATTCATTTGGGGAAGAATTCCAAAATTTGCTTTCATAGGTTGAAAATCACGCATATCTGCATTTGTAATGTAATAAACTAAAGCCCCCAACATTGTTTGTTTTGGTAATTCCAATAATTTTTTACCAGTTAAATAGCGGCTCATATTTAATCCAGCTAATAATCCGGTTGCTATGTTGCCTACGTATCCTTCCACGCCCGTGATTTGGCCGGCAAAGAATAAATCATTACGCTGATTAAATTGTAATGTTGGTAATAATAATTTTGGGGAGGCGATAAAGGTATTACGATGCATTTGACCATACCTGGCAAAAGTAGCATTTTCCAAGCCAGGTATCATTTGGAAAACTCTTTTCTGTTCGGAAAACTTAAGGTTGGTCTGAAAACCAACCATATTATATAAAGTTCCAGCTAAGTTATCCTGCCTCAATTGTAAGACAGCATAGGGTCGCTTGCCTTCGTGAGGGTTCAAAATGCCTACAGGTTTTAACGGACCAAATGCCAGTGATTTTTCCCCGCGGCTTGCCAAAACTTCAATGGGTAAACAGCCTTCAAAATATTGATCAGAACCAGCAGTAACGCCCAAATCAATTTGGGATTCGAAGAACTTTAATTCGATTCTCTGTGCATTTGTTAATTCGAATACAAAGCGATCATATTCTTCTTTTGAAAATGGACAGTTTATATAATCCCCCGGATCATCTTTATCTTTTTGATATCTGGAAGCCCTGAAGGCAATATCAAGATTAATAGATTCATAATTAACGATGGGGGCAATCGCATCATAAAAAAATAAATTGTTCGAGTTTGTTATTCGAGAAATGCTTTGACTGAGCGCTGAAGATGTCAATGGTCCAGATGCGATTATGGTGGGGTTTGGAGGGATCTCTTTCACTTCTTCTCTGAATATTTTAATATTAGGATGTGTAGAGAGGATTCTGGTTACTTTTTCTGAAAAAAGATCTCTATCCACTGCTAATGCTCCACCGGCAGGTAATTCACATTCATCCGCAATTTTCATCAATAATGATCCAAGCCGGCGTAATTCATTTTTTAAAACACCTGCAGCGCGATCAGGCAAATTTGAACCTAATGAATTTGAGCAAATTAATTCAGCAAAATAATCGCTAGTATGTGCACCTGTTTGAACCAGTGGACGCATCTCATATAAATTGACATGAAATCCAGCCATTGCCAGTTGATAAGCTGCTTCACTGCCTGCCAATCCTGCTCCAATTACATCAACAATTTTATTCTCCAAATTCTGCACCTCGGGTTATATTTTACATCATAAAATTCGTCTGGCATATAACTTGCAACATAGGAGCTTATCGATATACTTAATCAGTGAGGACAAAATCATGTTCCAATACCAATATCAGGTACATAAGCCAATAACAACTGCGCACCTTGCGCAAACCATGACATTGTTATCTCTCTCTGCATTTGAACTCAAACAGCAGATTGATTCGGAGTTGGCATCGAATCCAGCGCTGGAGATTATTGAAGAGAGGCGATGTCCTCATTGTAAGCGGATATTGCCGGAAAATGGTGCCTGCCCAATTTGCTCCCGTCCTATGAATTCTGATGTTGATGAACCGATTGTTTATGTTTCTCCGATGGATGATTTTATTCCCAGATCAGATTACAATGATTCTGATTATTCTGAGGAACCATTCTCACCAGTAACAGATGACTTAACCAGTTATGTGATCAAACAAATAGCGCCGGAATTATCTAAAGATCAACAATTAATTGCAGTACATTTGTTAACAAATCTGGATGATGATGGATTTTTGAGCGTCAATTTGATGGATGTGGCCAGATATTTCCATGTTCCGATTTCAACTATTGAGGAAGTGCAAAAGATTATTCAATTAGCGGATCCAATTGGAGTGGGATCAGTCAATCCACAGGAGGCTTTATTGGTTCAATTAGAAGTTTTGTCAGATTCAATAACCATACCTGAGTATGCTTATGAAATCATCAAAGATTTCATGGACTTATTAAGTAAAAGACAACACCCAGAGATTGCTAAAAAACTTAAAATCAGTGTTCAACGTGTAGAAAAAATTGTTGAATTTATCAGTGATAATTTAAATCCTTTTCCTGCCCGTTCGCATTGGGGATCGGTTCGTAATCCATCTTCTCCTGATACAAATGTATACTATCGACCGGATGTTATGATCTCATATGCAAATAATGACGAAAAATCGCAACTAATTGTTGAAATTGTTATGCCTTATTCAGGCACTTTACAAGTAAGTCCGCTTTATAAACAAACCATCAAAGAAACTGATGCTGAATTAAAGGATGCTATGAAAGGCGATTTAGAAAAAGCTTCCTTATTCGTGAAGTGTTTACAACAAAGAAATCATACAATGCAGAGGTTGATGCACGAATTGGTGATGATTCAAAAATCGTACCTCACAAAAGGAGAAAAATTCTTAAAACCGATTACACGAGCCAGTCTGGCTGAAGAACTTGACGTACATGAATCAACGATTTCTCGAGCTGTTTCTGGAAAGTCCGTACAATTACCTAACAAGAAAATTGTGCCATTAGCTGCTTTCTTTGATCGAAGTCTTTCAGCACGGACAATTTTACGTGAAATTGTTTCTTCGGAATCGAAACCCCTCAGTGATACAGAGATCCAGAAGAAATTAAACGAAAGAGGTATTCAGGTCGCAAGAAGAACGGTTGCAAAATATCGAGCTATGGAAGGAATTCTTCCAGCACACTTAAGGCAGGCGCCATAAATTAATGAATTCTGAAAAGACAAATTGGTTCAGGGATGTTTTATTAGGCAAGGCGCAAGATGAAAGTGCCTGGATGTATAAGAATTTGTTAAATATGATGCAGGATCCGGCGATTTTAATTGACATACCTCGTAGAGAAATTGTCAGTTTTAATGTAAATTTCCAAAAATTAACCTCATATTCTCCTTCAGAGTTAACTGATTTGCCGGTTGATTCGTTATTAAATTTGGAAGTTATCGAGAAATCTGCTTATAAAGAACCATTCTTGTTTGAGATTATCAAACGAAACAAACAACCAGTTGATGGATTTGCCTGGAAATATGGAATCGATGATAAAAACACAAAATGCGTGATTTTATTTAACGAAGAACAAGAATTTGTTGAAAAGCAGAAAGTCTGGCAAGATCAACTCTTCCTGACGATGCAAAAGTTATTAAGGTTAATCGAAGAAGAGGATTTGATTATTGCATTACAAAAAGCTGTTAAATTGGTTGAAAATTTCTTTGAAACACCACATGTAACCATCTATCAGGTAAAGAGTGATATTCCTGAACTAACTCGTATACCATCTGTTACAGATAGCGATTTACTACCTTTTACATTACCTTCCAGTGATATTCGGTTAGATCAAAAAACGACAATATGGACGCCTGGACATCGGGTAATCACCGAATTACACAAGATTGCCCGAATCAGTAACTTATCCTATCTAGGCACTACTGCACTGGGTCCAGGAAAAAGTGCTTCGGCATTATTGGTTGTGGGACAACAGAAAAAACAGCCACCAAAAAATTTGTCTTCCATTTTAGAAATGTTTTCAGCAGCGATTTCATCCTTGTTGCAATATTTTATTCTCGTTGATGCTTTGCGTTCCAAAATTGATAATCAGGATTGGATGATCAGAGTGAATAATGAAATTCTTGACCATGTCCAGGATGGAATTATCATCCTAAAACCTGATTTGAAAATCTGGATGATTAACCCAAGCGCTGAGATCCTATTAGGTTACCAATCCCGAGAAGTATCAAATCAAACCATTGAAAACATTCTTATTGGGCCGGACAGTTTTTTCCCGTTATTGGAGTCAGCAAAAACCGATTTTGGTATCCATAGGCTGGGGATTGTTCACATTCACAATAGAAATGGTGATTCAGTTCCTGTAGATGCCAGAATTGTTCCGGTTACGCAAAATGACTCCTTGTTGTCGATCATTATTTATTTACAAGATGTAAGTGAAAATGAAGAAATTAAAACTCGGGCGCAACAATTAGAACATAGGGCTGTTTTGGGTGAATTCACAGCAGTTTTCGCTCATGAGGTTCGCAACCCCATTAATAATATTTCCATGGGTCTCCAGATACTTTCCAGAAGTTTTACTGAGGATCCTAAGAACAAAGATATGGTGGATCGTATGATCCATGATTGTGATCGCCTGACCCATCAGATGGAAGCTGTGTTGGCATTCTCTAAACCTTTTGATGCAAAATTTGAATCAGTCGACATTGCCATTCTATTACAAAGGATTCTGGATCGTTGGAAACCAAGAATGGCAAGAGTAGGCATTCAGGAATTTATTCAAAAATCAGATGAATTACCATTAATTTCAGCTGATCCGAGATTGTTAGAACAAGTTTTTACGAATTTGATCGGTAATGCCGTTGAAGCCATGGCTGCCAGTGAGAAAGGTACTCTGGCAGTACATATTGATATTTCCAGGACAATCTCGAATTACCCGCAAATTGAAGTGAAAATCATTGATAGCGGACCTGGCATCCCTGAAGAAGTTCGTGGTCATGTTTTTGAGCCATTTGTTACAACCAAAAAAACCGGAACAGGGTTAGGCTTAGCAATCAGTAAACGCATCATGACTGCTCATCGTGGTAATATTACGGTTGAATCATATCCAGGTGGAGGAACAGTATTTGCTGTTTATTTACCGATCAAACAAGGAGAATAAATCACATGGGTTATACCATCTTGGTAGTGGATGATGAAGAGAATGCGAGATCAAACCTGGAAGCATTCTTAACTCCCTTAGGATACGAAGTGAATGGAGTGGGCACTCTTTCAGAAGCACGCACAGAAATACAGAAAGGCAATTGTGATGTTGTGCTTTTAGATGTTCAATTACCGGATGGTTTCGGACCAAATTTGTTATATGAAACATTGAATATGCAACTAAGACCTCCCATGATTTTAATCACAGGGTTTCCGGATATAGAGATCGCTGTTGAAGCGATGCGAAATGGCGCACACGATTTTTTAATCAAGCCAATCAAGTTAGATCGTCTTGAACTTTCTATACAAAGGGCTCTCGAAATTGTCAGAATGCGAAGAGAATTGGCATTGTTCAGAAATACTCAAAAAAATAGTGTTCAGTTTGTTGCTGGCGACAACCCAAAGATTAAACATGTTCTGGGTCAGGCTGAAAGAGCAGCGTCAATGTCAGTCTCTGTGTTAATTACTGGAGAAACGGGTGTTGGTAAAGACGTTTTGGCAAATTACATTCATAGTGTTGGTCCCCGATCACAAAAAATGTTTGTTGCAATAAATTGCGCCGCCATTCAGAGTACGATGCTTGAATCCGAATTATTTGGTCACGAATCTGGTGCTTTCACTGGCGCAGATAAAAGAAAACACGGTCTTATGGAAACAGCAGATGAGGGGGTTTTATTTCTGGATGAAATTTCATCTATGCCATTGGATATGCAGGCAAAATTGTTACGTGCTCTGGAATCAAAAGCATTTCGACGAGTTGGTGGTAATAACTTGATTAATGTTGATGTTCAAGTAATAGCTGCATCCAACCGTAATCTTGGTCAAATGATTGAGGACAATGAATTTCGTTCGGACTTGTATTATCGCTTACGGGTGGTTGATTTGCACATACCACCTTTGAGAGAACGGAAAGAAGATATTCCAGAATTGGTAGGTTTCTTCATTCGACAAAAGAATTCAAAAATGGGTGTAAACATTGTTGATATTACACCAGGAGCCATGGAAAAATTAATGGCATATAACTGGCCAGGAAATATTCGTGAATTAAGTAATGCAATTGAAAGCGCGATGTTATTTTGTGATACAGGTGTTATTGAAGTGTCAAATTTGCCCTTGAACCTGCAATAAAACATTGTTGGCATATAACTTGCATCATACCTCTAGAAGAATGATCTGGAGGTTTTTTTATGATAAAAGCGGATTTAATCACACTACTTACACTCGTTTTTATGGGATTAGGATTAATTTCATTTATTACCGGTTTCATCGTCTTGTTAACGCGTGTCTTAGGTAAGGGCATCTCACAAATTGCTAAAGAAACCCAAAAAGTTGTTCAAAAAGGAATAACGGAAGAAATAGCTTCCATCATCGGAAATGCGTCCGTCCTCATTGATTCCTTAAATCAGATGGTGACCACAACCGCTGGTATTGGTGTATTTCTGATGGTCTTAGGTGTTTTATTGATGGCTGGGTCCTTTGCCTTATTCTTAAGATTCTAGATTATTCATACAGGAGTATTGATGAATACAACATTATTTTTCCAATCCTTAAAGGATAGTCTGAAAGAAAACGATCAGAATATTTTGATCGAATCTGCAAAACAAGACAAATTGCTTCTGAAGCAAATCAGAAACAATGATTTTTTTATGGAATGTATTAAATCCTTTGGAAATTCTTTAGAAAAATGGTCACTGGGCAAAGTGGCTATGTTATCGGTGGATTCCAAAATTGATGTGTTGGGAAAGGGTGTGAAAGAGAAGTATTATCTGAAAAATGCAATTTCTATTTTGGATGAAACATTTAAGAATCATGCCAAAGAAATCGACTTTCAGAGAGCCACTTACATTGCACTTGCATTATTCGAAAGAAAAAGAAAAAGCCAGTCATGGTCTGGATTGCTTGAAGAGCTATCCAATGGATTTTCCCGTAAATCTGCATTATTGACCTGGCGAACAAGTCTGGCAATTCTATACAGTTTGATCGATTTCGATGATGGTCTTCTTCAGGCTTTAATTATTGACAAGGATCCTTACATTGGTGTTAGTTTTGTTAATCATATACTCGCTACACAATTAATCCCCCAAAAAGAAAAAGCAATCAAGTTAGTCAGGTTATTAGAAAAACAATCTTTAGAAACACAGATTATTTGGGTACAAACTTTACCAGGTCAGGTCACCTATTTAGCAAACCAAATTTCAATTATTCTAGGAGAATCGAAAATTTTTTCAAATCGCATAAGCGAATCTAGCTCCAATCAGGAAATTGATTTTGTATCAAAATTTGAACCAATATACAAGATGAATTTACTCAATGGATTTCGATATCAACTTGAGAAATCACCGTTACAAGCAAAATCAAATTTTTTGTATGCCAAAGATAGACTACAAAAAATGCTTAAATTAATTGACTTGAACATCATATCCCAATCCTATGACGAAGTTCAAAATAACCTGATGGGATACATGAATGAACCGAAATTTAACGATCTGGCATTCGATCAAATATTGGAAGAAAAAAAATCTTCAAATGGCGCAAATAGGGATTTTCATAATAAAGGTATTTTTGCAAATCTAACATATGCCTGTGAAATACAAAAAAATGGTGATGTATTAATAGCCAGAGAAATTGGCGAAAGACAATTCAAAAATTGGCTCAATGCCCAAAAAGTCGATTGGCCATCCTCTGAAACCGTATCTTATCTTCACAATATTGATCATAAAAGAATAATCCATTTACTCAATACCCTAGGTTTGAACGGATTGGGTGCGGAGTACATAAAATTCTTATCAGAAATTTCATTGTCGATGGATGAGATGCAGGATGAATTAATTCAAGGTTACCAGACATTAAATCTAATCGATGAAGCATATAGTGAATTGAAGTTATGCTTGAATACAGGTAAAAATCAAGCGGAATTATATAAAAAGATTTTTGATTTATTATCAAAAAATGACCGATGGAGTGCTTTATATTCCGAGTGGGAAAATTATGCTAAATCTTTTACATTGTCACAGGAAGATTGGATAAATTATGCGAATGCAGCTCTCAACGCAAACCAATTGGAAAAAACCAGAGATCTAATTGAAAAAATGAAATCTGAGGGCGTCAATCGAACCCAGATCGATGTCATCAGTGGAAAACTGTATTATTTAGCAGGTGAATATGAAAAAGCCAGAGCCATTCTGGAAGAAACTACGAAGAGATTACCGGAATACGAAGAAGGTTGGATTGTTTTAAGTGATGTATACAATGAGATGGGCTTATTCCAAAAAACCATGGAAACGCTTCGAACTGCTGTTTTAGCAATACCCAATTCTTCGATTATTCACTTCAATCTGGCAAAAACATGTATTGGTCAGGAATTATATGCAGAAGCTCTTCCTTACATTCGAAAAGCAGTGGGATTAGACCCTGATAATTCTTTTTATAACCTCAACTTGATCCAAACATTACAGACCCTGGGCAGAACAGACGAAGCTGATCTGATCTTGAGTCAGGGAAGACAGAAATGGCCATTTGATCGAGAAATTGCCTTTATTGATGCTGTTCGTCAGGTTGAAAAGCAAAACCGTGATGCAGCCCTGGCTGCGTTTGATGTTGCCATCAATTTAGATGATGAAAAAACACCAATCAATAAATTGCTATTATTCGTTCAAACAATGTTGGGAGATCGTCCAGAGAAATTCCTTCCAACAGACGGAAAGTACAATCAAGCAAGTAATTTATTGAATGCTCAGAAAATTCTTCAAAAAGTGATCCATGATAGCTCTGATGATACAGTTTATCTTCAATTGGTTCTTGGCGAAGTGTACTATTTGACAGGTGAAACTGAAGCTGCCAATTCCATCTATTCAAAACTGGTTAATGAATTCAAATCGAATCAGATTCACCACGCTTTACTTTGGAGAGTGTATGCTGGTTTGGGACTGGTCAAAGTAGATCTCTCTGAAGTAGATAGTGGGATTGCAGCATTACAAGAGGCTGATCAACTAAATCCAAAACATTTAGGTATCAAACAAAAAATCGCTGAAACATATCTATCGGCGTCGCTGACAAATCAAGCTGAAGCCAAAGCAGAAGAGATTTACCAGATGGGTTCTACTGACATCGAGAACTTGTTGTGGTATTCAAACTTTATGGTGAAAATTGGAAACTCAGCAGGTGAAATCCGAGGGTTAGAACAAATATTACATTTCGATTCGGTTAATTCAACAGCAATCACAAGATTGGCAAATATATTTATTACTCAGGGAGACCTTGACCGAGCATATGAAGTTCTTGAGAAGTTAAGTGGAGCAGAAAATCTCGATCATCATGATGTAAGAAATGCTGTAATTTCATATTTAAGAATTGGTAAATACCAGGAAGCTTTGGAGTGGTTTAATAAAATTGTTGATCATCAGAATGGTGTGGATGAAAAGAAAAGATTCATTGAAAAAATATTCTTATTAATGATCAATCAGAATTGGAATTCAGCGCTCTCAGAGATCCAGAACCTGAAAAGGGCCACTTCAAATTCAAGAATTTTGTCCTCCTTAGAAGGAGAATGTTTATACAACGTGGGAGATTATTCTGCAGCAATCTACGCATTTGATGCTGCATTGTCTTTCCCAATCGATGATAAAAATTCAGTTCAAGTTTTTCTAAAAAATGATTCCTTGATTCCAGAAAATTGGTTAGATAAGAAAAATAAAGATTTCGCAATTCTGCAACACCTGACCAACTCACACAAGAAAAAATTGGAATACGATCAGTGTCTGGAAATGATTGATAGAATGATCAAAATCAACCCAGTAGAACCATGGCTTTACATAATGGGTGCGGAATTTTCATTGCAATTAACGGACTATGACTTAGCTTCCAATTATCTTATGAAATATAAAAACATTTCTACCTCAGAAAATGTTGAACTGGAAACGGATATTTTTGCTACAGCTTTAGACTACGCAGGTGCCATCCTGGATGATCGCGAGTACCGGTTATCATTTAAAGATGACGGGTCTAAAAGTGAATTAAGAAAAGTTCTTAAAGCTCATTATTTACTGGATAAGAATTTATTTGATGACGCTAATCAATTATTCAATGAGACAGAAGTCTCTACTGAAAAAAATTTCGTAACGTATCCAGATGATCCATACAGTGATATTAAATGCTCAATTTATAGAAGACTTGCTCTGTTGTTGGTTTGGAGATTGAACGATTATCCAAAAGTAGAAAAATTATTGGAACAATTCGAAAAAGACAATATCGAAAAAGCATTTCTAAATCTGGCAATTGATTTTGCTTATCAAACCATGCTTAATGTTTTTGAAAAAAATGAGATTCAATCTCATCGGAGCAGTGTCATTGAGAATGAAATTGCTGACTTAAATTTCATCAAACATCTCCTAACCATCATCAACCGTTATGGTAAAACGAAAGCAATTAAAAATCTAGAAAGTCTTTATAAAGTAATCATTGAGCAAGATTACTCCACGGCATTTAGTTTAATCAATTCAAAAACTCTTCCAAAATATATGAATTTTGTTCTGGTGAATTCATTGATGAAGGCCGGCAAATCTGAAATGATTACAGAATACATTTCAAATTTCAAGTCCGAATCCTATGAAAATTTGTTTTTCTTGATCAACAATCAAATTATGAATATCGAAGAAAAAATAGCTTTTGTCGAAGCGCAAGTTCAGACTGATGATCCGGTTTGGTTGAATGAATGTTCGAGATTATATGAAAAAAATGGAAATTTAAATGAAGCCATCGAATTAGCAGAACAGGCACATAAGATTTGGCCGGATGAAGAAAAATGGTTAATTCGGGTAGCAAAACTTTATCAAGAATCTGGCGATTTTGAGAGTGCTGATCAACATTGGAGGAATATCTTAACGCACTCCAAAGAAGCAGAAAGTGTGATTTACCAATATATAGATTTGTTGCTGGAAAATAAAAAGGCAGTTGATGTAATTCAATTATTGGATGAATATAAAGGAAAAATTACCGAATCATATGAATTTCATACTTCATTCGCAAAAGCGTATTTATTAATGAAATCTCATGAAAAGTGCAAAAATTCTATACAAGCAGCCAGAAAATTTTCACCAGTTTCAATTGATTTAGATTATTTAGAAGCTGAAGCATTTTATCTGAATGATGATGACGAAAAATCGAAAACTAAAATTTTTGAAATACTTCAAAACAATCCCAGATATGAACAGGCATACATTCTACATTCAGTAATATTGAAGGAAGCTGGTAAATTTACACAAGCCATACAAATAATCAATAACGGATTGGAAAAATGCCCGGATAGCAAGGGACTGCAAATCGAAAAAATTAAGAATCTGAAAGCAACAGGTGATGTTTCCAATGGATTAATGTTGGCTTCAGAACTTTCCCAGCGATACCCGAATGACATTGAAGTTTTAAAAATATTAGCAAATCTTTATCATGATATTGAAGACTATCAAGCTTCTGAAGTTGTTGCAAGAAAAAGTTTACATCTTCAATCAAACCAACCGGATATTCATCTCTTATTAGGGAAGGTTGCAAAACATCAGGGTCAACTTGATCAGGCTTTGAATCATTTTTCAAAGGCTGCCGTATCGATCGCTGAAGGCGTTGAACCCTGGTTGGAAATTGGTGATATTTATCTGGACCAACAAGAAACTGAAAAAGCACTGGAGTCTTATCGAGAAGCTTATTCCCGTAACGACAAAGATTACAGAGCCTTTTATAAGACAGGTCTCTTATTACGTGACCTCAAAGATTATCAAGGTGCAGAAAAAATGCTTAAGATTGCCTCTTCACTATCACCGAAAGATACAAGTATTCGTCGCCAATTAGCAGGTGTAGTCGCATTGAATCTGGTTCACTCTTCATAGGAGAAGACATGGAATTTTCATACCCAAAACATGACGAAAAAATCAACCGTGGAACTGTAATTCAACTGATCGTTTCTGCTCTTCAAAATAATAAAATTGTTTTTGGTCGTCAATTAGCTCAGAAATGGTTATCTATTTACCCGGGAGATCTCACTGTACAGTATTATTTAGCTTTGTTTTATCAAAAAGAGAACCAGCTAGAATTAGCAATTGAAGTAACAAGAAAAATTATTGAAACTGATCCTGAATATTTATCAGCTCATGAGATTTTTGTAACCTTGCCGGTACCAGATGAGGAAAAAGACCTTTCGTTAGCTTGTATACATGTTTTGGGTGGGGTCACAAAAAATAAAAGTGCTTTGCCTGCGTGGGGTCCAGCCTTACGAGTCGTAAAAAAATCAATTGGTAAAGAAAAATTCGATAATGCTGGAGATCTTATGGTGAGGATCCTATCCTTAAAATTAGATAACCCTATCATCAATTTATTCCACCTACAATCTATTTATTTCCAAAAGGATTTCAATGCGGTTCGAAATTTAGCTGAGATTTATCACAATAAATGGCCAAACACCTTGTTTTATAAATTGATCCTGGCAGAACAGTTGTTGGAAAGCGGCGATGAAGAAGGTGCAGTGAATTTGTTACATGATTGTGTAGCAAAAGATTCAGCCGGTCAGATTGCGCGTCGATTGTGGGGAGATCAACATGTTTTCCTGCCATTATGGCCAGATCAACTAAGTATTCGATTTGACTTTCAAGTTCCTGGAGAAGTTGCCTCCGATATGGGATGGAACCGATTGCCAGAAGGTAAATTTGAAGAATCAAATTATGTATATGGAGATCAGACAGATGATACATCGAAAAGTTTCTCCGGTGCACCACGTAGCAAAGCTTTTATAGAGGCTGAAAAAGAATTCCATCGGATTGCCAAATCTATAAAGAAAGATTTTAGTGGAAGATTAGATGGCCGTTTTCCTGTTTATGTAATCATGACAACCAAAACAGGAATGATTCAGCAGTATGGTCAACAAACATACAATGTAATCAACCAATCCATGTCACAGATCAATCAGATTCTCCAGAAAAAATCTGGATGGGATAGTTTGATTTTTATTCCTGATGATGCGAAAACCCAACAAAAATTAAATCTCACCCCGATAACAGTAATTGACCCATGGAAAATCAAATTAGCAATTCATGATTTGGATAAAATGTTGGCCAATAGAGGTGAGAGAATTGGAGCAATGTTAATCGTAGGTGGCAATGAAGTAGTGCCTTTTCATCGCTTGCCAAATCCAACAGATGATATTGATGATGAAATTTATTCAGATAATCCTTATGGTAGTCTGGATAACAACTACTTTGTGACAAATTGGCCCCTAGGACGAGTAATAGGTGAAAAAGGTCAGGATGCTGGTTTACTCATACAACAATTACGGCAAATTGTAAAATTCCATATGCAACCGAAATCGGTGAACAAAGTCTGGGAGCGGATTGTCAGGTCCTTTACTACTATTTTTACCTATAAGTATTTATCTAGTTTTGGATATTCTGCATCCGTCTGGAAGAGATCATCAACAAGTGTTTATAAAGCGTTAGGTGAATCCAAATCCTTGTATATCTCTCCAAATGGCAAAAAACAGTCTTTGACCAAACAAGATTTAGTATCTGTAGACTTTGGTTATTTTAACTTGCATGGTTTGGTTGATCGTCCTGAATGGTATGGACAAAGAGATTATTTAGATCCTCCTGGAAATGATTATCCCGTAGCGTTATCACCGGATGACTTAATCAATAATGGTAAAGCGCCAAAAGTGGTTCTTACGGAAGCTTGCTATGGTGGTCATGTGTTTGGTAAAAATGAAAACGAATCGATCGCTCTGAAATATTTATCACTCGGTACAAATGTCGTTATTGGCTCTACCAGCACATCTTATGGTTCTGTGGCACCTCCTCTAATTGCAGCTGATTTATTTGCACAACTTTTCTGGCAACAAATTCGCGAAGGATATCTGGTTGGTGAGTCGTTTCAAAGGGCAAAAATCTCCTTTGTTCAGGAAATGATGAAACGCCAGGGGTATCTGGATGGTGAAGATCAGAAGACATTAATCCAATTTGTTTATTATGGTGATCCGTTCTTTATTTATGAAGGGAATGAAATCCAAATTAAGCGGGCTAACTTGATTGATCGACCCGATAAAATCAGAACCATTTCTGATCACATAAATGGTGTATCAAGTATGGATATTCCTGAAGAGACAATGCAACAGGTAAAATCAACATTAAAATCTTATTTGCCCGGTATTGATAATGCAGATGTAAAAATGAGTCGTCTTCAAATTGGTTCATCAAGAACAGGAAGCGCTGATGGCCAGAAACAATCGAAACCAAAAGTGTTAAGTGACAAATTTATGGTTACTGTTCGGAATCCCATTCAGATTAATAAGAACAGATATTATCAAACCGCCAGATTAACATTCGATAAAAAAGGCAGCGTGCTCAAAGTGGCGATGTCAAGGTAATATTGTCACTGATAGTTTGATCGCTTATAATCATGGGCAAATTATTTTGCCCATTTTTAATTGGAGTCTTCATGGAGAAAATCTTTAGTGGAAATGAAATTCGGAAATCTTTTATAGAATTTTTTAAAGAAAGAGGACATACTGTTGTGGCGTCTTCTTCGCTCGTACCTGGTGGGGATGCTACTTTGTTATTTACAAATGCGGGCATGGTTCAGTTTAAAGAGGTTTTTTTAGGAAAAGACAAAAGGTCATATACACGTGCAGTGAATTCCCAAAAATGTATGCGTGTAGCTGGAAAGCATAATGATCTCGATGATGTTGGTCGGGATGATTGGCACCACACTTTTTTTGAAATGCTCGGAAACTGGTCCTTTGGCGATTATTACAAAAAAGAAGCAATAGGTTGGGCATGGGAGCTCCTCACATCTGTGTGGGGGTTGGATAGGACAAAATTGTGGGTGACCGTCTTCCAGGATGAAAAAAATGAGATTCCAACGGATACAGAAGCAGCAGATATTTGGCTTCATCAACCGGGAATGGAAGAAGATCATGTTTTATTCTTTGGAAGAAAAGAGAATTTTTGGGAAATGGCGGATACCGGCCCATGTGGACCTTGTTCGGAGATTCACATAGACCGTGGTGAGGCTTTCTGTGATAAAAAAGGAGTCCCTGGGCATGTTTGTAAAGTAAACGGGGATTGCAACCGCTTCCTGGAATTATGGAACAATGTTTTTATACAATACAATCGTTTGAATGAAACTGAATTGGAACCCCTTCCAGCAACCCACGTTGATACAGGAATGGGATTTGAGAGAATCGTTTCAGTACTTCAGAATGTCGATTCAAATTATAAAATTGATTTATTGGCGAATTTAATTAAAAAGGTCCAAAATCTAACCGGGATGAGTGAACAGGAAGTATATTCTAACTATACTCCTTATCGCGTTATTGCCGATCATGCGCGTGCAGCCACATTTTTGATTGCAGATGGGGTTGTTCCTGGAAATACGAGCAGAAATTATGTCTGCCGTATGATTATTCGTCGAGCGGCTCGTTTTGGTGGAAAAATTGGTTTAAACAAACCATTTTTAGCCCAAATAGCAAGTGAAGTAATCCAGAGTTATGGTGAAGCCTACCCGGAACTGGTCCGAAATCGGGAAACGATACTCAATAATCTTACCAGAGAAGAAGAACGCTTTCAAAAAACTTTAGAAGCTGGACTCAGTAACCTAGAAGAAATTTTTGAATCCCTTCAAAATAAGGATGAAACGATCGTTTCAGGAACCGATGCGTTCGAACTTTATGCAACACATGGTCTTCCACTTGAAATTACCAGAGATATCGCTCGCGAACACGGATTTGATGTTGACGAAGTTGGCTTCAAGAAAGCCATGGAACAACATAGATTGGATTCGGGTGCTGGAAAAATTTTCGGTGTCATGGGTAATGATGATGTGGATAATTATCGATTCGTTTTTGATCAACTTATAAAATCTGAAAAAATTTCAAAAGATGGTGTGCTTTATGATCCGTATCATGATTTAGCATTTGAATCAGAAATTCTTGCATTATTTAAAGATGGAAACTTCATCCAAGAAGCGGTTCCCGGTGATCAGATAGAGATATTGTTGCCAAAGACAAGTTTTTACGTAGAGTCAGGCGGTCAGGTTGCTGATACTGGTCTAATTCAGTCTGAAGAAATGGATTTTGAAATCGAAGTTCAGGGGGTTCGTCGACCTGCAGCCGGAATGATTGTTCATGTCGGTAAAGTAGTCAAAGGAAAGCCAAAAGTAAATAAAAAAGTTTTTGCGTCAGTTGACGGTCAAAGAAGAATGGATATTATGAGAAATCATACTGCTACCCATCTTCTGCATGCTGAATTACATCGAGTTTTAGGTATTCACGCCAGACAGGCAGGGTCTCTCGTTGCTCCCGACAGATTAAGATTTGATTTTACACACCCAGATGGTTTAACCGCTGAACAATTGGAAGATATCGAAAAAGGTGTGAATAGAGCCATATTGGAAAATCATCATCTCAATATCACTCATAAATCTTTGAATGAAGCAATTTCGGAAGGCGCAATGGCGCTTTTCGGTGAAAAGTATGGTGAAATTGTGCGTACCATAACAATTGGCAATCAGGAAATTTTTTCTTATGAATTGTGTGGTGGTACTCATGTTGACGAAACAGGTGATATTGGCATGTTTATCATTACGAGCGAAGGCAGCGCTGCAGCCGGAATACGAAGAATAGAAGCAGTGACAGGACGAGCTGCTTATGATTTGGTGCAACGACGAACAAATTTATTAAAAACAATTGCTGGCAATTTAAGCACATCAGTAGAAACTGTTGTTGAAAAAGTTGATGGTTTACAAAAAGAATTGGAGAATCTCCGTAGGGAGAATTCCCGATTGAAACAAATGCTAGCTAAAGAAACCTTTATCAGGAATTTAGAAGAAGTTAGGATGATTAATGATGTTCACGTACATGGACAGATTTTACCTGGTGCAGATAATGAGGCTTTGCGGTCTATGACAGATTTGTTCAGGGAAAAATATCCTTCGGGGGTTGTTGTCGTCGCATCGATCATTGATGGAAAACCAATGCTGGTCGCTTCGGTTACCGAAGATCTGGTGGCTCGTGGTATACATGCAGGACAATTGGTAAAATATCTTGCTGGATTTGTGGGTGGCGGTGGTGGTGGAAAACCCACTTTGGCGCAAGCGGGTGGTAAAGAAGCTGGGCAATTACCATTTGCTATCTCAAAATTGTATGATTATGTAAATACCAATCTAAAATAATAAATTTTATCTTTGCATTATAAAAATCAGGTGGTTTTATAGTGCCACCTGATTTTTTAATGGATAATTTGTTGCCAAAGGATTTTTGTCAGTTTTTGTCCTTATACATTGTTTAGATAGTCCACCATTAATCTAATCCCGAATCCATTCGCGCCTTTTGGCTGATAATTTTCAGCTTTCGTGCTTATGGCAGCACCAGCAATATCAATATGCGCCCATGGCACATCTGTTTCAATGAATTGTTTTAAGAAAATGCCGCCCATTATTGGGTGACCTTCACGACCACCGGAATTCTTTAGATCTGCATCATCACCTTTGATAAATTCAAAATAATCATCATCCAAAGGCATCGGCCATAGTCTTTCAAATGTGGTTTCACCTGATTTAAATAATTGGTCTGAAAGTTCTGGGTTATTTGAAAAAAGACCTGCACGAATTTTTCCCAATGCCGTTACAATTCCTCCTGTTAGTGTTGCAAAATCAATAATGCATTGAGGTTGGAAATTGCGTTGTGCATAGGTTAACCCATCTGCCAATACCAATCTGCCTTCTGCATCGGTTGAAAGAATTTCTACTGTTTTGCCTGATAAGGTTTTGATGATGTCATCTGGCCGATAAGCTTCGTGTGAAATCATATTTTCTGCCGCACATATAATTCCAACTACATTCTTGGGAATATCAAGAATCGAAGCCGCTAGAATAGTTGCCAATACAGTGATTCCACCCATTTTATCGAATTTCATCCCTTTGATACCATCAACCGTTTTTATTGAATAACCACCAGTGTCAAAAGTAATAGCTTTTCCGACAAGAATGATCGGTTTTTCATTGGCTGGTTTTTCGGCTTTGTATTCAAGCACAATCATTCGTGGCTGGGATGCACTACCTTTTCCCACCGAAAGAATTGCTTCAGCGCCTATTTGATCCAGTTCTTTTTCATCAAGAACTTTTACTTTTAGGTTAAATTTCTCTGCCAATCCAACACAGATCTCAGCCAAAGCAGGTGGATTAATTACATTTCCAGGTAATTGACCTAATTCTCTGGCATAATTGACGATTGAGGAAATTTTCCGAATTTTTGTTATTTCATTTTTAAGAGTGATTTCTTCGCTTCCTATCATCAAATTTATCTTATCAACAGGTGATTCCTTTTTGAAATATTCAAAACTATAGTTTCCGAGGAAAAAACCTTCAAAAAATGAGAATATATCTGTGACCTGAAGCGATTTTATTATTTCATTTTGAAAAAATAATTTCAGAATATTATGTGATCTCAAAAATTTTGCCAGAATGCCCCCAAGTTTTCTCCATTTTTCGGTAGACAATTTCTCTTTTTCACCGACATTCAAGATTAACTTCTTTCCGCCATTCCCTTCAGAAATATTTATTTCTCCAAAGGAATATTTTATTGGAGAGTCATCGATCGAATATTGAATTGATAGGTCAAAATAATCTTGATGTTCTTTTGATTCATTGAACTCTACTACATCCAATTCCGGGAAATTTATATTCATATTTTCTCCTGTTACTAAGAATTAATTTTCCATTCAATTATTTCGGGTGAACATAAAAATCTTACCCTGGGAGCACCCAGACCTTCCAGTCCAATTCCTCGTGAAATATATAATAAAGTGTCATGAATTCGATAAAGTCCTTTTTGTAGCTTTCGCCCGTACAGAGAGCCGGTAAAAAACGCTCCGATTATGGGAAGGCGTACCTGTCCGCCATGGGTGTGACCAGAGAGCATCAAATCTATTTGATCTTCTGCATTTAGCTCATAAACTAGATCAGGTGAATGGTAGAGAAGAATATTAATGTAGCCCTCCTGTATTAAAGGAGGTAATTGTTTTATATCTAAATGTGGTTTATGTGTACAGGTGATTCCGATGATGTTAATATCGTTGCCCCCATAATTTAATAAAATATTTGAATTATTGAGTCGCGTTGGATTCAGATTCTTCTCTATTATTTTTATTGTATCTTCGATATCTACCGCTGAACTACCAGACACATAGTAAATAGGGGAAATTTCGTGAATTTGATTGAGTATATAAATAATATTAGAAATTGCTTTGTTATCGCGAATGTTTGAGAGGTTTAGAAAATCCCCGGTATAAAGAACAAAATCCGGTTTTAGATTTTCAACGATTCTTACCAGTTTCTCTTCTCTCACACCTAATTGCTCTAGATGAATATCTGAAATATGTAAAAAATTAAAAGGTGAAGAAACTTTTGGTAATTTATGATAAATCGTGGTAATTTTCAAATCTGATGGTTCCTTCATGAAACCATAATAAACAAAAAAAGCTCCGACACTTTGAAAAATCAGGTTAATTGGGAATGAAAACCAAATAAACAATGCTCGTAAGATGAGTAACAAAAATATTTGGGATTTAAAAGAACCAAATGATATTTTTAATTTTGGAAGTAAACAGAGTAAAAAAGAATCAGTAATAGAAAAGAACAATAAAACAAGCCAGTTCTCAATATTAAATAATGAGAATATTCCACTAAGAAGTAATACTAATAAAAAAAACAAAATCGTAGGGATCTGATTGATTTTTTGAAGTTGCCTTAATGTCCTGTCAAAAGGATTCCCTTCTTCTCCTGGGAATTTGGATTTATTATTAAAGCTCTTTTTGTCCTCCGGATTGAGTTTATTTTTTTTTGTCATCCATTTATTTTACATAAGGTTAGTTAAATCAAAAATCTCCTGAAAACCAGGAGATTTTTGATTGAGACTAGATTATAGAAATCACATTGCTAAACATTGTTCCGACAGTTGGCCCTAGGAGGTACAAAATAACAATAACAATTACAGCTACTAATGAAATAATCAATGCATACTCCAAAAAACCCTGTCCCTTTTCATGATGATCTTTTGACACCTTAACCTCCTTTCCTAATTCTCAATAATAGCTATTGTACATATTTTTTTAAAAAAATCTACATAGGAAATCACCTAAATTGATTTAGCCTTAATCATCAAAAATTTTCTAAGTTTTTCTGTCTATGTGGATTTATGTTGCAAATTGTGATTAATTACTGTTAACCAACCCTAAAATTTGTCAAAAATTAAGTAAAAAGTGGAAATAATAAATAAGGCTGATTAAAATAAAATCAGCCTTATTTTGTTTAGTGATTGTAAACTAACTATTCTTTTCTGGAATCCAGCAACACAATACCAGATCCTTTGCAGCTTTTACTTCGTCTAATCTGCCAATTGGTGTGCTGTGAGGTGCAGATTTCAAAAGATCAGGGTCAGATTTAGCTTCTTCTGCAATTTTCAACATGGCATCTGCAAATAAATCAAGAGTCTGTTTGCTTTCTGTTTCCGTTGGTTCTATCATCAATGCTTCTGGAACGATGAGCGGGAAGTAGTTTGTTGGTGGATGGAAATTGTAGTCCATTAAGCGTTTAGCTATATCTAACGCATGAATTTCAGGAGCGTCTGACCAGTGTCCTTCTAAAACAAATTCATGCATACAAAGACGATCATAAGCAACCTTGTAAGTATCCTTGAGTAAGGTCATTAGATAATTAGCATTAAGTACGGATCCTTCGGCGATATTTTTGAGCCCTTCCTTACCAAACATACTGATATATGTGTAAGCTCTAACCATCATACCAAAGTGACCGTAGAAAGCTTTTATTCTGCCAATGCTCTTTGCGGGTTCAACAAAACCATACAATGGTGGATAGTCTTCAGACCCTTCTTCAAGAATTCCAACGGTTGGATTGGGTAGGAAATCTATCAGGTGTGCTGCCACTCCGACTGGACCTGAACCAGGACCACCACCTCCATGTGGTGTGGAGAAAGTCTTGTGTAAATTGAAATGCATAATATCAATGCCAAGATCACCTGGACGGACGACACCTAACAAAGCGTTAAGATTGGCGCCATCTCCATAAACCAAACCACCTGCTGCATGAACAATATTGATAACTTCAACTACGTTCTGTTCAAATAGACCCAATGTATTTGGATTGGTTAACATCAATCCTGCTGTGTTCTCATCACACACCGCCCGTAATGAATCAAGATCGACGTTACCATTTTTGTCGGTGGCGACAGGTACGACGTCAAATCCACTCATTGATGAACTGGCAGGATTGGTTCCATGAGCTGAATCCGGGATTAGCATTTTGGTGCGTTTAGTATCTTTGCGATCTTTGTGATAAGCACGAATAATCATGACACCAACATACTCACCATGGGCACCTGCAGCTGGTTGTAATGTAACCCCGGGAAAACCGCTGATTTCACCAAGCCAATTCTGGAGATCATACATCAAAGCCAGACTACCCTGAACGGTTTCTACAGGCTGGAGAGGATGAACTTTCGCAAATCCTGCTAATCGGGCAGTGACCTCGTTGATGCGGGGATTGTATTTCATCGTGCATGACCCGAGTGGATAATATCCTGTGTCTATGCAGTAATTCAGTTGAGACAATCGCGTGAAGTGTCTGATAACATCGATTTCTGATACTTCCGGCATTGGAAGTTCATCACGAAGAAACTCTTCAGGAACATCAAATTCTGGAACATCACTGGCCTGGAATTTTACACCAGTTCTCCCAGGAGATGAGATTTCAAAAATTGTAGGTTCAGTCATTTGTCACCTCCTGTAAGATTTCAACCAGGTAATCAATATCATCTTTGGTGTTCATTTCTGTTACAGCTAATAACATGTGATTCTCTAATTCGGGATAATCATTTGATAAATCATAACCACCCAGGATATCATAATCGAGTAGTAATGAATTTAATTCACTGACGGGCTTGGGTGTGCGAACAACAAACTCATTGAAAAATGCACCAAAATTAACGACTTCAAATCCTTTCAATTTCGAAATCTGATCTGCAGCATAATGGGCTTTATTATAATTGAGTTTCGCAACTTGCTTCAATCCGTGCTTACCTAACAAGGACATATACACTGTAGACGTTAAGGCGATTAATCCCTGGTTTGTACAGATGTTTGAAGTGGCTCTTTCTCTTCGAATATGTTGTTCACGAGCCGTTAATGTAAGCACGTAACCCTTATTTCCCTTGTTGTCGACTGTTTCGCCAACCAATCTACCAGAAAGTTTTCGGATGAATTGATTTTTAGTAGCAAATAAACCAAGATATGGACCACCATATGATAATGGGATACCGAGTGGCTGTCCTTCACCTGTCACAATATCAGCATCAAATTCAGATGGAGGTTTGATCAGACCTAAGGCTAGTGGATTTACTGATACTGCCAGAATTGCACCAACAGCATGCACTTGTTCAGCAAACGCTTTGAAATCATGAATTCTTCCAAGAAAATCCGGATATTGGATATAGACGATTGCGGTATCGTAATCTACCAACTTTAATAAATCTTCATTCGCCTGGAGACCATCTACAGCACCATCACCAGTGATTTGGATTTTTTCATATCCCTGGAAATATGTCTTAATTGTCTCGCGATAATGGGGATGTAAATATCTGGAAAGGACAAATTTTTTTCTCTTGCTACGAAAATGATGGTACGCCAAAACACACGCTTCAGCGGCTGCGGTAGCTCCATCATAATGTGATGCGTTACTGACATCCATTCCAGTTATAGATGCAATCAGAGATTGATATTCAAAGATTGCCTGTAATGTTCCCTGGGATACTTCTGGTTGATAAGGTGTGTAAGCTGTCAGAAATTCTCCACGTGTGATGATTGCATCAACAGCAGCTGGAATATAGTGATTATAAGCACCTGCTCCGAGAAAACAGATTAAATCATCTGTGGAGTCATTTGCAATTGCCAAATCTTTTAGATTTTGCAATGCTTCCATTTCGGATACGGCTTCAGGAAGATTTAGATTTGGATATCTGATTTCTTTTGGAACATCAGAAAACAAATCTTCAATTCTTGATAAGCCGATTTTTTGCAACATTTCATCGCGTTCGGCTTCAGTATTTGGGATGAACATTAGTGGTCTCGCTCTTCACAATAGGTGGTATATGCATCTGCGGACATGAGTGAATCTAATTCGGATGGATCGCTTAATTCAACTTTTACCATCCAGGCTCGTCCAAATGGATCAGCATTTACAGCTTCAAAATCATCTGTAAGTGCTTCATTAATTTCTACCACCTTGCCAGATACTGGGGAGGAAACATCGGCAGCTGCTTTCACAGATTCCAGCGTAACGAGCGAGTCTCCTTTGGAAAATTCATCTCCCGGTTCAACAAGGAATTCTAAGTATACAATATCTGAAAGTTGAGATTGGGCGTAGTCAGATACGCCAATGGTGGCAACGTTTCCTTCTACGCTAACCCATTCATCGGTCTTTGTAAATTTGAAATTACTTGGATTTGACATTTTATGCTCCTTAAATTTTTTTTGATTAAAATTTTTTCAAAAATTATTTGTGAAAACTTAGTTTAATGGATTCTACCCATAAATTAATTAAATATTTGAAAGTTATATCCTTTCTTTTCTGTAATTATCTAATTTTATTACAATATCATTCTATTAGAACGAAATGTTAATGTCAATCAATCTACCTATAAATACAATGATTATAATTTAGATGGATACCCCGTAATGGAGCGTATCTCATCGTATAAAGGTTTCAAGCGTTTATACATAGGGAGATATACTTTGCGAAATAAATCTTCATAAATATTGATATTGTTCAAATTTGGTTCAACTGTTTTTCCAACTCTGGTCATGTTCTTTACGGCAGATTCGAAATCATCATAATATCCCATCCCAACAGCTGCATCGATGGCTGCGCCTAATCCAGATGCTTCATAAATATATGGTCTGGACACAGGTAAATTAAAAACATCAGCAGTTATTTGTAATGCCGCTTCGCTTTGACTGCCACCACCTGCAACTCTTAATTCAGTGATGGGAATTTTGCTTCGTTTTTCAGTTCTCTCTGCTCCTTCGCGCAACGCGTATGCAAGGCCTTCAATTATGGATCGATATAAATGAGCACGTGTATGTACATCCCCAAACCCAATAATAGCACCTTTTGCTTCTGGCCCGGGCTTTTTTAATCCAGGTGACCAGAATGGTTGTAAAACCAACCCCATTGATCCAGGAGGAACAGAGTGTATTAGATCATCAAACAAATCTTCAGCTTCGACACCTCTTTGAGTTGCCAATCTTTGTTCGTTAAAGCCAAATTCTCGCTTGAACCAACTTACCATCCAATAACCACGGTAAATTTGCATTTCAAGGCTGTATCTTCCCGGTACAGCTGAAGGATAAGGAGGTATTAAAGGAATGATTTCTGTGTATTTTGTGTGGGTTGTATTGATTGTTGCTGTGGTTCCAAAACTAAGACAAGCAATATTTGGTTCAACACATCCCGATCCTAGTACCTCACAGGCTTTATCCGCAGCCGCAGCAATGAGGGGTAACCCCGAAGGAATTCCCGTTTCCTTGCTAGCCTGTTCAGATATTATCCCAAGGGTTTTTGAAGCTGGTACGAGTTGCGGTAGAATATCTTTTGAAACTGGAACTGCCTGCCATTTCCAATCCCAAGGAGATGCCCAATCTTGTTTTTTATAATCGAAAGGGATATAGGCTACCTGGCAACCAATAGAATCAACAAACTGGTTTGTCATTCGGTATGAAAGATAACCAGATAATAGCAAGAATTTTTCTGTTGCAATCCAAATTTCAGGTTGATGCGTTCGTATCCAATTGCTTTCAGCTTCTGCTTGTAAATATGCTACAGTTTCACGCATTCCAGACAGAGCAAATAAAATGCCCCATATCCCACTCACAGGTTTTAGTCCTTCTGTTCGTCTTTGATCCAACCAGACAATTGCTGGCCTGAGTGGTTTTCCATTCTTATCAAGATTGATTAAGGTTGATCTCTGAGTTGTTATTGTTACACAGGAAATTGAGTTTTTATCCACACCTGGAATAGCCCACAATTGATGACAAGCTTCACATAATGTTTCCCAAAAATTTTCAGGTTCCTGCTCCATCAGTCCCGGTTCAGGGGAGGAATAATTATCAATCGTCACTCTTGATTTAAATAAAAGATTTCCCTTTGGATCAAAAATCATTGCCCTGGTACTTTGGGTTCCGTTATCAATTGCCAGAATATTCTCACCACTCATAATTTCCTCCCGCAGGTTTTTTTAACCAGCATTTTTCCAAAAGGAAATACTGTCTTTCATTACTTTTTCTGTCAGGTCAAAAACTGTTTCTGGTTTCTGATCTACAAATGCTTTATGCAAATCTTTATAAAAATTGTGTGAATAAATTCGAGCGCGTTCGTTTTGAAAGTAAATAATTGCTTTTTGTGTAAATAAATCCTTAAATCCATTTAAAATCAAGGTGAAAATAGGATTACCTGAAGCCCGGGTCAATTTTAGATGTAAATTAAAATCATATTCTGAATATATTTCTGGTGAATTTGTTATTTCGGGTATGAGATTTAAGAAAAGAATTATTTCTTCAGGGTTATTTTTAACGGCCAATGTGGAGTAAGTAGGGCATAGCAGATATCGAATTTGGAGCAAATTCTCAACAAAATTTTGTGATAAATGTTCTGGATATTTGGATATTGAGGATAGAATATTCATATTTCCTTCAGTCCAAATATTTCTGACTCTGGTTTGTTTACCTTGATGAATCTCAATCCATCCATCTCTGGATAACCTTTGTAATGCTTCTCGTAATGTTGGTCGTGTAACACCAATTTGAGTTGCCAATTCCCTTTCCGAGGGCAAGAAACTATTAATCGGAAACACACCATCCAGAATTGCTTTGATTAAACGCTGCTCAGCTAATTCCGCAGGTTTTTCAAGTTGATTCCATTGCATTTTACTTAATCCTTTCAAAGGTTAGAGGTCTTACCATTTGAGTTTACATCAATATTTATAATTTTCAACTCAAGCAGATTTACTTTGTAAGCATAGTTTGTTTATAATTTTATTGTGGAGAGAATGTTCAGAAAATTTGTTGGTTGGTTGTTAGAGGAATTATATGGATCCCTCGCCTTTGGTTATGATGTTATCGCCTATATTGTTTCACTTGGTAATTGGAATCAATGGACGTATCAAATCATAAAATTTCTAAACCATGAAGAAAAAATTTTAGAGGTCGGTTTGGGAACTGGAATATTACACAAGAACCTGTTAAAAGAAAAGTTTCAAATTTTTGGTTGCGATTTAAGTAAACAAATGTTGAAGATCTCATCCAGGCGATTGAAAAATTATGAACCAAAAATTCTCAGAACAAATAATAAAAAATTACCATTTAGAGATAATAGTTTTTCTAAAATAATTGCCACATTCCCAAGTGGATACATTTTTTCTGATGATTTTATAAAAGAATCCCATAGATTGTTGACGTTTGGTGGGGAGTTGATTGTTTTGTTAAGTATCAATTTTATAAACGATGATTTTATAAGTCGTTTGTATCGAATTCTTTATAAAATAACAGGTCAATCCTTAACAAAATCAGAAAGTGAAAGAATTACTCGAGATCTTTTTGGGTCATATATGGAGGTAAATCTTGTTTGGGAACCTTATAAAAATGTTGAGTTATGTTTTGTTACATTAAAGAGTAAATAATCATTTTGTTTTAAACCATATTTATATTAGAATCATATTCATGGAAATTCAATTAGCAGTAGCCAAAGTTGTTAAGTTTGGATCTTTAGAGAGTGGGGATACATTGGAGATTATTGAGAGGCCCATGGGGGGAGTATCCTGTGTACTTGCGGATGCTCGTTTTTCGGGCTCATCTGCCAAATCAATTTCGTTGATGGTAGTACGAAAAATTATCAGTTTAATTTCTGATGGTGTGCGGGATGGCGCTGCAGCGCGTGGAGCATCTGATTATCTCTTTATGGAAAAAGGCGGTTCCTGTAGTGTATATATGAATATATTATCAGCAGATTTGCAGACCCAGACTCTCGTAATTACAAGAAATAATCCAACACCCGTGTATATTTCTCAATCAGACCAAATTGAATGTATTTCAAGTGAGAGTATTCCGATTGGTCAAAGCAGGAATATCCGCCCATCCATTACTGAAATTAGTTTAATACCGAGGACTACTGTTGTGTTATACACGGACGGAGTAATGCGCGCTGGAGAGCGATTCAGTCAATCAATTGATTTCTGTTCACTCATTCAGGCTTATCTGGATGAACAGGAGCCATCTGCCCAATATATCGCTGATTCATTACTCTCCCAAGCAATTCGCCTGGATCAAAATCAACCAAATGATGATATGTCAGTGGTTGTGTTAAGAGTAGTTGAAAGATCAATGGATAACCTCAGAAGACTAAGTGTAAGATTACCATTTGACAATCAATTTCAAGGGTTGGATCTATAAATATCGTAATAATTACCCTAATAAACCATTGATATGAATATTGGTTATTTTATCTCATCACATGGATATGGGCATGCTTCCAGAGCATGTGCAGTAATAGATAAGCTATATTCGATAAGTGATACCAATTTTATTATTTTCACACAAACACCTGAATGGTTTTTCCAAAATTCTCTTTCATTTCCTTTTGAATATATTGCAACGCAAACTGATGTCGGTTTGATTCAAGCTGATCCATTTACTGAAGATATTGGAAAAACAATCAAAGCTCTGGAAAAATTTTTACCATTCTCTGAGAACCAGTATGATGAATTCCTAAGTTTTATTACTAAAAAAAATTTGGATTTAATTCTTTGTGACATTTCGCCATTTGGATTATGGGTTGCAGATCAATTAGGAGTTCCATCTATTCTTATTGAAAATTTCACCTGGGATTGGATCTATGAATATTATCTGGACAAATACTTCAAATTAGATGATTATATTTCAATATTACGAAAAATTTATCTTCTTCCAAAAATCCATTTTACCTGTGAACCTTATTGTGAAAGATCAAAAAATTCAATGATTGTTTCTCCCGTTTTTCGAGAAACCAGAACCAGTAAAGAGGAAATTAGAAATCAATTGTGTCTTGATGATAAGGATTTGCTAGTGCTTGTAACGATGGGTGGAATACCAATTGATCATCATGAGAAAAACTTATTCTTAAATAATGATGATATTAAATTTCTGTTTCCAATCAATAATGCTGATGCCAAGCTTAGTAATGAAAAAATTATTTTCTTGCCTCACAATCATCCTTATTTTCACCCCGATTTGGTCAATGCTTCAGATATTGTCATTGGTAAATTGGGTTACAGTACAGTTACTGAAGTTCATTCACTTGCCAAACCATTTTTATTTATTGGTAGAAGGAACTTCCGTGAATCAAGCGTTCTTGAAAAATTTGTTCGTGAAAAGATGGTTTCAGATGAAATTGAGCTAAATCAAATATTTTCTTCAAAAACCGTAGAAAAAATTCAGAATTTAATTCCTAAAACCGAAAGCAGAAAACAACCGATGAATGGTGCTGATCAAATAGCTAAAATAATTCGCAACAAGTATTTTTAGGAAAAAAATCTACTATTCCTGTTTCCAGGTTATTGAAATAGTTGTTCCCTCATTTTCCTGACTTCGAATTTCTAAATCTGCATTCATAGCTGAGGCGCGTTCTTGCATAATTCCCAATCCAAGATGGTTTGAAGGAACATTAGTATCTGAGATGCCTTTTCCATCATCACTAATGACCAAAATACATACATCACCTTCTTTTCTCATGTTTACGTGTACATTTTTTGCATTGGCGTGTTTCGCAATATTATTAAATGCCTCCTGAGAAATGCGATAAAGTGCTATTTTGGTATCTTGTGTTAGGTCTGGAATATCTGCCAGATCGACTTCAACTGGAATTCTTGTTCGACCACTGAGCGCTTCAGCAAGTTGATTTAATAAGTCTGAAAACGAAGCATCTTTAAGGGCGGCAGGTCGAAGTTCAAGTAGAAGAGTTCTCATTTCTGCTAACGCACCTCTGGTTAATTGACGCATTTCTTCCAGTCGTTTTTCACCTTCCAATGGATTTTTCTTCCATAAACGAGGAATTACTTCTGCAATTAATGTAGCGGAAAAGAGAGTTTGCGTGACAGCATCGTGTAAATCTCTGGCAAGGCGATTTCGTTCGGCAACAATTGCCATTTCTTTTTCTTGATTTCTTAGACGAGCGTTTTCAATTGCCAGGGAGACTTGTGATGCTAATGTAAGCCCCAGGTAAATATCTTCTTCAGTAAAAGATGTCTGATTTTTATAATAAAATGTTAAAGTTCCATAAAGATGATCATCAATAATGAGGGGAACAATTAAATGACTTTTAAAATAGCGCAGAATGGCTTTTGCCCATAATTGTTGTGCTGGTGAAAGTTCGTTAGGATTATCCAGGTAACGACCGAGCGAATCATAAAGATTTGATACGACAACTGGTTTATTCTCTTTGAGAATGGTCTCGGAACCTCCTGAATAAAATGGTAAATCCTGAATTACAGAGAATTCCTCTGGTAGATTAGATGAGGCCTCAGTAATTACAGTATTTGCCTCGTAATTGATTTTTCTTATCATTGTAGAAGTAGCATTTAATAAATCTCTGGATTGTTCAGCGATGTAACTTAATAATTCTGAGATTTCCATTTTGGAATTTAACAACCGCAATATATCACGCAATGCTTCCGCAATTTTTCTGCGTCGTTCAGCTTCTTCTCTGCGATCATATTCTTCTTTATAAAGTCTCGCATTATCCAAGGCAATAATCGCGCTGTTTGCAAACATTTTCAGTAAGCGCTCATCCTCATGTCCCAATTCCCCATCAATTTTATCTGCGACAGAAATTACACCAATTGTCCTCCTTCCAGAAACCAGGGGAACAAATAGAATTGATTTTACATTTGATAATCGAATTGCTTCTTTAAATTCCCCAACTGCATAGGAAACATCATCAACCAGATAGGGTGATCCGGTTTTAAAAGCAACACCAGCTAATGACCCTTCTATTGGTATTTCAAAACCGATGGGGAGAAGCGTTTTTCTCTCACCAGAAATGACTTTTAGAATTAATTTTCCATTTTCATAAAAATATACTGTGCCTAGTAATGTTTGGGTAAGTCTAGGCGCTTCATCTGCAATAATTTGAATTACGTGATCAACATGAAGTTCTGATGTCAATGCTTTTTGAATATTTAATAATGTCGATAATTCATTCGTTTTTTCATTAATTTTTTGTTCCAAGGATAGATATAAACCTTGGATTTTATTTTCATATTTCTTACGCTCGAAAAGATTAATGAAAATGTTGGCAATATTATTGAAAATCTCAACAGAAACATCATTCCATGTTTTTGATTTTTCATAATTTGCAAATGAAATCCAGCCAATCAAATTTTCTTTAAACATCATCGGAATTAAGAGGGTGGATTTCACATTTTCAAGTTCGAACAATTTTTGTTCGGTTAAAGGTAATTTTTTGAAATCAAGATCAGAAGTTATTTGAATATGATTATTCTCTTTTAATTTATGGATACACCTTTGACAATTTACTAATAATTCCGTTTTTGATAAATGATCATGAGTTGGGTAATGTGCTTTTGATTGCCATTCTATGACAGTAAAATCGATTTCTGGGTCAATATTGAAGATAGTAATCTGGTCATTGCCCGTATAATCTGCGATTTGTTTTAAACCGGTCAGCACACCTTCAAAGAAAAGATTAGTGTCTAAATTGATAAAATGGGTGGAAATCGATCTAACGAGACTTTCCAGTTTCAACCGATCTATCAAATCATTTTGGTAGTTGTTGTTAAATCTATCCATATAACCTTTTCATACTTACTTTCTTAAAAAAAATTATATCGCCGAATAGTATCCTTTCAATAATTAGCGGTTAGGGTGTTTTTGGCGAGCGGATGCTCGCCTAAAACACCCAATTACTCCGTTTTTTTGAGATGATACGCCGAAAATTAAGAATCATTGATATTATCCGATATAATTCTAAAACAATTATCAAGGGAGGTACTTATGGAAAGAACAGTACCAAAAATTGCTTCTGAAGAAATAGAACTTTATTTACGTACGTTGTACTCATTACTTCGATCAACTACTGAAATTCAAATTAGAACACTTGAAGAAGTTCACGCAGGGATGAATTCGCTTCTGCATCCACTTGCCCGTCATAATGATCCGGATACTTCTGCTTTTATTTACAGTTTATTACGTTTGCCAGATTGTATGCCGGATGTGAAAGTTGTTGCTTTGGGTCAGAGTGCATCTGTTTTTGAAAATCACGGGTATGCAAATATCGAAAATTGGATCCCGGTTAATACCAGAGCGAGACGACGAAGATGCTTTTATGATGGCAAAGAAAAATTAGCTTGTTTTATTGCCAGTCGATCTGATATTGAAGATGTTATTCCGGCCATGACTGCGTATCAAATTGAGTGGAATAAACTTCATATTTTTCTCAATCAATTACCCAAAACTTTTGATCTTAAGAATGTAAATAATAACCCAACTCAATTCTCATCCTTAGCTGAAGTCTTACATTTATCCGAGGAAGATCTGAGCAGATTTGAGGTTATCTGGGGTGATGATTTTCTTAATTATTTAGAACGGATAAAAAATAAAAAATGTGATTTTCGTGTAAATTTATTGGCAGGATCTTTGAGTGAATATTGGAGAGCCACGCGTGCCTGGTGGGCTAATATCGAATTATCGAATTCATTGATTACCAAAAGACCTGTATATTTCATTTCCAGTAATACACATGCGATACCAAATTTGCTTACTGGTTTTGCTTTGAAAAATGAACAACTCTTGATTAATTTTCTTAAGAGTACTGAAGAAGAAAATTTGTACAACGAATTAATCATAATCAAGAATAAACAGGAAGAAGCAAGCCTTGAAAATCTGCTCTATTATGTGTTAAAAAAAGCACAACAAACACCTCAATTTGATTATTTAAAGCGAGAACAAGCAGAAAATGAAGTGCAGAGTGGAATTACTAGAATTTTAAGCCAACATTATTTTGATGTAGATGCTCAAATTATAGAAATCAATAAGATCAATTTTGATGACGTAGATCCCAGATTAAAAAATGGATCAGAATATGATTTTCTGAAGCAAAGTGATGCGATTATTCTGAATATTGACTATCCATTAGGTTTAGCGGCTTA
>ENA-OSEO01001415-OSEO01001415.1-sediment-metagenome-genome-assembly--contig:-NODE-1415-length-43579-cov-5.434141_pt1 | contig 43579 bp, 49 predicted proteins | sample MGYA00237883_ERZ534232 | MGnify/ENA metagenome assembly ERZ534232 | reverse complement strand
GCTCCGAGACCAAACGGCCTCGGAGCTGGTCTTTCGTGGTGGGCAGTAGTGGTTTCGAACCACTGGCCTCTTGAATGCCATTTGTCTCCGACTGCTCCAGGGCTGTTCGCTGCGTTCATGTAGGTCCGTATAGCAGGACCTTCATTCCAGTGGTGTCCGCCGAGTACACCCAGTCCACCGCCACCGCTACAGGTTTTGCTTCTGTGAACTGGCTGGTTTAGCAGGCTTGGAGGAGTCCCATGCCAGCAACCCTAGAGCGGTGTCCAATAGATAGCTGGCCTGCGGACTACGAATCCTCCTCGCAGAGTCCATAGAGTCTGCGCACGTCCAGCATGCCTGCTAAACAAGGCGGGAGTGTCCGCTGTCGTAAGCTACTTCCATAGTAATCCACGGCCATTTCCCAAGGATTCCGCGAATCACCACCTAAGAGCTCCGGGACCTCAGCAGGACTCACCGCACCGAAGATCCAGCAACTCGACGTCAAGAATCTGGGCGACTGGCGCGCTGATGGCAAATCCGGCGGGATATCTGCCGTGATCATCCGTTACATCCACGCCACACTTTGCTAGGCGTTCGCTCACGCAGTCAAGTATGGCCTCATCCAGCCCGACTCGGGTGACGTGGTTGATCCGCCGTGCATCGAACGCAAGCAGTGCACCGTCTGGCAGCCGGAGCCCGCCCAGAGGTTCTTGGCTTGTGCGGCGGCGGATCCGCTGTTAAAGAGCCGCTATCTGCTATACGTTCGTGCCTAGCTGACCGGAATGCGCCAGGATGAACGACTGCAAGAGTGACGCGCAGGAACCACCCGAAGGCGCGGCAGGCACTGTTCGCGCGCATCAAGTGCTAGTACAGCCGCATCGACGGCACTCAGCGCTCGAGTACGAGTCCCACGCTTGGTTGCGCACGCAGGTACGCCAAGAGCAGAGTTTGGAGAGAACGGAGCGTGGAGAAGCGGAACACGATGCCGTAGGCGCCGGAACCACAGCAGAATGTGATAGGGATGTATCGCACACAACCTTCGCCACTACCGTCTACCGGTCACCGGGCCTCGGTATACACTGCCCACTGAAGCGGGGGAAGTATAGTGGCAGATGGACTGTCAATAACTATTGACAGTCCATCTGCCACTTGTTAGGATGGGCCCATGATGACAACCAAGACAGACGGTCGGACTGCGCGTCTCGACCGGAATCGAGCGGGAATTTTGCGTGCACTGGTCGAGCGTGTTCAGGAGACAGGCACGCTGCCCACGGCCGACCAGATCGCAGAGCGAGCAGACGTCTCGCAGCGCTCAGTCTACCGAATCTTCCGTGACAAGGAGACGCTTCTGCTTGAAGCGACCAACTTCGTGTACCGCCAGCTTGCTGAACGGTTCCCATTCCCGGACCTCGTCGGACTCCCCATGCCGGAGCGCGTTGCCCTGCTCGTGGATCACCTTGCAGCCATCTACGAGTACATAACGCCCATAAGACGCGTGGTTGCGGGGTCAAAGATCGACCCGGAGTTCACCCTGGCAGAGCGCGAGCAGGTGATAGCTCGTTACCGGGAGCGGATCCGAGACGCGTTCTCCGATTTGGGTGTGTTCGATGAGTCCACACCCGTTCGTCTGCGCGCGTTCGGTCTGATCGCGTCCTGGAATGCATGGGATTACCTGCGAAGCGAAGGAAAGCTCTCCGTGGAGAACGCGAAGGAGGTCATCTGTCATGCGATCACGGCAGTACTGCGAAGCGGCGCATCGTTGGAGACTCAGCAGACGTCAGCCGCATCGATCCATGGCGCCAACTCAGACGGGCCGAGTCATGGCGATACCCAAGAAGGTGATAGGACATGAAGGCGTTCTACGTTCGACATCGGAGGGGAATCGTGAAGATCGTGGGGATCACCGTCGTCGTACTGCTGTCACTTGGTGCTGGAATTCGACTCGCGTTGCCGCCCATCTTGAGAGCCATGGGCCTGCACCAGGAGTACGCGGGGCAGCGCTATCTCCTTCCAGAGGGAAGGGCGCTGATCATCTCCACGAGTCATGACGAACTGGGAGAAGGCGGACGAGCAACCGGTGTGTTCGGCTCGGAGCTCACGGCGCCGTACTACGAGTTCGTCGGGGGGCGCATGCAGGTGGACGTCGCGAGCATCGAGGGGGGAGAGATCCCATTCGATCCGCAGTCATTCCAGTGGCTGTTCCGGAGCGAATACGAGGATCGTTTGGAGAACGACCCGGTGTTGCAGGCCAAGGTTGAGAACTCGCTGTTGATTGATGACCTCGACTTCGCAGAGTACGACATTGTCTTCCTCGCAGGCGGCTGGGGTGCCGCGTACGACCTCGGCTATTCGGAAGTCCTCGGACAGAAGATGTCGGAAGCCTACGCCTCGGGAGCGGTCATCGGCGGGGTCTGCCATGGGCCGCTGGGCCTCTTGAATGCGGTGGATGAGAACGGTGACCCGCTGGTGAAAGGCCTACGCATCACGGCCGTGACGGACAAGCAGGTTCGCGAGCTTCGCATTGACATCACGCCGCAGCATCCGGAGCGAGAGTTGCGTGCGGCCGCTGCGTGCTTCGAGAGCGACACGGCCTTCCGGGATTTCTTCGCCAACCATGTCGTTGTCGATGGCCGGGTCGTCTCCGGGCAGAACCAGAACGCCGGTCCTGAAGTGGCCAATCTCATGATGCAGGTCGCCGGAGGGACACGACGGTGAGATCTATCCTGGGACACAGCGGCGCTGCACGAGCGACGCGCGTTTGCGCAGGCGTGGTCGGCGGCATTCTTCTTCTGATCGGGCTTGCGATCCTCATCATGCCGGAGACGGTCTCCACCGTGTTGCTGAGCTTGAGTACAGGAGGCGCCGGGATCAACTCCCTCCGGGCCGATCTCGGCGCGTTTTTCCTGGGGATGGGCGTGTTTGCACTGCTTGGGGCGCTCACACGCCACCGCTGGCTGCTGCTTGTCCCCACGGTGTTCCTGGTCTTCCTAATAGTCGGCCGCGTGATCAGTGTACTGCTTGACTCGTTCCCGACGAGGACGACCAGCGCCCTGGGTCTCGAGATCGTATTCGCCATCGTCCTTGCCTTGGCCGTTCTGACTCACTGGTTGTCCGGAAAGGAGCAGAAGCCTCCGGAAGCAGTGTACGTGGTCCTCAATCGCCGGTTCTTGATCGCCGCGGCGCTTGTGGTCGTGTTCTTGGGAGCGGCGTTTCTGTTTCGGCCACAGATCTCAACACGGGTATGGAGCGCCGGGGTCACTGGCAGGATGTCGCAGTCAGTCATCGCCACTCTGCCCGACGGACTGCATGTGGGCCTTGCAGGGACCGGTGCCCCAATGCCTGACAAGCAGCGCGTCGGGATCTCCACGTTCGTTATCGCCGGGGAACACCATTTCATCGTCGATTGCGGTCCTGGAAGCACCCTTAATCTGGAATTGATGCAGTTCCCGCTCGAGGAAACGACCGCAGTCTTGTTGACCCACTTCCACTCGGACCACATCGGCGATCTAGATGAATTGATGCTGAAGATCTGGACCTACGGTGCGCGCACCGAGCCCACCCTGGTCATGGGTCCCGTGGGCGTGGAAACCGTCGTGGACGGCTACAACCAGGCCTTCAGCCTGGATGCCGGGTACCGGATCGCACATCACGGCGACGCGGTCGCACCGGCTTCCGGTGTAGGGGGGCGGGCCCGGGTGATCGACGGATTCGGTGAAGACGAGAGCGTCGTGATCTTCGAAGAGGATTGTGTCAGGGTGACAGCGTTTCTGGTCTCCCACGCGCCCGTCGATCCCGCGCTCGGATTCCGTTTCGACTACGGCGGCCGCTCTGTCGTCCTCAGCGGCGATACCCTTCCGGATGAAACACTGATGGCGCAGTCGCAGGGCGTGGACCTCCTGGTCCACGACGCAATGAACCCGGACATGCTGAACGTGATGACCCGAACGTCCGAGGTGAGCGGAAACCCTGTTGCCGGTGCCGTTGCCACGGACATCCAGACGTATCACGCGTTCGCCGAGGAGACAGCTCGCATTGCGCGGGACGCCGGCGTACGATATCTCGTCCTCAATCAGATCCTTCCGCCGATCCCCGCGTCCATCCTGCACCCAGCGTTCCTGGGCAATGCTCGCCGGATCTTCGACGGGCCCATCACGGTGAGTTACGACGGGATGCTGTTTAGCCTGCCGGCGAACTCGGAAGAGATCAACGCACGGTGGCTGCTGTACTAGACACGACGCCGTAAGCTCTTGCGTGTGTTGAGGTGAAGTTCTGCAAAGGGGCATGCGTGCGCTACGGGTTTCGGACGCTTCAGAAGTGACGCCCATGCTCCTTGGCAAGATCCTTCGCTCGGCTAATGCCCACTATCACCAACGCCTCCATACGGTGCTCCTCTTTGCCAAGGGATGGCCTGCCCGTCAACGGCGTTGAGCCATTGACCAACTGGAGTCATGGACGAGAACCTGGGGAGCTGCAGATTATGTCTTGCACCTCAGACGCAGCCTGACGCCTACTTAGAACCTGTCGCCCGAGAAGCCGCTGGCCAAAGGTTCATTTCGCCTCCCGAAGGAGGGCAAACGGAGGGCAATCCACCAATATTCTCCACAACAAAGCAAAGCTCCGAGGTCAAACGGCCTCGGAGCTGGTCTTTCGTGGTGGGCAGTAGTGGTTTCGAACCACTGGCCTCTTTTGTTGCTGGCGATGGCAGCTGGGCGATGTCGACAGGCGGTCGCATCTGATCTGTCGGGCCTTGCCCCTAAAGCACCGCCAGACCTAGTCGGTGGTCCCCCAACTGGCGAACTTCAGGTAACTCCTTTTGACTTGGTCAACAGTCCTGCCAAGCTCACGTGCAACATCGGCAAACAACAGTTCTTCGTCAACTTCGTCGGCCGGGCTAGCCAGGAGGTCCCTTCGCTTTGAGTACTCGATCGCGGTTGCTTCCCAAATCTCCACCTCGTCAGGAGTCAACTGCCCGGACCAGTCCTTAGCGGGAAGGTGGTCACTACGCCGCATCACGTTGTACTCGCCGGCTTTGATCATGAGCCCCTTAGCAAAGTCACCCCATGGAGCGTAGTCAACCTTGCCAACGGTGTATGCACAGTATTGCTCGATGTACTGCGGGTAGTCGTAGAACCGGAGCGATAGCGCGTTGAACGGAGCTTCGTCCTTGCAGTCGGCGATCAACTTGTCGGCCAGCTTGTTTAGCTCAATCGGACTGGGCTGACCGTCAACCACGACATACCAGATCAAGATGCGCTCGGCGTCCAGCGGAGAGACATCAGTCTTTTTCAGAACCTGATGGGCGACCGGGCGAACATAGGCAACCGTGGTTGTCACCAGGCCGATCTTCGTATCTCCGATGTCTACGATCTGGCCCCCTCTGAGCTTTTCGCCATTGGTCCCGTAGATCTCGATGATTCTTTCGGGCTGAGAAAACGACTCGGTTGACAGCATCGTGAAAATGATGGCCGCCTCGAGCGATCCTGAGCGAGTATCACCGAGCGAAGCGGAGTACAAATACTTGCCGTCCTTGACCGCGACGGCCCCTTGCGCAATTGCCGCTTCGTTTCCTTCTTCTCTCACTTCACACAGCAGCAAGGCATCGTCGGGAACGTTGGCGGTGCCGGAGACAACGATTTCTGTCCCGGTGATCGCTGCTGCGGCAGTCATTGCCAGCCGCTCGGGCATGGCGCAGGAAGATGCCACAATGCACAGCAATAGAATGACTACTACTCCTAGCCTGCCACAGGCGACCCGCCGGAGCGCTAATGCCCCCAGGCCGACTCCTCGATCACTTCGCCTGCTCGATTCGCTGATATGTGTGGATGATGTTTCCATCGGTCTCCTCCGCCGCAGGTGATTCCAGTCGGTCGAGGCCATCGAAGTCCAGGTCCTCCCTCCGCAACTACACCATGTCGTTACAGCGGGCCGTCGTCGCTCGCCTGTAATGTGACCCAGTCTGCATTGCGATGGATTTGCCCCTCCGCAGCCGCCACTTGCTTTTGTCGCTGAAACCGCGCCCGGCTTACACGCCCGGCCTCAGCTTCAGGTGGGCTCTACTCCGACTCAGAAGCTGCGAATGGCGTTCCCCTGACTGTCCCTCACCATAACCTTCTCGATTAGTTCAGCCCCTTGCTGTTCAGTCACCACGAGGAACCAAAAACCGTTCACAACAGCCCCCTCGAACTGGCGGTCGCGAACTGCTGTCGTGCCGACTACTGTGTGCGCGCGCTTATCGTGTGCCCATCCGACGGCGAACATGATGTAATCCTCAGACTCCGCCGCCGACTTCTTATCGTTCTGCCAGGCATAGGTGTCACCGGTGTAACCCATTCTGCTCGTTAGCACAATCTCGCTGCCGAGCTCGGCCTCCTGGCAGACTATCCACTCGACATAGTGGTTAACGGTTGGCGCGACCGCGCTCCTGGAGTCATGTGTGTTGACTGAAACTGTGTAGCCACCCTGCTCGTAGCTCGCGCGCCAGACCAGGTTTGTGATCCTGTTCCTACCCTCTGCGTACTGCAGGGCGACGTCTGGCACGTTATCCCGGGAGATCTCGGCCAATCTACGTGGTCCAGAGCAACCGGAGGACCATGACAGCGCGAGAATAGCCAGCATAAGCAAGATCCTCACGCGGGACCGCTTGGACATGTGCTCATCTAGCCTCCTCTCGGCCCGCTCGGCCATGCATTTCCTGCTTTCGTCAGTTCTGTTCTTTCGACAGCGAACCCGGCCTTCGCTGTCAGACGGTGGTACCGGGGTAGGCTCATCTCCGCGGGCTACGGCCGATAAACCCGCGCCGGATACTCATGGATGACGTTGCCCTGCTCGTTCTTGACGACAGCTGAGTCGAAGATCTCTGGCCCCACATGGTCAACGATGCGCAGAAACCAGAAGCCATCCACAACGGGCGACCTGAATTGCCGCCCGAGCGTGGTTGTTCCTACAACGGAAGAAGCCTCATCAGCAAAGGCCCACCCAAAGGCGTAGTGCGTCCGATCTTGCCATTCGACTTGCTCAGAGCCAGCCTCCCCTGGTTTCCAGAGGTAGTTTCCCATCGAATCCGCCTGTGACGAGTAATGCGCGACATAGATCATTTCGCTTCCCACGTCGCGGTAGAGGAGGATCTCGATACGGGACTTAGCGCGGGGATCGTGCGGGACAAGCTCAGCCAAGTCGTAGGTCCGCACGGCAACAACGTATCCGTCTTGCTCATAGCAGGCTCGCCAGACCACATCGGTAACACCAGGTATCGTATCGACGTGTTCTCTGACTGCGGCCGGTACATTCCCCGGCGGAATTACCTCCAGTTCCGGTGCCATTGGGGGCTCCCGATCAGCGGCCAGTGAATAGACGACGCCCACGGCAATGACGCCGATCATCAGGACGGGAAACAGAATGAACGGGTACGCCTGACGGAACTTCACCGTAACCCCACCTCCCTCCGCAACAACACCATGTCCTTACACCCAACCGGCCGTCGTCGCCCGCGTGCACCGTGACCAATCAGCATTGCTGATGGGCTTGCCCCTTCCACAGCCGCCACTTCCCTGACTTGCCCGCGTCAGCAGGTGTCAGCGCGGCCCAAACTCAGGCGGGGTGTAGTGGTCCCTTCGCACAACCGTCGCACGACTCTTGCGATCTCGCACAATGGAAACCATCGCCAGCAAGCAGAGTACAATTCCACCGTAGCCGACAAATCTCAGAAAGCTGTACGTTGATCGCGGATCATTGAAGATTGTGTTCTGAAGTGCTGCTTGACCACTGGCAGCGACCGTCCAGCGCTCCACATAGCCGTCGTTGTCGGATGCACTTGAGAACACCAAGACCACGTATCCCTCCGGGCGCCATTGCGCTACCACTTCAAGGGGCGGCTGCATCTCGGTCCGGGAAACCACCGCCTGCCTTATTGACTCGCTTGGCGCCAGGTAGGTATTCAAGAACACGAGCAAGGCAAAGGCCAGCAGCATCAGGCAAGCGGCAGCAAACGGTGTGATGGCTCGCCACCGCTTCTTTTCGCCTGCGCTCGGTCCCTTCTCCTCAAAAAACGCCGAATCCGGCGCCCTGTCGATGTACTGAACCTTACGGCGAGTGCCCAATTCGTCACTCCTCTCGGATCTGGTCCACAGAACGCGCTGCGTGCCCCACTGGAAACATCCGCGCTGGCCAGGTCCCAAGCCTCGCAAATGGCCCCTAAGGCCGCAGAGGCGCAAGCCTGTCGACCAGGTACAGCAAGAACAACGGGCCACTACGCAGGGGGAGTGAGTATGCCACTCCGTTGTCCGCCCAGGTCAAGACACAAGTCTCCGCACCCACAAGCAATGAGGCCACAGTTCGGCCGGGTTCCGTTCCCTGGGCTGAGGCCGCATTGGTCACGATGCTCAGCTCGACGTTCGCTAGCTGCGCGCCGGGAGTGGAGAAAAGCAAGTTCAGAGACTCAGGGCTCATTGTCCGCAACATCGCACGATCTATTTCGGAGTCCGCTGAAGCAAGACCGTCCGCGCTCGTGGAGTAACGGCTACCCCACCCTGGCAGATCGGTTTCAACGGTCGAATGAGTGTTTGTGCGCCTATCAATAATGTGGGAGACCTCGCGAGTAACGTAGGAAATCGTCAGAGGCGATAGGAGCAGCAAGGCAACTATGACTGCCGCGACGATGGAGTACCGGCTGAAGCGGCCACTCAGGCCGGCGGACAGCTTGTGCTTCCAACAGATGCGCCGCCACGCAGACTCGGCATCGCACGCCGGCGCCTTTGCCTCAGCATCGGCGTATGCTTTCCGAATCAAGACATCCAGCGGGTCAGCGTTGCGCCGTCGCCCGGTCCTCATCTCTTATCACCTCACTAACGGCCAAGTGCGAGCGGAGATTGGCTTTTGCTCGACTGAGACGAGACTTCACAGTGCCCACGCTAATTCCGAGGAGTCGCGCGATCTCCGCGTAAGTCAGGTCAAGGTAGTAGTAGCAGAACACCGTATCGCGCTGTTCCTCATGGAGGTGACGGATCGCCTCCATGACGCCATCCTGTTCGTCTTGCCGAATGGCAGCTTGCTCCGGACGATCGAACGTGGAAGAGGCATCAGGAACGGGGCGACCGATAAGGTCGACTGCGAACTCGCGGTTGCTCTTTCGTATCTCACTCCGTAGCCAATTGATCGCCACGGTCACAAGCCAGGCAACCGGGTTGATCGGCGGCATGTCAGCCCTCTCAGGATCCAGCGCCTTGACGAACGCAGCTTGCACCGCGTCATCAGTCCGCTGATCGCCGCCAGTGTACACCCATACGGCACGCCACACCGGAACGTAGCAGCGGCAAAGCCAGTCCTTGTCCGCTCGTCCGTTGCCGCGCTGCATGGGCATCGGAACGCCTCCGTTCTCGTTTGCACCTGCAGTATCCGAAAGACAACACCGGTCACAGCCTGAACCTGTCTGCTATCGGTGAACCGTCCAAGCACCGTCGTCTCTGACTATGCGGATCTCAGTGAGAGATCCATCCGCGTGAAAGTAAGTCGCGAGTGCGCGATCTTCTTCCGGTGAGATGAACAGCCCTGGCAGACGGTCCCCCTTCAGCATGCTAGGTGCAAGGTCCATGTGGAACACCCGGTCGAGAGCTGCGCCCAGCTGATCACCGAGAATCTCTCGAAGCACCGCAGACGAATCTACATAAGAGACCGCGACCCACTCCTCGAGTCCATTATCGACTTGATAGGCAACAATGTGGTTCGTCCACTCCGAGTCAAGCTCTTGACCGGAAACCGGTTCTGGTTCACTGGCGCCGCCTGGTTCTGTTGGCTCACTCAATGCGCTTCCGTCACCGACCGAGGCAAGAGCCGGAGTTGTCGGCTCTAATCCATCATCGCCTAGGCCTCTCTGAGTAGCCGCGCGAAACCCCAGGCCCAGTGCGAAAACCAAGGCTATCAAGAGGAAACAGATCCCTAACGCAGGGATTCTCCACATCTTTGTCACCTCCCCCTCGATGGTCCGCGGATGAGCAGGTGGTCATCGGCTCTCCCAGCTCAGCGTGCTCGCGGAATCGTGTAAAGCACCCGTTCGTTCCCGTCACGCGCCTCTGCTCTCAGCCATGTTTCCGCGCCATCGGTTGGCTTGTGCTCGAGCCACCATATCCCATCCCGCGGTTCCGTGCGTACAGCTTCGCCGGTGACGGTGATCCCGACTATCTCCTTAATGCGCCGGTCAAGCGCGTATCCTATGGCACTAAGGTAGACTCCGCCGGCCTCGCTACCACTTCCGAGCGCGCCCTCAAATACCAGTTCAGGCCTGAACGGAAACATGCCACCGCGGCCAGGTCGACCGCCAATCACCTGACTATGGCAGAACAATCTAACCTGAGCGTTGTCGGGCATGGTCATCGTGACAGTGAACACCACTAGCTGAATCTCGCCTCGGTCTTGTACCGCAACCCACCTGACGTCTCGAATGGGCTTGCCCAGGATCTCTCCGGGTGCCAGGCTCTCAAGCACCGGTTGCGGGACCTTGCTCTCAGGCACCTCGCCGAGCTCGAACAAGGTGCTTGAGCACGAGCAAAGCAGCGTCATGAGGAGCAGTAGCACCGCAAGAGCCCTGGGCTTCATCAAAGTACCTCCTTGCTTGTGGCGTTCGATCACGCCTCGCCGGCGAACACTGAGCCTGTCGCATTAGCCGTCCGCTGAGACTCTGCTCTGAGCACCAGTGACGATCGCGAACCGTCTGGCACCCCGTAGATGCGCAAGAGAGGCATTTTGTTCCCGCAATGGCCGATTGAGTTCGGAAGTGCAGCAACTCAGCATCGCGATAGGCAAACTCAGATGAGACAAATGGAACAAAACGCGCCCGTTGTGCATCTATGGGTTGCCAGTCAGTCGACACCTGGTCCATGAACCTCGCGCAGGCCGTCATGTGGAGGCTAGCGCGAATCAAGAAGGTCATTGCTTATGTTTGGGGCACAGCACCATAACCTTCGTATCGGTGTACGCTTATTCTGGTCTTGGAGAGGTGCGGACAGTTTCGGCGGATTGCGTTCCGGGGATCTGCGCCATCCACGATGCCTGGCTATCCGCAGCGGGAATAGACCCTATGGAGGCGAAGCTCCATGCGCAACAGCCGTATGGTGGGGCTGTTTATGCTTGCCATAGCTGTCGCCGGTGGAGTGTGGGCAGCAACCCAATCTCCACCCAGTGTGGTAATTGACGTGAGCTTTTCCCTTCCAGATCTTCCGTTTGACCAGCTTGTTAACGCAGCTGACATGATCGTCCTCGGACCAATCACCCGTATTGGTACCCCTACTTGGAGTGATCCTCTAGATTCAACGGGGGAACGCGTGATCACTACTCCTGTGGGAGTACTTGTCACAGAAGTCCTTAAGGGCAACGTTGAACCGGGTGAATTGGTGTGGTTCCGGCAGCTAGGGGGACGCATTGGCGACACTGCCGTAAGGTTTGGTGATTCCACCGACTTCGTCAAGGGCGAGAAACTGATGCTTGCCTTGTATCGGCCAGGGGGCAAAATGGCAGTCATGACCGGTGGCGAACTATACGCTTTTGACGGCAAGTACGTTATCACTAGCGACGGCAATGCCAGACACTGCTGGCGCCCAGAGCTATCAACCGTCGAGCAGCTCAAAGACCAGATCCGAGCAGCCATTGTTCGATAGAGGCTACTTGACCGACGTGACCAGCCTCGTCGTGCGCGTAGCGTTGGCTTCTGTCGCTCGAGCAAACACAGAAGCGTAGTCTGCCCAGACGTTCGGAGAAGGCGCACCTGGTCAACAAGACATGTATTTCGCCCCCCCGAAGGAGGGCAAACGGAGGGCATGGGCTCGGCGTGGCTCACTTGTCGGCGCCGATTCTGCCACCTACTGGCCACTTTCATATGACGACATACGAAGGAGGTCCCTAAGCGCATGACTAGGCGGAGGTCGTGGCCAGGACTGACGTGGGAGAAGGCTGCATTCTATCTGTGCTATACCGCAGCCGCTGGCGCTGCGGTCTTGGCATGGGTGCTCTCAGGCAAAGACCTGGTGTGGGGTGCGCAGTTGCTGCTGCTGGGATTGGTCCTAGGCGTCCTGCTATCCAACATGAAGGTCAAGGGCCGTCGTATCTCTGTGGAGTGGACCTTCAGCAGGGTCGCCTGGAGCTTTGCCTTGGCCTCAATCATTGCTCGGCACTGGCTCACTCCCGTGGCCCTGCTAACTGTGATTGTCTCAGACGCCATCTTTTGGCGGAGACGCCAGGACGGTACCACCCGGTTTCCTCTGTCCCAGTGACCTTGGCGAACCATCGAAGCCATACCGCTGGTAGCTGACCAACTCAGTTGGTTTGATTCTCTCCGTGACACTGACATTCATTTCGCCCCCCGAAGGAGGGCAAACGGAGGGCAATCCACCATAATCCTCCAAATGACAGCAAAAGCTCCGAGACCAAACGGCCTCGGAGCGGGTCTTTCGTGGTGGGCAGTAGTGGTTTCGAACCATTGGCCTCTTGTGTGAACGCTCACCGAATTGCTTACCGGGCGCTCGAGAAATAGTTGTCCACTCCTGGGCTATCTGTCGGTCCTGCCAACAGCATGCGCGCGCCTGAGTCTGTATCCTATTGCGAGCCCGGGCCCCACCCTGCGACCAGGCCATTGGCATCGGTCTTAATGATGTGAGTGATAAGCCGTTCGTCTCTGCACGTGACGGCAAATCCCCCGTCGGCCGTCTGGATGACGGCATCGAGCGCAAAATCATCATAAGACTGGGACCATACTACCGTCCCACTCTGGTCAAGCCTCAGAAGCCTGCCCCCCGGCTGTTCTTCTGGATATGCCCGGTTGTGGAGAGTGATGACAAGTCCACCATCATCGGTTCGAACGAATCCAAACATCATCGCGCGGCTCGAGTCCACGTCTAGAGAGATGGTGGCGTTACCTACCAACGCCAAATCGGAGCTGTACGTAAGCACCACGGCGACCACACCCTCGATGTCTGGCGCGCCGAGCACCATGCAACCATCATCCGTCTCGACTATCCGGTCAAGCCAACGTACCTGGTATCCATAGTCAGCGGGAAAGTCGGCGGTCTGGACCACAACGCCAGTCGCCGATAATTCAGCAACGCCCCGGTCGCACAGTACGGCAAAACCACCGTTCAGGTTGACAGCCGAGTGAGCTCCTCCGAGGCCGTCGAAGACCACCGACCAGGCCTCACTCCTATCCGGCCGCAGTCGCGCTACTAGAGCCGAAGACTGCGATCCACCGCTTTTGTCATAGGGGCTGCCAACCAGCAGTAGATCGCCGTCGTCGAGCTCAAACATCCGATAGTCTCCCGACGGGTATTCAAGCAATCGCCTGGAAGTGAACCCTTGCTGGATCTCAAACGAGTACTCCCATGGGGCTGTTTGCGCACTTGGTGCGTTGTTGCTGAGAATCAATCCATCCGAACGGACAATGTTTTTCAAGCGAGGATACCACGGGCACTCATAGACCTCAGACACAGGGCCCTCCACTGTCACACGAATGAGAGAGCCGTCTCCGATGGCGAGAATTGCCCCGTCCACAGCCTGCTCTATCTCTCTCAAGATGCCTTGCCCTCCGACAGGCGTGATGAACGTCGGCAACCAGGCGACCCTGATGCCCTTGGCTGTGAGCGTAGCGACCTGCTGGTAGACTTGCGAGTCCAGATTGACCGGCAGAGGATTGCCAGTCAAACTCACCGCGGCGAGAGCGGCGATCTTCGCGTCGACCAAGGGCTGAAGGTCAACGAGGGAGTTGTCATCTAGTGCCAGTGTGGTGAGCGCTTGCAGGGACTCGATTCCCTCAAGGGAGGTTATCCCGTAGCCGACGGCGTCCAAATCCGTCAACTTTCGCACATCGCGCAACGTCAGAGACTCCGGAGCAACGCCGGCGGCCCCGGCTACCGCATGCAAAAGACCCTGATCTGGAAAGGTGACTCTGCTCGTGCAAGCGCTCATCAGAAGAGTCAGCACGACGATGGCGGCGGTCAGTAAATGCGCTGATCTTCGCAATTAACCTTCACCTCACAGTTTTCTTTCGACCACCCATGTGGTCAGGACGGGAACGCGTCGGTCAGATTCATCTATGCCCAAGCCTACGACCGACCACAGACTCGGCTGGCGAGCATTTGGATACCGGCGGACTGCAGCGACTGCAACCCTGCAACGCAGTCCTGCAAACGGCATGGAAAGACTGGCCCGAGCACACGACTCTTAATCTCGACCGAGAGGACTGAGGCACTGCCACCCTATACCTCAAGGTACCGTCTGTCAAAGTAGTGGAAACTCGATTCCGCCCGATCCCCTCAAAGCTGTTCACTCGGCGGCCACCGCGGTCGCCGCCGAGCGGAAGTGAAGCCCTGTGCGGGCGGGCAACGTCATCTATTTCGCCACCCGAAGGAGGGCAAACGGAGGGCAATCCACCATAATCCTCCAAATGACAGCAAAAAGCTCCGAGGCAAACCGCCCTGCAGTCACGTTACACTTATTACACTTTCCGTGAACCCAACAGCCCAATCGCCAGCAAAACGAGCCCCAGGAACAGCGGGATCGCCGGCATAAGATATCGGTCAATGAACGAGTTGACGACCACCATGGTTGGGGTGTCCCGGTTGTAGATAATATCTATCGAGTCACCCACAGAGTACGCTGGGCGCCCCATCACTTTTTTTGAGATATTGAGCTCGACCGACACCACCTCGCCATGGTCGGCGGTGAACTCAACCACCGGATGGTACTGGATGCCGTCGCTGTCCTCCGTCCTGGGACCCTGCACAACAACGATGTCCACGACCGTCGCCCTGGCTTGTGCCCCATTGCCAGCGATCCTGGCCACCGAGTTCAGTGCCCAAACCCCCACAAGCACGACCAGTAACCCGACCAGCACAATCGGTACCCGGATAACGCGACTGCGCACACCATCACCGTACCTTCCTGCCCCACTCTGGCCGGGGGCCGAAATCAGGTCATGAACAACTCTAGCAGCGTATCCAGACGACGCTCCAGCCTTCCTTCGCCAATGGTAGTACAGATCCTTGCCTAACCGCCGCAGCTTTCCGCTTGCCACGCGTCTGGCGGTACTGACACCTCTGATTGGTCGCCCGAGATAGGGTAACGTTAAGGCCAAACCGGTGTCAACGAGGCATGGTCCGCATGAAGGAAATGCTATGTTATCCGGAGATGCCTCAGCTATGCCGTCTTAGCCGAACCAGTGGTTTTGGAAGGGCAATCTGCCGCCAGCACGAACTGAGAACTTGAGGTGGTTTGCGTGAACGCAAGCGTCAAGCTTGTCATTGCCCTGATGCTCTGTGTGAGCTTAGCTTCCGGTTGCGCGCCGACGTCGGTGGATGAAGCCACGCTGGTCAAGGTGGTCGATGGGCGACTTGCCGTGTCCGGCACTTGGCTGACTTTAGACGGGCAGGCCTTGGCCGAACTGGTCACGGACTACGAACCGGGCCCGATATCTCCTTGGGGATCGTCGCTCGCACTTAGGTCAGGCGGAACGCTTTACTGGCTGCGCTACGAGGTCACTCATGCGATTCCGGCGCCATACACGCCTAAAGTCTCAGTCGCACTTGTCTTGGACAGGATCGACGTGAAGCGGCTGCCGGTTGACGAGGCGTTTGTCCTCCGGCAAGCATGGGATGCGGATCAAGCTGTGTGGTTGGCTGGACATCACAACGCCGGCCGACTCAACTACTGGGAACTGCTCTATCTATATAACCCTCGTGCGGGCCAGTTGATATCGGTGAACAGCTTGGTCAAGCGCAACTCTGTAGTCATTGACCGTGCGTACTCAAAGTACGTGGATGTGACCGCACGCCACCTCGAGGATCAGCCGTCATTCGGCGATGCCGCAACCGTCGATTCCGCCCCCGTTTCCTATCGCATATACAATGATGGCCGGGTGGAGGCGCGTACTCCATAGCACCGTCAAATTGCAGTAGGCGATGCGGGCCTTGGGCGTGCGCAAGATTCCATTGGGGCTTATTCGTGGCAAGCTTGCTGTCGTGCCTGACCGCGTACTGATCTTCGGGAGGCGCTGGTCCCCTAGTTTATTTCGCCCCCCGAAGGAGGGCAATCCACCATGATCCTCCAAATCAAGGCAAAAGCTCCGAGGTCAAACGGCCTCGGAGCTGGTCTTTCGTGGTGGGCAGTAGTGGTTTCGAACCACTAGCCTCGTTAGCATAGATATCTGAAATAGCCGCTGTCGCCACGGTCTCGAAGCCGGGAGCATAAACCTTTGAAGGCGTCCGTCTGCGAAAAACGGCCGCCCCGGCTCAGCCGCGAGCCAGGGCGGCCACTTACGGATGCCGCCGACCTTTTCAGAGAGGAGACCTGACGGGACTGCGTCAGTATCCTATCCTCTGGGGAGGAGTCCCGGCCGACGTCATCCAAACCTCACCCAATAGTCAGCTATCTGCTGCTAAGACTGTGGCGGCCAGATGCAGACCGCCGGGTTGTGTAATCCACCAATAACCGCCCGCAGACTCTTCGCATCCTGCATGCTGAGTGAGCGAACCGCGATTAGCGAGTCGATCCCTGCATTCCGGGCCGCGTGCCTGTACTCGCTTTCGAGATTAGTGCAGATGAGATCTAGTGCTGCACTGTTCTTCTCACAAACCAGTACGACGTTGGTGATCGAAGGATCGCCATCCTCAGTCTCTGGCAGCACATGCACTCCAACGACCGGGAAACCAGCCCTTCCCATCTCCTCCGCCACACGCTTCAGCCAGGCATAGGTAAAATAGTCTGAGTCACCAAGGCAGCTGGCAGTTGTGCCATCCTGCCGTTTCACTCCGGTTTTCTCGGCCACATATGTGCCCGCCCAGTTAGCAGCCAGCTTGCAGATTTCACTAAGATCGACTGGTGGCGGCTTGTCTAATTCCATCCGCTTTGGCACGTCCATCGACTCACCTCCTCCATGGCGTTCTGCGTGGCTAGTGCCCCGTGCCCCGCAGCAACAGCGCTTCAACAATCCTATTGACAGACACCGCAAAGGCTGCTGACCGCAGGCTGACGCCATTGGCTTGCGCATACGTGACGATGTCCTTGGTGGCGCGGGTCATTACGGTGTCAAGTCTGGCGTTGACCTCGTCGCCGTCCCAGAACATGCCCTGAAGGTTCTGTACCCACTCAAAATAGGACACCACGACTCCACCGGAGTTGGCGAGAATGTCGGGAATGACGGCGATGCCGCGTTGCTCAAGAATTCTGTCGCCCTCTGTGGAGACTGGTCCGTTGGCTCCTTCGGAAACAATCTTGGCACGGACCTGGCCCGCATTGGCGCCAGTTATCTGATCCTCCATCGCAGCCGGGACGAGGATGTCAACATCGGCGGCCAGCAACTCTTCATTGGAAATGTGCGCTGCCTCGCTGCCGTGATAGTCGCAGAGAAGCGCACCCGGCTGGCTCCGGGCGTGATCGCAAAGCCGCTGCAGGTCAAAGCCGTCCTTACAAATAAGACCGCCGGATACATCGCTCACGACCATGATCTTCGCGCCACGCTCCGCAAGGCCTAGTGCGGAGTACAATCCGACCTTGCCAAAGCCTTGAACGGCGGCGGTCATGCCCTGAAGCGATTTTCCCTGCATTTCCACGTATCTCTGAGTCGCGACTGCAACACCGTTGCCGGTGGCGGCATCTCGGCCAACCGATCCCCAAAGCGCAATCGGCTTACCGGTGAAGGTCGCCGGACTGGGGTTACCGCTTACCGTCGAAACCGCATCGCCCATCCACGCGATTATCTGGCTGTTCGTGTTGACGTCAGGCGCGGGGATGTCACGCATAGGCCCGATTATCGGCGCAATCAAGGTGGCGTACTCCCTGGTGGCGGATTGCAGCTCTCGCTTTGACCACTTGCTGGGATCACACTGAAGGCCACCCTTGGCTCCGCCGTAGGGGATGTTGACAGTGGCACACTTCAGGCTCATTAGTGCAGCGAGGGCTCTGGTCTCGTCGATGGTAACGCTCGGGTGGTAACGGATGCCGCCTTTATACGGTCCCCGGACGCTTGAATGCTGGACGCGGTACCCCTCGTATGAATGAAGCTTGCCATCATCACCGGTGATGGTGACTCGGACAGTCATCTCACGCTCTGGCTTGAGAAGCACGTCCACAACGCCTTCGTCCAGTTTAAGGGTCTTACCGATCTGACGAATCCTGTCCTTCGTTTCCGCCCACATGCCTGTTTCGTTTGCTGTTGTCGATGCAGCGAGCTTATTGTCTGCACCCATGAGCCTCACCTCCAAACGTATACTACAGGCACAAACGCAAAGAACGTGCTAATTCTGTCGGTCCAACATTAAAAATCCATTAAAATTCGAGTCCGAAACCGGGCTTTGGGGCATCATCGCGCAACGACCGCGCCAAACGGGGTGGCCGCTGCAAGACCTGATCTTTCGGGCATGTCGAGTCATGCTCTCAGACTCAATCTTGAGCGATCTGACGATGACGCAAGAAGAAGTGACTGCAACGAGCGAGCCTCCACTGGTGCCTTCGCAACTGCGTAAGATTCAGCCGGCAGTTCTGGCGGCCGGTCAGCGCGTCGACGTACGACGACATATTTCGCCACCCGAAGGAGGGCAAACGGAGGGCAATTCACCAATATCCTCCAAATCAAAGCAAGAGCTCCGAGACCAAACGGCCTCGGAGCTGGTCTTTCGTGGTGGGCAGTAGTGGTTTCGAACCACTGGCCTCTTGAATGTGAGTCGTTCTAGAAGGCTGTGCCAGAGTGTGCCATAGGCCATTATAGCTGCGTGTATTACATGATCTGGCGGGCAGAGTTGCGCCAGAATGGGCCAGAATGCGGCGGCGTGAAACAGCTTTGGAGGGCAAAGTGGAGGGCGGGAACCTACACCTTCCCGACCACGAGAGTACTGACGTCCTGCGCCGGGCCGTACCCCCGGTACCCCCAGAACCGCGGAGCGCCGGTCCGTGCCGCAGGACCATTAGTCTTTGCGCCCCGACGATTTCAGGGCATGCCTGGGGGCCGTTCGGTTGCCTTCCTGTAATGAACCAATCGCGAATTCTCACCGCGACGGAAACCCCAGAAGGAGTAGCCTCCCGCTGACCAGAATGTGCCAGTACATGAGTACTGTGCGGCTGACTTCCCAGCACGAATTGGACTGGTGATGTCATGGCCAACCTTGACCGCTACACTGTGTCGATAGAACTCGCTGGCCCCTTGGCGATGTTCTCCCGACCAGACACAGGTGGTACCCCGACGAGCTACCCTGCACCAACCTGGTCCTCAGCAAAAGGAATTTTCGAATCCATCGCGATGCTCGCAGACGGCTCGGCCTGGATATGCCCCACCCGCGTGGAGATATGTCGCAAGATTGGCTCCCAAGGCGGCGAGGTGAGGTTCCAAAACTACACGACTAACTACGGCGGCCCCCTTCGGAAGACCGATCTACTCAACAAGGGCATGCTATCCGGTGGCAGCAGTATGCAAGTCTTTGCCACAGTGCTATCTGACGTGATCTACCGGATGCACGGTATCGTAGTGGCTGGCCGGTGGGCCCCGGACCATGACCCTCGTCATCATCTGCAGGACCTGTTCGTCCGTCGACTGGAGCGCGGGCAGTGTTTCAGAACTCCGTGCCTTGGATGGAGCGAGTTCACATGCTCCTACTGGGGACCACTCCGGGAGCAGGCCACCGAGACGGATTCCGGCATCAACATCGAGATTCCCTCAATGCTCATTGCCGTATGGACAGACCCAAACACAGGATCCTACCGGCCGCTGTTCACGCAGACTGCAGCGATAGAGGCCGGGGTTCTCAGGTACGAAGTACCGGACTCATGGCTTGATCGACGCGTCGAGGTGGTGTAGGGCGGTGATCAACGAGCTATGGACCATGAGCCGCGCTCTAGACGATGCCGGTCTGCCAATCGGTGTTCGCCATCCGGCGATCAAAGACGTTCGGAGAGCGCCGACATTGGTTGTCAAGTTGGCTGAGGACGGTAGCATCGCGGCGGCCTATCCGCTGTCACCCGAGATCCGCATCTGGACGATGCGAGACGGCCAACACAACAGCTTTCCGTTCGTACAGCTCAGGCGCCCCCTCTGGGACGTAGCGGTCGATGACATCCACGTCGACAAGCTAGCAGATCACCGCCAACCGGCATCCGAACGTCGGAGCGCCATTCTCGAGCTGAATGAGACGGCAAAGCTGAACGCACACACATCGCGAGATTTGGCGACTACGACGTTCATCCGCAAGCTTGAGGAACGCCTTGCTGCGATCCGTGAGGGCCACCCCGACGAGGACGCGCAGATCTTGCTGGACACCATCACTAGGTTCATCGAGGCAGTGGACTTCGGCAAGGGAAGCTCAGCACCGGAACTGATCGAGGACCTCGCTCAGCGGTTAGTTGGAGGTATATCCGCCTCTGCAGACGATGCCTGGCTTGATGTAGCCGCCGGCCTTCTGGTTGGCCGCCGGAATGGTGCGTCCATGGCCTGTGTGGCAGCGGTCGTCTTCGACGTTGCGCGTGGAAGTCGCCCTGTATATGACGAACGAGTGGCACTCGCCGTGAGCCGTGCTCTGATGCCCACACAAACGGCTCCTGGAGGTGGCGGTGCAGCCGAGCTCTGTGCACTTACCGGGCAGCAAACGCCTGTCGTCAAGACCGTCTTCCCGCAACCAAACCTGCCTGAGCTTGGACAGACGTGGTTGTTCGCGAAAAACGACGAGGCGCCTGCCAACGATCGATATGGACATTCAGGAACCCAATCCTACGCAGTCGGGGAAATGGCCGTATCCAAGGCTTCTGCAGCCCTACGCTATCTGGTCAGACCAGAGAGCAGGAACGTGACTTGGCGGTCAATCCCGTCCGAGAGGGACTCCCGTGACCTTCTGGTTGCCTTTGTCGAGGGAATTCCAGAAGCGCGCGCAGCAGAGCTGCTGGCAGATGATCTGGCACAGGAGGAGGATATCGGCCCGTCCATCGCTTCCAGCCGCCTCTTCCGGGAGCGTACCCGCCGCATGATGGAAACGATCGAAGGCAAGTCCAATGCTGATCCCAGGTCTCACTTGGTGCGACTGGTCATATTACGCAAAGTGGACCCCGCCAACCGAAAGGCCATTCACACAGGAGTGATTGCAGTCGGCAACCTCCTCGATTCGGCGGACCAATGGGAGGCCGGCGTTGCCAACCTGCCCGCGGGGCTGACGCTTCCCATCCTGCGCAAGGATCGTGACCAAAGGAAATCCTCGGCGATATCAATCCATCCTCCGCATGTGGCTCCGATGTCAATTACGGGTCTGAGCCGTGCGGTGTACACGCGGGGTGGCACTGAGCGCCAAGATGTGCCTGGACTCCGGGCCGTCGATGGGCTGGCCCTGTTCCTCGTGCACAACCGCGAGATCGGCGCCGACCGCAACGTCAGTCTGCGCTGGCTACGCAGGCTGCTCAGGGGATGGATGCCGCTCTTCGCGGGGATTGCGCACGCACAATGCCGCCAGGGGCCGGTGGCGATAGCACACGACTTCCCATGTTGGGACGCACTCAAGTGTCTCAGCTTGCTTGGTGTTGTGCTTCTGAAACTCGGACGAGATCGGAGGGTCTATATGGATGCCACGGGGTTCAAGCTCGGGCAGCTGCTTGCGGTGGCCGACGCGGTCCACGCAGGCTACTGCGCGGATGTGCGCAAGGGCTCGCTACCTCCTTCGCTGCTAGGCAACCAGGTGTTCACGATGGCCCAGACCAATCCCACGGCGGCACTTGCTACACTCTGTCGCCGATGGAAGCCTTACGACGGCTGGGCAAAGAAGGTCTCGCGTGATCTGAACCAAGCCAGAGGAATGGCACATGGCGCACCCGGGCCGGAGAAGGAACGAGGTTGGATGATTTTGACCGCGGTTCGAGCTTCACGAGAGGTGGGGCCTATCGCGGCTCTACTCGCCAACGAACTGTCGGGTGCTGTGGTTGATGACGCCTTCCGGGCAGAGCTACTTCTTGGCTACCTCGCCGGACTACCCCGCTCAGCCAATGCAGAAAACACATCCGCTCCGGCTGGTGTTGCCAACTCGAGCGGTGAACCCGTGATCGAGGCTAAGGAGGAATAGTCATGCCGGATCAAGTGAAGAACGCCGCCGGGAACCTCATGCGGGGGACCGGCCTGCTGGTCATTGAGGTCAGGCACAGCAACCCCAATGGCGACCCAGATGCCGAGAGCGAACCTCGCACGCTTGACTCCGACGGTCGCGGACTCATCTCGCCGGTATCGGTCAAACGGAAGGTCAGGGACCTCGTGACCGACCACGACAGCCCTTTTTGGGCAGAGGCAACACGGGCGCTGGGTCTGCAGAGCGATGATCGTTATGGAATCCTTGAGCAACGGGGCCGCGACCGCAAGGCCATCTTTGAGATGACCGCTGATGAGTTCTCAGCTGCCTACTGGGATGCGCGAGTGTTCGGCAACACATTTCTTGAAGATGTAAAGCAGTCCGGGCTGAAGCCCGGCGAGAAGGATCACTTCATCACTACCGGCGTAGTGCAGTTCGGACCCGGTATCAGTCTTGCACCAGTGGAGATAGAGCGACTGACGTTGACGAACAAGTCGGGAGTCCAGGAGGGTAAGGATCGGGGCATGGCGCCGCTCGGCTGGCGAGTCGTGCGACACGGGGTGTATTGCATGCCCTTCTTCGTCAATCCAATGATGGCACGTAAGTCGGGGTGCACCGTGCAGGATATCGATCTGCTTAAGTTTGTGTTGCCGCACGCGTACCGCAGCACCGCATCGGCCGTACGACCGCAGGTGGAGTTGATTCACGTATGGTACGCGGAGCATCGGTCGCCCCTTGGCTCGATCCCTGATCATCTCATTCTGGATGCACTCGCCCCCTCCAGGGTAGTCGGCGATCCGGGAGAGCCATCCCGCTCACTGGCTGACTACTGCGTTCCAGCCAGTCTTCCGGGTGAGATCAACGCACGACTTAGCTCATTTGAGGATCTCTGCACGAAGACGTGGGCATAGAGGGCGGAGGGGCGTGGCCCGAGGGCGTGCCCCTACTTGCTCACTCGTCCAGCAAACCTGGCCGGGCAGGACAGCCCTACGCCGAACACGTCGAGAATGTCAGAAAGGGCGCCGTATCCCGGGCACAGGCCATGGTGTGTTCGATGGTGCCTTACGACGATCGGCTGTGCTCAGCGATTGAGGCTGCAGCAGAATTCCACGATCTAGGCAAGCTCGATCCTGACATCCAGTCTGTTCTACGATCATCCGCTCGGGAACGGCTCGTGTGGGACCACATCGATGCTGGCGTGGCCCATTTGGGGTCGCAAGACAGCTGGATGGCGGCGTGGATGGTCCGCGCCCATCACTCGCCCGGGCTGCCGTGCCACGTAAGGCACTTCGGCGATCCGCAGTTTCGACGGCTTCGAGGGCGACGTGATGACGAACAGCCTGAGCGCGCACATCAGGAGCAGATCGACAGAACCGACGGCAAACTCGCAGGAATGCTCGAACGACATGAAGCCACGCTGGGAAAGACACCAGCCGTCCGCATGCGGCCACAGCACGGTCTAAAGATACGGCTTGCCCTGTCCTGTTTGGTCGATGCGGACCATAGCGACTCTGCCCGCCATGACGGCTCAATTCTACCATCGACTCCTGCCGCCACTCGATGGGCGGAGCGGCTAGAGCAGTTGAGCCAGTATGTACGTGGTTTGCCGTCCGGCGTGGACTCCGCCGAACAGGCACGCAACCGAAGTCGACGCGAGTTCTTCGAAGCCTGCCTATCCTCCGCCATCAAGGCACCGGTAGTCGCCTGCCAGGGTCCCGTTGGAATCGGTAAGACGACGGCAGTCACAGCATACCTTCTGCGCCGGGCAAGAGATGAGGGGCTAAGGCGGCTGTTCATCATCGCTCCATTCACCAACATCCTGACCCAGACTGCAAAGCGTCTGCGCGAAGCCCTCGTGCTGCCCGACGAGGAACCTGATTCGGTTCTGCTTGAACACCATCACCGCGCCGATTTCTCGGCACGTGAGGATCGAGCCCTTGCCGTGCTGTGGGAGGCGCCGGTCGTGCTGACGACGGCAGTCTCTTTCTTTGAAACCTTGGCGTCCTGCAATCCAGCTGAGTTGCGCAAGCTTCACAACGTTCCCGGAAGCGCGATATTCATCGATGAGTCGCACGCTGCGTTGCCGGCTCACCTGTGGCGCCAGAACTGGAACTGGCTGTGCGAGCTAGCAGAGATATGGGGTTGTCGCGTGGTCCTAGCAAGCGGATCGCTAGCTAAATGGTGGGAGTGCCCGGATCTAGTAGACAGGACGTCGCACATCCCCGAGCTGATGCCTGCAGATCAGCTCGAAGAAACCCTTAGGGTGGAGAAGAACCGTGTCCAGTACCGGCAGGCTGCGCCGCGGCAGGTTCTGACGGTGGACGGTCTCATAGAGAAAGTCGCGAATTCACCCGGACCGCGGCTTGTGATCCTCAATACCGTGCAGAATGCAGCTATTGTCGCCCGGGGAATGCGTGGCAATCGCCACCGCGTCTTGCACCTCTCAAACGCCCTGACACCTCGAGATCGGAGCGTAGTCCTCAATAGGGTAGAGGCGTATCTGAGGGATGGATGGCCCGAAGGTGATCACGACTGGACGCTAGTCGCCACGAGCTGCGTGGAGGCGGGCGTCGACCTGTCGTTTCGCTGCGCCTTCCGCGAGCGCTTCTCTACCGCATCTACCTTACAGGTCGGCGGGCGAGTGAATCGCCACGGAGAGTACTCAGCCGAAGGCGGGGCCGTTGTGTACGACTTCGCACTGGCTGACTTGGCGACGACCCAGCACCCCGCTGCTCGCGTCAGCGCCGACATATTGCTAGACAAGCTCATGAGCGACCAACTCAATCAGCGCCCGCCAGCCGAGGTTGTCACAGCGGCAATGGTAGAGGAAGTGAATCGCAAGGGTCGATTGGGCGCGGACTTGCTTGCGCAGGCTGAGAAGGAACACGACTATCCAAAGGTACGCGACCTCGCACATATCATCAGCGCGGACACCCGTTTTGTGGTCGTGGACAAGGAACTCCAGAGAAGGATGGGCGCCGGCGAACCAGTCAGATGGCGGGATCTACTTGACGGTAGCGTACAGCTGTGGGCTAAGCGCATCGACACTCTATCGCTTCAGCGAGTACCAGGCCTTCAGGACGTTTACGCATGGACCGACGCGTATGACTCCGAGTTCTTGGGCATCATGAAGGGAATTCTCGACAGACTGGTCGGCAACCATAGCGATTCGGGAGTGCTTATCTACTAACTGCAGGCCAGCCGGACGTCTCGCAGAGAGGGGCGGACATGACCGACGAGCACCAAAATGACGAGGAGCAATATCTTCAGCTATCGGGCATCCAACACTATGCATTCTGTCCCAGGCAGTGGGGACTGATGCACTTGGAGGCACAGTGGCAAGAGAATCTGCTGACCTTCGAGGGCACGGCGATTCACGAGCGAGTGCACACTGAACAGCCTGTGGAGTCTCGCCCTGGCATTGTGATCGCGCGTGCGTTGCCGATTGTGTCACGACGCCTGCGCCTGGTCGGACGGGCTGACGTCGTCGAGTTTTCGTACTGCGGAGAGACCAGCACTCCATCATCTGTTCGCTTGCAGGGACACGCTGGATTCTGGCAACCGGAGCCGGTCGAGTACAAGCGAGGGCAGCCTAAGAAGGGCAACTGGGATTCCGTTCAGGTGTGCTCCCAGGCGATGTGCCTTGAGGAGATGCTTGGCATCGCAGTGCCGACCGGAATGCTATACTACGGGCGCACTCACCGGCGCCAGGTCGTTCAACTCGACGAATCGCTCAGGCAGAAGGTCATTCAGTTAGCAGGAGAGATGCATTCTGCGTTGGAGTCAGGTACGACTCCGTCGGTGCCTCGGCCACGACGAGGCTGTCAGAGGTGCTCTCTCGCTAACGTCTGCATACCCAAGCTGAGACGCGCCAAGCACGTCGCCGGATACGTGGCTCACCTGCTCGCACCCGAGCAGGTGTTGACCGATCATGCGTAAGCTGCTGAACACACTGTATGTAACCAGCCAGGACGCGTTTCTGGCGCGCGACGGAGAAAACGCCCTTGTGAGGATCAAGGGCGAGACCAAAGCACGATTCCCGATTCACACGCTTGAGGGTATCGTATCCTTTGGATTCTCCGGTGCGAGCCCGGCACTCATGGCCCTTTGCTGCGAACGCGGGGTGCCAATCACCTTCCTCACCGAGAACGGTCGCTTTCTGGCTCGCGTCACGGGACCAGTCACTGGAAACGTCCTACTAAGGCGCCAGCAGTATCGCATTGCCGACGATGATCATCGACGCACGGCGATCGCACGGCTCTTCTTGATCGGCAAGACCGTGAATTGCCGCGTGGTTTTGCAGCGCTTTGTTCGCGATCACGGCCCTGATGAAGCGGTCGCTTCTGCGGCACAGCGGATCGCGTCGCTGAGCCAGGGGCTATATTGCGTCACGGATCTTGACGCACTCCGGGGACTGGAGGGTGAGATTGCTCGCGAATACTACGCCGTGTTTGACCGACTGGTGACAGTGCCTGGCGACGATTTCACGATGAGAGGTCGGAACCGACGGCCTCCACTCGATCGCATCAACGCCTTGTTGTCGTTTCTATACACTCTCCTCGCCTCGGAGTGTGCGAATGCACTGGAGTCTGTCGGGCTGGACCCGCAGGTAGGCTTTCTACATACTGACCGCGCCGGTAGAGCCGGCTTGGCTCTAGATCTGATGGAGGAATTGCGCCCGCATCTGGCGGATCGACTGGCACTGACGCTCGTCAACACTCGGCGAGTGGAGAAGGACGGTTTCGAGGCAGTGGAGAGCGGAGCGGTAGTCATGAGTGGTGAGACGCGCAAGGTTGTCCTGACCGCATGGCAGACACGCAAACGGGACGTTATACGGCATGCCTTCCTGGGCGAACAGATCGAATGCGGGCTCATCCCTTACGCCCAGGCACTCCTCCTGGCCCGACACGTGCGAGGTGACATTGATGGATATCCGCCGTTCAGCTTCCGGTGACGCCCTATGATGGTGCTTATAGCATACGATGTCAACACATCAGATGCCGGGGGACGACGGCGGCTTAGGCTGGTCGCCAAGCACTGTGTCAACTTCGGTCAACGCGTACAGAATTCGGTGTTCGAGTGCCTCGTCGATCCGGTGCAGTTCGCCGACCTCAGAATGCGCTTGGAGAGGGTCGTTGACCCTGAACTGGATAGCCTCCGGTACTACTCCCTCGGGGACAACTGGCAGAAACGCGTGGAGCACTTCGGGGCGAAGCCAGCCTATGATCCCACTGGGCCACTAGTGGTCTAGGACATCGCATCCCCCGACCGACGGCCCTTCGATGCAGAATCATGACGCAGGCGGCACGACACCCAGGCTGATTCGCCGGGCGCGACCTGCAATCAAGCATAGTTACGTCTGCTCCCTCGCGGACCTATCCTAAGCTGGTTTTATGCCCGGAAGATCTCCCAAATCGCCCTTGGAGCATCCCAGGATTTGCCCCGTTCGCGCCGAATCCGGATTATTGGGTTCTTTAACAGGACTTTCGCGGGCAGGGGTCGCGCCTCACGCAGGCGCGTGGATTGAAACTTCTTGGTAGGGTTGACCATCGCGCCCTGGAACAGTCGCGCCTCACGCAGGCGCGTGGATTGAAACCCGATTGAGGAAGTGGCGGCGGGGCAGCGTCGGGTCGCGCCTCACGCAGGCGCGTGGATTGAAACAAGGAAGACCTCGCGCTAATCAAGTTGACCCCGCGTCGCGCCTCACGCAGGCGCGTGGATTGAAACACCTACCGGCTGACTGGCGCGGACTATGAGGCGGGTCGCGCCTCACGCAGGCGCGTGGAATGAAACCCTGACATCGGCAACCTGACCGCCGAATCACAGGTCGCGCCTCACGCAGGCGCGTGGATTGAAACTCAACGCCTACCGCAACCGCACCGGCCGCAGCAGGTCGCGCCTCACGCAGGCGCGTGGATTGAAACGCGATTGGCGCACTGACTGCCACAAGCACCTAAGTCGCGCCTCACGCAGGCGCGTGGATTGAAACGACTCGCACTACACGGACTGGCGGGCGGAAACGAAGTCGCGCCTCACGCAGGCGCGTGGATTGAAACAAGGTGGCGTTGTTCGAGAACAACTGGACAGACCGTCGCGCCTCACGCGGACGCGTGGCTACTGCCAATCGTGTCCAGAGTAGATTGCCTTTCGAGCAAGGGAGACCCGGGATGTCAACGTCAGTCAGGACTTGCCCTCCTAGCCTCTGCTTTATTGGAGGCCCTTGCCTAACCGTTGAGGGAGCGACCCCCCACTGCAGGCAGCGACCGCCAAGAGGGGCAGTGGATGCACAGACTCGAAGAAATAGGCGCAGGCTGGTTATTGGAGAGACTCGCTTGCCGACCGCTCGAAGACTGCGTTCTTGCCAGGGTAGTAGATTCCCGGCCGCCGCCGCACCCTCCGCTATTTCCAACCTGACCGCCTCTCGCCATCCGACCGTCGGATCAAAGACGGCCATGTTCGCCGCGTTCAAACTCGCCGCAACAACCACAATGACGAGCGGGAGCAACAAGGCCACCCACTCCTCAGGCAGCACGGCTCTTAGCGTTCGTTTGATGACCTCCACAATCGCCATGGTTAGGCTGATGACCAAAGCTATCTCAAGCAATACTCATTCCTCCTTCATTATGTAAACCACTTCGCCTTGCCATTGAACCAAGGCACCAAGGTGTTCTGCTACCGATCGCACCGGCACATAGCTGGTCGAATCAATCAGGTAACCGTACTGCGGTAGCATTTCGCCGTTGAGCACAACGCCGACTCGCGCCTGAGGTTGCGGTAAAGCGCCGGATTGGCGAACCAGCCAGTCCCAAGAGAAGAGCCGGCCCGGACACGCCGTCGAACCGACATCCGAGTGCTTCAAGAGAGATAACTCACCGTACCGCGATCTAATGTCCCAGATAATCTCGACGAGCTTCACCATCTGTGCTACCGTCGGCGGCTTCAGATCGATGTTGCCGGCAAGACACACTCCGATGGAGTCATCATTATGCCTCTTGGCGTGTGCGCCCACCGCATCCTCAGGCCTCCCCCGCTCGACGCTACCGTCCATCCGGATCAAGTAGTGATCCCCGATATCGGACCAACCGTTGGCGAGGTGCCAGCTGTGCACAGTGGCGGCATCCACATCGCCGACGCTAGCGGCGTGATGGATGATGATCTTCCTGGTCGCCTTGCGCTTTCGGAGCGCCCCACCCCACTTGTGCTCAAGCTCGGTGATGTGCGAAGCAAGCTCCTCCCATCAAAGGTTCGCCTGTCAGCTTCGGCCGCTCCGCCAGTCCTTGGTGTTGGCTAACGAAGGGACCTCACTCGCCCGATGCGAATACTGAGGGGCCCTGAACTGCGTGCCGCCGGAGTATGGGCCACATTAGCCGTTGGAGGTGGCACACAGCCATGGAGTGGCTCGTTATCTTGGCAGTCATCGTCTATCTAGTTGGGGTAGTTCTCCCTCGGTCACGTCGGAAGTCCGCGCGCACCGCTGCGGATCAACTGAATGGAGAACCCACTGATGCCGGGTGGGAGGGCCCCAACCAACCCTATCGCCGGAAGTCGTACTTCTTCACCAAGTCTGAGGCGGCGTTCTATCACTCAGTCCGGCAACTGCTTCCCCCGGATCACCACGTCTTCCCTAAAGTCAGACTCAGCGACCTGGTGGAGATCGATGCCAACGGCAAGGACTATTGGTCTGCCTATGGCCGTCTATCCCAGAAGCACCTCGACTTCGTTCTGTGCGATCAGTCCTTCCGGCCGTATTTGGCGGTCGAGATTGATGGCAGTTCGCACAATAGCTCACGACAGCAACGCTCAGATGACACCAAGAACTCAATTCTTGATGTGACTGGACTGCCGCTGCTTCGGTATCAGGTGGGCACCAACTGGGACGTAAGTGCGATCAAGCAGTACCTACCTTAGGAGTCAGATGCGGTTTCAGGTCGGCCGAGCCTTCTTGGTACGATGCTGCAACAACGGCACCAGCAAGGCAGACTGTGCAACTCAACTGCATCGCCGCTACCGTCCGTATGAACTGACCAGCCCAACACATCCCGCAACAGCTCGACTGTCGCGGGTGTCACTGGTTGCGCCAGTCTATGCGTCACGCCATCGACGACCACCAGCGAACACCCGAGCTGCAAGATTAGCACCATCTCCTCTACCTGCCCGTGACCATATAGAAGAAGTTCAGCGCCACGTCGGCGAGAGTCGTCACCAGCAGCCAGGTGATGCGGTCGATCTTCTGGCTTGTTTCCTTGTGCGCGTTCTCGAGCTGTTCGAGGCGCTTATCGTGCGCTTCAAGAGCGGCGATGCCGGCGGGACAAAGGCCTATTGTGGCAACCTACATGATCACGACGCCTCTGGGTAATTGGCCGTTCGCGGAGAACTGAAGGCGGACTCTTCACGGGGCCGGCGGGCGCGGAGCTGGACAGGATCGTGGTGCCTGTGCCGTCGGGGGAACGGCCAGGCAAACGGTTTCTGGAACAGACTGCTCCCTTGGACTGGACCATCGGATGTGGGAGACCGATCTGTTGTATAGAAGTCCGAGCACAGCTTGCCCACGCGCGATGCCGTCGCCATACCGAAACGCCGACACCCTGGTTTGTGGCAGATTGCGCCCGCAAAGGCGTTCAGCCTAGAATCGGTATTGCCTTGCTGCGAGGCACAAGCGCTGAGCTCGATCGAGCAATCTCAGCTCTGGGGCAGATTTGATTTCCGGTACAACTCCAATACCGGCTCTATAACCTTGGATCTCAACTCATCTGCACTGGTCAGGTCAAACAGGTTCACCTTAAGCAAATGTCCCTGGAAACTGACGTACTGGTCAGCATAGCTTAAAGGGCCAGCCACAGCGAGAGCCTCAACCCTCACAATCTCAAGATGGCTCATCACATGCTCCCACTTCTTCGCGAAATTGCTTGACCCGCGCTGCACCTTCTCAAGAATTCCTGCCATAACGCACGGCTCCGCCTTGTCAGCGCTGTCCAGAATCACCCTGAGATAGATGAACTTAAGTTCTTCACCAAACTGGGTTTCCGTCTGTCCTCTGGCATACTGCGTCCGCTGCTCAGGGACAAATGCCACCGAGAACTGACGCATTACCCAGTAGTTGACTAGGTTCGCCTCAAGACCGCTCGAGCGGTTGTTTGTTACCGCGTAGCCTGCCGGACGGCAGATGACGAACCTCTCTGGCTCTTGCAGGAGCTGCCCCTCGATCTCCTTTACCAGATATGAAACCTCCAGATAGAGCCTCTGAACCAATTCGAACGCCAAACGAACCTGTTCAATCGTCTCCTGCTTGTTGGCCATCAGACACCCTCCTTAGCGAAGAAAACCGGTCCGCAAGACGCCGACCGAATGCCTCCCACTGCTATCTTGTCAAACCACAATCCCACGACTAGAACTCGCTCTTGCGGGGCTCGCTTTAACAGAAGCCTAGCAGTCAAACGCAAATCCCTGAAACCGGTGAACAGCCCATGCCGAGCCGTCGTACCGTGCCGATAGAAGACCGAATCGAGAGTTGCCAACTTGCTCGTGACCGGGAGATGCACGCCATGAAAGCTCCTAAGCCCTTTCTGGTCCAGTAGGTTAGTCAGGTCATCCGCAAACTCGGCTTCGTGTACCGGCAGTTGCGTGATAGCAAGAACCTGACGGACAAAGAGGTCCGCCTGCTGCCAATTGGCCCACCGCAGATGTGCGCTGAGGGATGCTGGCAGATGCCTAAGGGTGTTAACCGGATGCACGTAGTCGGCGGTGACATATACCATCCTGAACGCCTTCCCAAGGCTTGCGGCTTCTTTGAGGCCTTGTCGAATCTCGCGACTCAGTTGCACGTCATCGGGCTCATCGGCTGGAGCTAGGCCTGAGCGGAACTTGGCCTCAAACATCACGTAGAAATCACCAACGATAAGAACGAGGTCAGGCTCAAGTCCAGGAAGAGATGGCCAGAATATGAAAACAGCGTTTTCGGCGTCGCCATCGGAGACATCGATGCCGATGCTGGCGAGATATCCCCGTAGAAACACGCGTCGATCGGCGTACTTAAGCAGTGAGAAAACGTTTGAGGTCAGCACGTCCTCCCGCTCGGCCAATTGAGACGGTATCTTGCCGTGGATCTCCGCCAGGTACATATTTGCCCCCCAGACCGAACCTCAACCACTCGGCTTTTGGCGCTATCTTCGACCGAGCAAACTGTCCCGCCTTCGCGCGTGATTACCAGAGTAAAGCTATACCGTAGGTAAAGAACCCACCCATCGGACACTAGCTGCACACTCTTAGCGTTCATGCATTGGTTTCAGCGTCCCGTTGAGCGAATCACCGACCCTCTGATTCCACATTGGGTATGCCGAGATCGAACTGGTCTATCCCCCTTCAGTATTGCATCCGAGCAGTGAGGCCGGGTTGTCCGCCATCATTTGCCTGACTGCTGCTTCGGGCAGACCGCCGGAATGTAGTGATTGTGCAAGAACACGTAGGCTCTCGGTGGCCACCGGCAAATTGGGGTGTCCAGCGTCGCTGATCAGTACGCACTTTTCTTCGCCAACCGCGATCACGGCCTCCGCAATCCGCTCAACACCAACGGCTTGCATATCCGAGTAGCCAAACTCCGCGTATGCACCCATACTGCACAACTCCCGCAGCTCCGCAATTCCCAATCCGGGCACAGGGTACATCGGATGAGTGAGCAACACCCGGCTCACGCCAATGTTTCGGCATGCCTCAAGCACCGCGACACTCTCGCTGAATGACAGATGGCTGGTGCCAAGGATTGCGTCGTGCGCCGCAATCAGCGACAGTATTTCAGTGACTTCTGGTATCACCCGGCCGTCACGCAGTGGTGTCAGAGTGCCATGAGTTTCGCTTGTGCGAGAACCCATAACCAAAGCGTGATAGGCAGAGTCAATACTCGGCATCCAGATGACCTTGGCTCCAAGCTGAAGTGCCGCATCCACGGCGAACGGGTTGAAACCTCCAGCGGCTCGATTCAGCACTATTCCGCCTAGCACTCTGAGTTTGCCAACCGCCTGATCGACAGCATAAGCTCGACCAACTGTGCTTTCATAGTGGCTTTTCAGCACAATCGCGCGCATCCCGGCGGCATCTGCTGCGCGTGCCGTGGCGAGGTCATCAAGGATGCGCGGTCTCAGGCACGGGTAACTGTGTATGTGAAGGTCAATGCTGCCAACCAGAGAGATCTTGGCCATATCGAATGCCCCCATCTAGTAAGTTGTGCGAAATCAGCTTCTGGAGACTGGACAGAACAAGAATCGACCAATTCGAAACCAACACCAGGACTCTCTGGTCAAGAATCGTCTTCAGTTCAGCCACACTCCCAAATGCCAACTCACAGGCAGACAGCCTATTGTTTCAGCCCGACATTCGGGTAAAACCAAGCAGGAGGACTAGAAACCTCTTCTCAACACCTGCCCTGCAAGAGCGCCGGTATGCGTTCCATCAGCCACAACCTCTACTCCGTTGACAATTACATGTGATATCCCGCTCGGAAATTGATGTGGCGCCTGGAAAGTCGCGTTGTCCTTCACGGTAGCTTCATTGAACACCACCAGGTCGGCTTGCCATCCTTCCCTGATCTGGCCGCGGGACTTCAAGCCAAGCCGGTTGGCCTGGGCTGAACTCATTTTGCGCACGGCTTGCTCGAGCGTAAGTACTCCGTCCTCACGGACGTATTTGGCCAAAATGCGAGCGAAGGTGCCATAGTTGCGTGGGTGAGGGAGTCCCTGTCCGAGCGGACCAACCGGAGACAGTGCGCTTCCGTCTGACCCGACCATAGTCAAGTGGTGACGCATGATGGTGTTCACGTCGCTGTCTGACATACCAAAAATGACGAGACTCACTCCCGGGTCAATTTCGGCCATAACCTCGAACATAGTATCGTACTGGTCCTTTTTCATTGAACTGGCCAATTCAGCCACTGTTTTGCCTTCGATACTACGGTCCGCACTTCTGGCTACGAGCAGGCGGTCTGCAGGAATTCCTCGGAAGTCATTGGGCCACCCGGGCAGCGGACCAGCCATTTCGTCACGGACGCGCGCCCGCTGGATGGGATCCCTGAGTCTCTTCACCAACTCAGACCTCCCGCCTTCATGCACCCATGGCGGAAGAAACGCCGCCATTCCTGTGCTGCTAGCCACATATGGATATTGGTCTGCTGTAACATCCACACCGTCCCGCCGGGCCGACTCAAGCAGGCTCAGAAGATGCGCCGCACTGCCCTGCGCTAAGCCGAAAGCCTTATAGTGGGCAATCTGCACGGCTACCCGTGCACGCCGGCCGATCTCTATAGCTTCTTCAACTGCTGCTGTGCTTCCCGATCCTTCGCTGCGGATGTGCGTGAAGTACAGACCACCGGAATCAGCGGCAGCCTCTGCTAGCGCAACGATCTCGTCGGTCTCAGCGTAAGACCCAGGAACGTAGATCAGGCCAGTGCTCATGCCCCAGGCGCCCTGATCGACAGCTTCGCGCACAAGCCTGCACATGATCCGCAACTCCGATTCAGTTGGCGGGCGCTGCTCGTGAGCCAGAACTGCCGTGCGGACAGTGTTGTGCCCAACCAGGCCGACTACGTTGACTGCCGTGCCCTGACGTTCTAGGCGGGTGAGGTAATCACCATAGCTGATCCAATCCCAGTTGACTTCCGGCATATTGCGAATGGATTGGCGCATTATCGGCAGCGAGACCTCCGATACCGGTCCCAAGCTTGATCCGCATTGGCCAATGACTTCGGTTGTCACGCCTTGCATGATCTTGCTGTCTGCTGTCGGGTTGATGAGCAACGGATAGTCGGAATGTGAATGGATGTCTATGAAGCCGGGGGACACGCACTGCCCTTTGGCCTCAATCGTGACCCGGGCTTTGCCAGCGAGGCCGCTAGCTGCATCTGGTCGCCTTCGTACCAGAGTCTCGATCTTTCCGTCATTCACGCCAATATCGGCCCAGAACCATGGGTTTCCTGAACCATCGACCACTCTACCGCCAACTATGGCCAGATCAAGCAAAGCGACTCGCCTCCAACTCAAGGTCTGTTCTATTTAAGCAAGCTTTCGATGTCTGGACGTCCCAACTTGGCAGACAGCGCGACCAACAGCGCGATTCGAGCCTTCTGACCATTGAAACCTAAGCCCGCCGTGATTACCCCAGCATCTCGGAGGTGACTTGAAGCCCTCACAGGACCGGAACCGCATCTGGTAGCCAGCACTGCGGGAATTCCAGCCTTGGCGGCTTTCCCCATCGCTTCCGCCAGGCGCGCCGGCAAGTTGCCAACGCCCATACCCTCAACAACGATACCACCCGCGCCAGACTGTAGTGCAGCGTCAACCAACGAACCGTCGGCGCCAGCGTACGCCTTGATCAAATCCACTCTGGCAGTGATCCCTTCCACCAACAGCGGCTTATGGACGGCAGGGTCAGGCGGCACAAGCCACTTAACATCGCCTGCATAGACTTGCCCAATGGGGCCTGCGTCGGGCGATTTGAAGGTAGCGACGTCCTTACTGTGGGTCTTGGTAACATACCTCGCCGCATGGATTTGCTCATTTAGCACCACCATCACGCCACGATCCTGCGCATCGACATTGCAGCAGACCGCGATCGCCATCTGAAGGTTGCTGGGCCCATCAGGACCCACCTCGCTACCACTGCGCATTGCTCCCGTGACGACTAGTGGAAAGGCAGGTCGGTGCAGTAGGTGCAGAAAAAGAGCGGTCTCTTCCAAAGTATCAGTGCCGTGCGTGATTACGCCGCCCACGTACTCACCTTCGCCGAGTCTTCTGTTAGCTTCCTGACTCAGCTGGAGCATCTGCTCCGGACCTATCTGGCTGCTCGGAAGTCTGAACAAGTCGACCAGGTCCAGCTCGACCTCGCGTACGGCTTCGGGCATGGCAGCCAACAGGTCTTGGCCATGACCCATGCGCCCACCAGATAGGCCTGACGCTATCGTGCCGCCTGTGGTGATGAGCAACACTCTTGACAACACTGGCGCCTCCTTTGGCAGGAGGACCGGCCATGCTGCCGGCCGATCCTCCGCATTCAGTTCAATCCGGACCTAAGCCAGCTACTTGATCAGCCCGAGCCACGTTCCCAAGAGAGTCTGAAGGGCTCCAAGATAGATCGACGCCTGTCCGAACACCATTGTGGCGAACGTCAATCCAAAGGTGATCATTAGTGTCCATTTACCGATGCTGGCCAGCCCAGAAACGACCGCATTACGCCGGGTTGTAAAGAGGAAATAGCAGATGGTCCCGATGACACCCACCAACATGAGAATGCTATCCAGTGAGTTCAAAGGGCCAACGGTTGCTCGGATCTGGCCAATAATCTGAGCTGAAGGAATGGCCCGCATGGAGATGCCTGCCCCCAGTCCCACGGACACGGAAAGGCCAAGTCGACCGAGCCATGCGACCTTCGGTACATAGCGTGAGTAGAGCAGAATTCCGAGTACGAGCGGTATCAGGAGTGAGATCTGCCCCTTTTCAGTCAGTGGCACCCAGCCAGTGTTCTTGATGCTGCGGAAACCAACGGCAAGCATATAACCTGCGCCGCTTCCCACATAGAAGTGTTCGACTAGCCGGAACACCGGATTCTCTTTGTAGAGAAACGAGTACAGGGCCAGCATCAGCAGAGCGCTTAACCAAACCCATGGGTCAGTACTCAACGTCCAGCGCCCCCCTTCTGGCTCCGGCGCTGCATAACGAAGCCGAAGTTCGCCAGCAGTACGAGCAGGATAGTGTAAATGTGCAGGAACGACTCGGCCGTCATGCTCGCTGTAGCTTTGCCGTATTTTTGCACCATGAATTCGTACTCGGCGCCCGCCCGAAGTCCGTTACCTAGTCCGACAAGCTGACCCGCCTGCCAGTAGGGTACCGCCGATGGCAACATTACGGAGGACATGATGGAGGCAATCGGGGTGCCGTAGGGCATTTGAACCTGACGGATCCAACCGAGGGGGCCCAGACCGCCACCGGTGAATTGGACAATCAGTGAAAGGTCATCTGCCGTCTTGATCTCTGCCATCATCGGTAGCGTCTCAATCAGGTTTCCATAGTAGTCAACCGGATAGGTCGAATGGATATCCTCAGCAAAGGCAGCAATCGTGCCTTCTTCCCCTGGGGCATACCCGAGATTGGCGATATCCTCACCATAGACCAGGCCGGCACCTTCGGCCATCTCAACCAATTGCCGAGAGAACATGATCGCATCCGCGCTATTGGCGACGATGATGATCTTGATATCCGGCTGCATAAGGTAGTGCTCCATGACTGCGATCAGGGGCGGGGACAACTCACCAACCATCGACGCAGAGTACTCGAGCGAAATCACCGCAACATCGCCAGGCTCAAGTGCTTCAACTGCATCGTAGATGGCGATGTGCATTGGGTTGAGGTTAATTGGAGTCGGAATTGGGTTGATCATCGGATAGGCAGTAATCAAGAAGAATATGAGGTAGATGATTCGCCTATCTATGCGCTGCAACTTCTCATAGAAGGTCATATCCCTCATCCCCCTATGATGTGCGCTGGATGCCAGCGAGAACTCGAAGGCTGTTAGCCAGAGCTCCGAAGGCTGCGCAGATAATCAAACCACGTTGACCGGCGTTGTTGGGAATGTTGGTGAGCCACTGTGCAATCTTGACAGACTGTGGAAACAAGGCTTCCCCAAGTGGGACCTGGGATAGCATCACCAGGACCGCGGTAATCAGGATGACCGCCGCCTCGGCGCGCCGCACCACAAACGCGCGATAGGCCGCAGACACAATGAAAAAGATGAGCGTTCCAAACATCGCTGTGTTCATCGGGACAAGCGTGCTGTCATAGAGCTTCTGAAAAGATGGAAAAGTCACACCTTTGATGATGCCGAAGCCTCCGAACAACACGATGCCAAATAGGAGCGCCAGGCTATTGATCGAGCGTCCAGGATCCCACTCAGCCACCCTGCGGCTGTGTAGCAGTATAAGGTTGATGGCGCCAAGTCCGAGGGCGAAGGCGGCGATGATGATATTCCAGTTGCGAAGCTGGGCCGCCCATCCGCTGATCAGGGGAATCTTGAAGAAGCCCTCGATCAGCATTACAAGGCCTGCCACCAGAATGACGTACTTGGGTAACTGCCGTTCCATGCTTCGCACCTCCTACTTCCCGTACGTAGTGAGGAACTTGGTCAGCCAATCGACCTTGGCTGTCGCCAACAATGCGCCAAGGACCATAACCGCAATGCTGATGATCTTGCCGTAGTCCTGAGTCACGAGGCACCCCGTATAGACTGGATCACTGCTAAGAAATGCACCTGCTGCGAACATCTCATCGCCGATGAGAGTGTAGTCACAAACGACCACAAAGAACGGCAACTGATACATACGAGCAGTGCTGCCGATCTGCAGCGCACCAGCTATTGTGGCAGCCTCCGCCAACAGCAGCGCCTCCGCATAGAACGGACCAATCATAATGTTTGCTGCTATGCGCTCACGCTGCATGATACCCATGATTCCTGCCGCTGCCGCAAACTGAGAGTCGGACACAAACCGTACGGTATCCTCCTGAAACATGTCCGGCCTGCCACCCGCTGTGAAACCCTGCCGGATTACATCCTGCATGATGGGAAACGTTACGCCGCCGCGTGACGTGGCGATTAGTTTGACCTCATATTGGGCACACAGCTGGGCGACGTATTCGAGGACCTGAATACCTGCGAAGGTTTGTGGTGCGTACTCTGAACTCACTTCACCAGAACCTGGGTTGAAGTGCACAGGCCTACCAAGCTCGGCCGCTCTTTGCACGGCCTCCGGAATCGCCTCAATTCCTGCGATTGGCCTGATTTTGGGCTGGATCTTGCCCTCTCTGATTCGTCCGGTGATGTAGAAAACGCAGACACTGAACACCACCACTAGGAGAAGCCCGAGCACCTTCTCTGTGATCAACAACGTCGCATCCCTCCTTCTGTGAACGTGCCAAAGACGCATGCACACCGATGAATTGGGGGATGACTTTCTGGAGCACATCACCTCCTTCGGCCAGGGTGCTTTGAGAATACCCTCGACGGAAGAAGTCCGTGCGCGCTGAGGTGGATAGTGACGACGGTTATGCTACTTGGTTTGCTGCGAGCAAGGCGCAGGCATCATTCCGTCGTACGGAAGCTTCGTAGTGCGGAGTATTAATCCTGCGTAGGCTGACCCGATTTAGTGAACACCTTGGGATCGAACTCGAGGAGTGTGGCCGAGATCGAGACTATCCGCGAGGCCGACATCAAAGGCGCCCTTTATCCTGGAGAGCTGAGGGCCGCGAGCAGGTTCGGCTTCCCACAGACTGAAAGAATCTGGCAACGCATGGCACATATGCGTGGGTCACAGGTCGGCGAAACACGAACCGGGCGATTCTCGTACTCAGCAGTGGGACGAACGTTCGCGGAAGTTCCAAAACCCACTTGCGGCATAAGCTCTGCCATCTTCCCTCTCCTACAACCTGAGTAACCAACACCCCCAGTTGGAACGCTGATCAGAAGAGCAGGCCTGTTTGTGTTTGGCTTGCCGCGCGATTCGGGGTGACCAACTAGAGAAGGAGGAACTCAAATGGAGGGCCTGAGTGCACAGGAGTTGTTCATGAAGGAGTACCGGTGTGGGGGGCGCGAGATGGTTAGGCCCGGACTGAGGCCGATGCCGGTGCCGGTCGGGGAGATGATGTGCGTGGCGAGGTGTTGGCACTACACATGCTGGTGCCTGAAACATGAGGAACACGTGTATGAGTTCAGAAAGAGGCTATTAGAGGAGGTTGAAGCGGGAGGTACGCTTGGCCCTGGGGAGTAGGTTGTCGAGGCTGACAGCTAAGGGCAGATAGCTTTCTCGAGTTCGCAGTACGCATCGTCGACGAGCCGTTGATGACGAGTCAAGGAGGTCTCAGGATGGAGTCCCTGGTCAAACTGCCGGACGTCAGGCTCACGAAGAAGCATGCCGAGCACCTCTATACAGTACTGAGCGCATGCACAGAGTACGGCAGAGAGATGTTCACGCACATCATCGAGCTCTGGGCCGCCGCCGGATTCAGCATCCTGCCGAAACCAGCCAACATCAGCCTATGCGGTACGAACGGCAAACGATTCACCGTGGCCGGACTGATCCCGGTAGGCGGCGACCGTCAGCAGTTGATCGTAACCGGCTGGAACAGCCTACACCGCAACGGTCTCTATCCAGCCGAGGCCATCGGTGAGTTTCAAGCGGCGATGCGGACGGCGGCTGAATTGCACCTGACCGAGAGATCAGCTCACATCTGGGTGTTGCCCGGGTTCGACCGCCCCGCTGCTAAAGCTGTCCTCCAGGCGCTCGCCAAACTCGCACGTTCGCGTCTGACGAACCCTGAACCCCAACCAGAGTTCGTCTGGACCACACCACCCTTGGCGGCTGTGATCAACGCGCTCAGGCGATCTTCGGCCAGCTCCTTGAGGGCTGGGGAGCCGCTGGCGGCACCATTCATTGCCACCGCGCGGGCCGGATCTACTTGCGCTTTCGGACAAGGGATGCTGATGAAGGCCCTTATGGCCTCTACTCCCATCAGTTCAACCTCGCTGTGCTCGCCGCCCCCAGGGGTAAGCACGGCGCACGGATCGAGGTCGCCTGGAACACCGGTTCCCACTACCTCCAGCACATCGGCGAGCGTACGGCGGCTTTCGAGGCCGTGGTTTCGCTGCTGCCTGGCTACGCGAGGCGCAAGACCGTGACCCAACTCGCCCTATCCGACGAGTTCCAGGCGGCACACGCTGACCTGCTCCTCAAGGCGATGGTCAAGCTGAGCGACGCCGACAGGCTCACCCAAGTTGCCGGAGTCGTGCTCTGCCACTTCGAGTCAGACGACCTCACGATTCATCGCCAGGCTGAGATCCAAGACGGTCATCTCACGGTCTGGGGCCAGGATGCTGGTCCGCTTGCCGAGAAGCGATACGGCACACCCAACGTGCACTACTGGCTGGTGTTCGATGAGAAGGCAACGACGCGACTTGGTGCCCTGATCACGGTCAGCATCAACCCCACGCCGGCGGAGATCCTCGAGGCCCTACGCGAGGGCTTCGGCTCGGCGAACGGTGTTGACGAGCTAATGCATTTCTGCCGGAGCAGGAAGGTCAAGGTCGCGCTGACGACACGAGTATGACTGCCTCTATGTGAACGGGCGGCATAGCCGCACCGGTGCGCTCTCAGTGGTTGGTGGCCCTTGCCACTGCCTACTTCGCGGATCTGCTCGGATTCGGCACCAAAGTCAACGATGGCCACGATCAAGTCCGATCGCCATCAGCCCAGCTAAAGGCATCATCTCAACCTTAGGAACTGGCATCTAGCTGGCAAAACCCCCTTGGCGAATTTCGCGGCCGCTCGCGCGTTGCCTGGGGGACGGTCCCAGGACCAAAAGCCCAGCTATTTGACCTCCCCCGGGCGTCAAACGGTGTCCTTGACTGCCGTTCACGTTGGCCTGTTCCCAGCTGGCTTCCAGTCGTACTCGCCTCTTGATGTCAACAATTCCCTACGACTGTGCACCCGGGCGTGGCACTCATCACACATCGGCACCAGACGGTCGAGCGGCGGCAGGTTGGGGTTGCCCTCGCTGATCGGATCGAGGTGATGGACCAGCGTCGCCGGACGGACCATGCCTTGGGCTTGGCATGGCCTACACAAGGGCTCTGTCCGCAGCACGTGGGCCCGCAGTCGCTCCCACGCCCTGGTATAGCCACGCTGCCTTGCGCTGCCGCGTTGCTCTTCCACAGTACGCCTAGGCCGCTCACCCTGGTGGTCTGCGCAATAGCCGCCAGAGGTGGCCACGTTGGGACAACGGGGATGCAGGCAGGGCTTCGGCAACAGCTTCACCGCGGAACACACTCCTTCATACGCAGCAGGTGGACCTCGCCCAGCCATGGCAGGTGCGCGACCCAGCTAACCGAAGTGAGACTGACATATGCCGAGACGGGTTGCCGGAGGTGCAAGTCAATGCCAAGACACTCTGCTGTTCTCCTTGACCTCGATCAGACCCTGATCGACAGCCGGGAGTGCAGCTTCCGTTCTTTCGAACACGCCTTCAAGCAGGAGCTCGGAGTCGTACCGTCAAGGGAGCGCATCCTCCAACTATGGGGGCTGCCACTCTACCGGCAGATGACCGAGTTAGGCGGGGCTGCCGCCGCTGAGCGTCTCTTCAACGCCTACCGCGACTTCCAAGCAACCCAAGATCACCTGATCACACTGTTTCCCGACTGGCCGATGGTGCTAGCTGAACTCCGTCAAAACGGGTACCTTTTGGCCATCGTGACCGCTAAGAAGCGGGACCGGGCGATTCGCCACCTGACCGTAGTCGGCATCTGCAACTTGTTCAATGTCATCGTTGGAGCGGACGATACGCCCAAACACAAGCCGGACCCTGAACCGTTTCTCCTTGCGGCAGAGACGCTGGGGGTTGCTCCCGACGCCTGCATCGCCATCGGAGATGCTCCAGGGGACATCATCGGCGCCAAGCGTGCCGGCATGACCGCCGCCCTCGCTGAGTGGGACTTCCTGGCCTCGGGTGTTCGCCCACCAGCCGTGGAAGATCTTAACTCGACGCCTGACATCCGCCTGGCCTCGCCTGTTGACCTCCTGCCCCACTGCCCCCCGCTCGTTGGTTGACTCATGGTTGGTACAAGCCCGGCCGCTGCCGCACCGGTCGCCGCTCAAGGCTGGCGCTCTGCTCTGTTGATGCCGTCAGCCGGGCTTGACTTCTTGCTCGATCGCGGGCTTTGCCAGAAACCCACGACCGGCGGTATATCAAAGCAGGCTGCTAGATACTCCGGCAGGCGGTTCTTGATCACCGGGCGATAGACGCCGTAGCGGTTCCAGCGAGCGCCTTCGTTGTGCCGCAGCCATAACTCAAAGGGAAAGAGCAAAGGCACCGAGCGCTTCTCTTCGTCCTCCGGCTCGGCCATGAGGTCTTCGTAGGTTGGGAGACTATTTTGTGCGTCCGAAAGAACAGCTCGGGAAGGCACTTTTACTACCATCTCGCGCATGATCACCGCAAGTTTCTTTCTTCCCGCAGCTAAATGGCGTGCGACCATTTGCTGATTGATGCCCAGCCGCTCAGATATCTCCCGTTGGGAATAGCCTTCGAGGTGGTAGAGCTTGACGCAGGTTGCCTGCCACTCGGTCAACTGGTCGATGATCGCATCTAGTTCACGGCGCGACTCGGCATCCACCACCTCCTTCTCGGTGTCGTCCGGCGCCACAATCGCATCCTCGGCCCACTCACCGATGGGTTGCTCGCGCTCTTGGCGATAGCGGGCTGACTCTGCGAAGTCACGCTCCAGGCCATCGATTGCCTCCTGTCCCGTGAGAAGGCCAGCCTCATTGGCTGCGACGATCTCCGCCACGGTGGGTCCAGTCTTGCCCTTCCGCACCAGCCACGCGACTTGCTCCAGCCGCTCCCTGTCAAACGTCTTGTTCTCGTCGTTCGTTGCTCTCTTTGCCACTGTGCAGCCTCCTTGGTAGGTGCCGCACAACGACAATGCACGGCACCAGGTACTTGCTGGTGGCCGCGCGTTGTTCG
>ENA-OSEO01001414-OSEO01001414.1-sediment-metagenome-genome-assembly--contig:-NODE-1414-length-43586-cov-10.585649_pt1 | contig 43586 bp, 44 predicted proteins | sample MGYA00237883_ERZ534232 | MGnify/ENA metagenome assembly ERZ534232 | reverse complement strand
GGCGAAGATGGTCTTGAACAAATGGCGTTTTGAACGGGAATCGCTGAGGGAGTGGGTGCGGAAGTCGGGGAAGTGACTGGGTAGATAGGCACCCCATTTTATACACAATAAAAACCTGTTCGTGTTTCTTGCTTTTTTTATATTTTGCGTGCTAATTTTTCGTCAAATCCTGCCAATCCTAGTCAAATATACCCGTTGGGCAGATTGAGCGGCAGTTCAATTATTTGCTTTGCTCCTTACTGCCGTGGCTATTGGGTTTCCCGTCTTCTTGGTAATTTGGATGACAACCTGACTTAGCGAGGGTGTCATGACCCGAGTCGTCTGAGACCCCATTTCTCAAGGAAGAGAGGTGGGGTTTTGTGTTGTTGCGAGTCGAGATTTAAATCGAACTCTTTCAGTAGGCAAAAGTTAATGGGCTACGCAAGCTCACACGGATTAACCTCGTCTCCCGAAACCACTCCGCCACAGATTCGCAACCCTCCACCTTGCGGCCGGAGAGCAGATTTCTTGGGTATCCAAGATGCTCGGTCATTCGACGGCAAAGGTGACGTGGGATTAGTGCAAGTGCGCTATCCCGAATTTGACAAGAGAGGACGGGAGTGCTTTTGAAATAGTAATTGATAACCTTTTTATCATAAAAGCAAATAAAGATAAAAAATAATAGAATAAAATATTATAATAGGAGCACATTAAATGATTAATAAAATTAAGATAATTTTGAAGAAACCTCAATATTGGATAATTATATATGCAGGGATTGGCTTATTTTGCATTGCAATTTCCTTTGAGCCTGCCTATGAAGCTTTTGGTTACCATGGAGCATCTATTAATCCAATATTATTTACTTTTGGTGGTATTTTAATTATCATCGCTTGGCTTAAATATAAAAAATGGATTTCTGATCTAAATAATAACTAATGTTATTAGTTTGTTTTAGTTAAAACCTTATTAACATTATGCGTGAAGGTTTTTTTGCAGAGAACCGATGAGCTAATAGATTCAGCCACTAGAATCCAATCCTACATATTTTGCCGCGACCACATACATCAACTGAAATTCCGTGCCCTCTCTGCGGTTGCCTAGTCATATGTAAGCCAAAATCTATAAATTGCTTAGACATCACATTCAAGATTCCGATATCATTGTAATAATTAAGTCGCGATGGAGTCGTAAATGATCACCAAAATCATCAGCGGTGGTCAAACAGGTGCCGATCAAGCAGCACTGGATGCGGCCATCGAAATGGGTATTCCTCACGGGGGATGGATTCCAAAGGGACGCCTGACTGAGGCCGGACCCTTGCCGGAGAAATACGCCCTCCAGGAAATGCCGTCCAAGGATTATCTGAAGCGCACCCAGCAGAACGTTCTCGATTCCGATAGCACGGTCATTTTTTCTCATGGGGATCTCACCGGAGGCTCCAGGAGGACCGCTGATTTCGCAACCAAGGCATCCAAGCCATATCTCCACATTGATCTGGATAAGACACTGCCGTCAGAATCCGCCGAGATGCTCGCCAGGTGGATCAAGGCGCACCATATCAGAGTCCTCAACGTGGCAGGGTCGAGGGCCAGCAAAGATCCGTTGATTTATGACCGGGTGAAGATCGTAGTGGGAATCGCCTTGGAGCTGATAAGGGATCAGGCAACGTGAAAAGGCGTACACTGGGGAGTGCCTGTTCACTGATGCTGTGTCTACTGTTTCTAGGCCATCGCCATTCTCTTTTATATTCATAGCAATGTGATAAGATTTTACCCATGGGTTTAATACAAAAAGTTATAGATTCATGAATTTAAATGAATTGATTTTTGTGGTTTCAAATTTTATCATTTAACCACCTTTTAGCGAGTTACAAGTGGTACATTAATAAACCATAAACCCAGAGAAAAATTTTTCGTGAAGGAGGATGAAATGAAAAAGGAATTAAACGCCAGTATAAGAGACCTACGAAGTACTTTAGACTGGCTCAAATCACAAGGTCTTCTTCTGGAGACCGACGTAGAGGTTAATGGCGATCTTGAGATTACCGGTATACAGAAGCATTTCGATGGTAGCCTTCCGATTCTTTTCAATAATGTAAAAAATTACAGTCATCTGAGAGCTGTTACGAATCTTTTCGCCAACACATCTGTAATGAACAAAATGTTTGGATGGTCTGATGACACGGAAAGAACAAAGTCCCTGGCCTACGCCCTGACCCATCCATTGGCACCTGTGGAAATTTCCCAAGAAGAGGCTCCTGTACAGGAGCATGTAATTACTGAAGATTTGGATGTCAATAAGTGGATACTTGCCATTCGACATACTCCCCTGGAAACTGAATTAACAATTGGAAGCGGACAGAGCGTAGTGGTTGGTAAATATTTTAAAGAAGGTACCCATGTGGGATACAACCGAATGTCATTTAGATGGGGTAATGTTGGGACTTTCAATGCCGCCCCTGGCTCTCACATGTGGCAAGTTCAGGTAGAGCATTATGATAAAACTGAAGGAATTCCAATTACAATGTGTTTTGGTATCCCGCCTGCCGCAAATCTCATGGCGGGGTCAGGATTTGATTATGTGATTCTGCCTAAAGGTTGCGATGAACTGGGAATTGCTGGGGCCATTCAAGGTAGCCCCCTTCGGATAGTCAAGTGCCGAACAATCCCAGATTCTTACGCTCTTGCTGATGCCGAACTGGTACTGGAGGGTTATTTGAGGCCCAAGGATCGCAGATTCGAGACAGCTGAAGCGGAAAGAATGGGAAAACAAGGTAAAGCCTGGTTTCACCCTGAGTGGCCTGGATATATGGGTAAGGCGTACAAGGCGTCAACATTCCATGTCACCGGCATCACCATGCGGAAACCGGAATCCAAGCCGATCATTTTCCCTCTGGGTGTTCATATGCTTGACGATAGCAATATCGACACTACCGTCCGCGCGGCGGCGATATATGAACTCTGTGAACGACTCCAGCCGGGAATCATCCAAGATGTGAACATACCCTACTGTTTCACCGATTGGGGAGGGTGTGTAATTCAGATAAAGAAGAGAAATATTATTGAAGAAGGGTGGCAGCGGAATTTTCTTTCGGCTATCTTGAGCTGCAATCAAGGTATGCGAATGGCAATAGCAGTAGATACGGATGTAGACATCTACTGTATGGATGACATCATGTGGGCTCTGGTCACGCGGGTAAATCCTCAGACCGATATTACCCACCCTGTTCCGGGAGGCATTGGGCAAACCTTTATGCCGGCGGAGAGAATGACTGCAGGAGAAAAGGACTGGACAGCTTCCAATACACGTTTCGAAGGAGGCATGGCTATCGATGCCACTATTCCTTTTGGTTATGAGGAAGATTTTCACAGGCCGGTTTATCCGATAACAGAGGTCCTCCCCAAGAAATTCTTCAACGAAGAGCAGATCAAGTTGGGTAAAAGCTTCATGGACGGGTGGGTGAAGGTTCTCTCCAAGACAGGTAGATAGGAGCATGTTGAAAAATCCGATGTTTACAGGCTGAGGGAAAACGCCCAGATGCAAGGCGTGCGAAATCCCGAGGAATGAGGCGTACAAGCACGTACGCCGCAGTGACGAGAGATGAGCGAAACGCAGCAGATGGGCGTTTTTCAACGGCCTGATAGGGAGCAGGGGTAGGAGTTTTTCATGAAAGAAAATGCGGTTGAATACAAACATCTAAACGATGAATTAATCCGCAGTGCTGCTCAATTTGGAGACAAGGAATATATAGTCAGTTTGGATCAAGGAAAGACACTGAGTTTTAATCAGCTTGAGCTGGCTTCACGCAAAGTTGCTGATTTCATGGAAGGAAAGGGGCTGACCAAGAACGACAAGGTGACCTTAATAGCCAAAAACTCTATAGAGGCCATGATCATTTTCTTTGGGGTCTTGAGGCACGGGGCTATTATAAATCCCATTAACTCAGACGAGAGTCCAGAAAATATCTTCAAGATCATCAAGCGCGTACGGCCTGAAATCGTGTTGTACGATTCAGAAACCGAGCTAGATCAGTCTCTTTCGGTTCCAATTTTGCTGAGATTTTCGGATCATGAAAAGGGTGAAGACCCCAACGCACCATTTTTCCAAGTGGTGAATGGGTGTGAACAGCGTTTTGAGACCCCGCACGGGGAAAAAGAGGACATTGCAGAAATACTTTTCACTTCCGGCACCACAGAAGAGCCGAAGGGGGTTGCCATCTCCCGAGAGGGCCTGTTTTACATGATTGAGGAAGTAATTGATAAATTGAACCTCGGGCCCAACGAAAGAATGCTGGAATACCGTGCCTATAGCTGGGCTTCCACACAACTCCTTTCGATTCTCTCAACTATGAAATCAGGGACGACCTTGATCCTAGCACGAAAGTTTTCCAGATCAAGATTCGCAAGATGGCTCAAAGAAAACCAGGTTACCATATCTTCGGGAGTTCCTGCAGTCATCAGTATGCTTATCAACCAACCCATCAATATTTCTGCAAAGGATTTACCTCATCTCAAATATATAACGAGTAGTTCTGCTCCTCTGCCCGTTGAAAAGCATATGGAATTCGAAAAAATATATGGAATCCATATAAATCAAATGGCGGGTATGACTGAGGCAGGATGGATGATTGGAAATCCGCCTCAAAATCGTAAATTTGGATCTGTTGGAACCCCTTTTAAATACAAACATGTATCTGTTATTAATAATTTAAACACTGAATGTAAACCAAATGAAATCGGTGAAATACTGATAAGCGGTAAATCGATTGGGCTTGGATATTTAAACAATGACAATAAGGTCGATTTATTTCCAAACAGAGGTCTTTTGACTGGGGATTTAGGTTATAAAGATGAGGATGGCTACGTATACATAACAGGCAGAAAAAAAGATCTAATTATACGTGGGGGTGTTAATATTTCTCCTAAAGAAATATCGGATAGGCTTTTATCATTATCAACAATAAAAGATGCTGTTACGATTGGGGTCCCTGACGATATATACGGTGAACAAATAGCATGCTTTATTGTTCCTAAAAATGGCTGCAAAATCGATGCTGAATCTATTATTGAGCATTGCCGTATAACATTGCCAGAATTTAAAATTCCTAAAATAATCAAAATAGTAGATAAAATACCACTTAATAACAGAGGAAAAGTGTCGAAGCAAGAGCTTGTAGAGTTATTATAGGCTATTTTGGCTTTCGTTTTTATTTGAATTAGATTAAAGTGATGTTTAAAAATTATTAGAAATTTTTAATGGAACAATATATTGTTAACAACTAAAAAGCCTTGGATACTGAAGCGATAAAATTAATATTTTTCCCTCTTCGGAGGCTTTCAAACAGGAGGTGTGAAATGAAAAGGTCGATCAATATTTTTTTGTTTTGTCTTTTTGTCGTTGCTCTTGGCATTTCTGTAACTCTCAATGATTCATATGCTGATGAGCCTCTCAAAATCACACTGGGTGGAGCCTCAGTGGGAGGTTTTTGGTCTACAATCGGAGAGGCAATTGGCTCCACAATTCGAAAAGAGTATCCCAATGCCTCCTTCAGTTATGAACCTGGTAGCGGTTTAGGTAACATCAAAAAGGTAAGTGAAAAGACAATCGAGCTTGGAATCGCGTACAGCGCCGAATGCACTTTGGGTCTTAATGGACAACCTCCTTTTAATCAAAAATATGATAAAATTAAAGCAATTTTTACATGTATTCCAAATTCCGTTTTTCACATCGTTGCAACAAAAAGTTTTTTAGAAGAATATGGAGTAACTAAGTTAAGTGATATTGCCAAGAATAAAATACCTGTTCGTATGTCTGTTAATCAAAAAGGCAATATTAATGAAGCTGTTTATAGAACAGTACTTGAAGCAGTGGGAATGAAATATGATGATATTGAGTCCTGGGGTGGCAAAATATATTATCAGCCATTAACAAGGACTAAAGATCTAATTAAAGATAGGCGGTGTGATACAATGGGTGCCGGAACATTTGCTCCGGAAAGCAACACTCTCGATGTTTCTATTAGTCACAAAATGGGAATGCTTTATCTTGATGATGCTGTTGTGGATCGTATGATCAATGTATGGAAAGAAAAAGAAGCAATTATACCGGCCGGAACATATGATTTTCAAGACAAACCTTATCGAACTATGTATATGAAGACCTTAATTATATGTGATGAATCGTTGCCTGATGATATCGCGTACAAGGTCGCTAAATCTATACATAAACATTTTGATATTATAAAATCAATTCACAAAATGATGAATAATTCCGATTTAATCAGTATGGTCAATGATACATCACCACTTGAATTACACCCTGGAGCAATCAAATACTATAAGGAAGCGGGTCTTTTAAAATAGCTCAATGATGCTTCTATTCTACAAGATTTAATATAGTTTACATAAATTGTGTTTTTCAAATGATAGATCTGCGAAGAATTAAAGCGCAGCATTTTGTCGTGATTTGGAGACCTGGGGAGTGTTCTTTACAATGGAGCGCTCTCCAGGTACTCAAAAGGTAGTAAAAAATGAATAGTGCGATAAAGCAAGTTCGACTCTATTTATTCTCTACTGGACGCCGCCGTGTTCTTGATCCGTGGGTAAAGAGGATGCTTACGATCTTCGGAATCGGGGTTACAATCTTCGAAATTTGGATTGGAGCATTTGGCAGTCTTGACCCATTCTTCTTTGGATCAGTTTTTCTAACGTCCATGCTTGTAGTTACTTTCGCATTTTTCACAGCCACGCCGAGCAGCACGAGTCTTTCGCGACCCTCAAGCGTTGATTGGCTTTTAATTTTAATGTCATTATTTGTTGGCATTTATATAGTTTTAAATATGGACAGATATTTAACGAGAATAATAGGATTACATAGCATATCAAGTTTTGATTTAATTATAGGTATTGTTTTTATTTTATTAGTTATTGAAGGAACTCGCCGTACTTTAGGGCCAGGCCTCACTTATATTACAATTATATTTATGCTATACAATCTTATTGGACATCTAATACCTGGGTATTTTTCCCATAGACATCTTAGTATTCGGTTTTTTGTTGATCAAATGGTTTTTACAAATGATGGTCTTATGGGTGTGCCAATAAAAGTCGCCGCAACATATGTTTTTTTATTCGTATTTTTTGGGGCAGTGCTCGCTAAATCAGGGGGGGGCGAATTTTTTTATAGGCTTGCTTCCGCTATTACTGGAAAAACTAGCGGTGGTCCTGCCAAAATTGCTGTTGTCTCATCGGGTTTATTTGGAATGATTTCGGGCAGCCCTGTATCAGATGTTGTTACAACCGGTTCAATTACTATTCCAATGATGAAAAAAATGGGCTATCCAGCAAATGTTGCAGGTGCGGTTGAAACCGTCGCATCAAGCGGTGGCTCGATAATGCCTCCCATTATGGGTTCAGCTGCATTTCTGATGGTGGAATATGCCGGTATACCATATTTAACGATTATTTCAGCTGCTATTATACCTGCTATTCTCTACTATCTTGGATGCTTTGTGCAAGTGCACCTTTACTCAAAAAAAATAGGGCTCCGGGGTTTTAGTTCTGATGAAATACCAAAATTGTGGTCTGTATTGCGACTTGGCTACCTGTATTTCACTCCTCTAATTTTATTGGTACTTTTATTAATATTGGGTTATACACCGTCTTTTTGTGCTGTAGTTGTTATTTTTGCAACCATAATAATTAGCTGGACCCGACGCAGTATGATGATGGGACCAAGGGCTATTTATAAAATTGTTGAGACAGCTATCCCAAGAATTGCGCCACTTGCCTTGGCTTGCGCTTCAGCCGGTCTCGTTATTGGTGGAATAATGACAACTGGACTGGGCGGAAAATTTATGTCCCTCATATTCCTGCTTTCTGGAGGGTTTCTGATTCCAACATTAATTGTTACAATGGTCGTTTGCATTATTTTGGGGATGGGAATGCCTGTTCCATCCGCCTACGTTTTGACGGCGGTTCTTGCCGCGCCTGCCCTTATCCAGCTTGGAGTGACACCTCTTGCTGCTCACTTATTCATTGTTTATTTTGCCGTTGCTTCAGCGATCACCCCACCTGTGGCTGTTGCAGCGTACGCTGCATCCGCTATTTCTGAAGGCGACCCTATAAGAATTGCTTTGAGAGCACTCAGGTTGGGTATTGGGGCTTTCCTAGTCCCCTTTCTTTTTGTTCTTGAACCGGCGTATCTCCTCCAAGGAGAATGGGGAGGAATCGCGATTGCATTCCTGACAGGAGCTATTGGCATAGCTATGCTAGGGGTCGCTATAGAAGGATATCTAAATGACTTTCTTAATTGGTTTGAACGGCTTTTATTCTTTTTCGGTGGGCTTATTTCAATTTATCCTAGTGCATTGTCTGATTTAATTGGAATGTTATTTCTTATCAGCGCTCTAATTATGATCCAAACAAATAAGCGAAAGAAATCACAACTTGCGTGATAATGATATTCGTTAATAATAGCTATAATGTAAGTTGGCACTAACTTACCACACAAAGTGGCCTTAGAATATATTGATTATATTATTTTAATATCGCATTATTATAAATTTCCTGTTGTGATTTCTGATTAAATACATAACCAATCTATTGGAGCAATTTGATGTCAAAAGAAAATATGTTGGATGGCAAAAAAATCCTTGCAGTAGACGATGAGCCTGATATTTTGGAGTCTTTGGAAGAATTGCTTCCTATGTGCCAAATTACTAAGGCGAGCAACTTTGAGGATGCTATTAAGGCTCTTGAAAACTATGATTTTGACTTAGTGATACTCGATATCATGGGGGTTCATGGTTATAAAATTCTAGAAGTCGCAAATCAAAAAGAAATTGCAACAGTTATGTTGACTGCTCATGCTTTAAGTCCTGAACACATTGTCAAATCTTATAAAGAAGGAGCCGCTTCTTATATTCCTAAAGATGAAATGATTAATATTGTTTCTTTTTTGATTGATGTTTTGGAGGCGAAAGAGAAAAACAAAAACACATGGAGTCGTTGGCTTGATAGATTTTCTTCATACTGTCAAACTCATTTTGGAGTTGACTGGCAAGATAAAGATAAGGAATTTTGGGAAAAATTTATAAGTTATGATTCATAACTATTAATAACCTTTGTAGGGAATAAATTAATGAATAAAAGAAAGCAAATTTATGATTCTGCGGGATTTAATCACTCTATGGGCTTTGGCAATAAACCTGCTCTTTTGATTGTCGATGTGCAGAAAGCTCTCACCGATCCAAGATCGCCTTTAGGGGCTAATTTTGATAGCGTAGTTGAAAACATTTGTAGTGTTTTGGATTTGGGCAGGGAAAAGAATATTCCCGTATTTTTTATTACTATTGAATACGATATGAATTTGAAAGAAGCAGGATTATGGCCTAATAAAATATCGTCACTAGATGTTTTCTCTAATAAATCGGAAATGGCTATGATAGATGGCCGTTTATATCCAGCTGCCAATGAATACAGAATTGTAAAAAAGTATCCAAGTGCATTTTTTGGAACAAATTTAGAGTCTTTATTAAGAATTGATTATATCGATACAGTTATTGTTACTGGATTTACTACTAGCGGTTGCATTAGAGCAACAGTCGTGGATAGCCTTCAACATGGGTTTCGTCCCATTATTCCTGCCGAATGTGTCGGCGATAGATCCGATGAGGCTCATGAATTCAATCTCTTTGAGATGAATGCAAAATATGCAGATGTTGTTTCTTTGGCGGAAACAACCGCATTTTTAACAAATTACAAGGAGGAAGGAAAATGAATTTCACTTTGATTTCACCGGCGTTTGAAAACGGGGGGCTTATTCCTGATTCTTATGTGGAGGAAAACATATCATCGCCACCACTAAAATGGGAAAACGCACCTGAAGGCACCGAAAGTTTTTTCCTTGCCATGCTGGACCAAGATATTCCTCGTGAATTCCGGGCAAACCTGGGAAGAGGGTTTGTCCACTGGATGGCCCTTGTACCGGGCAACGTCTCTGAGCTTGCCGAGGGTGCAAGCCCGGGCCGTATGCCTCAGGGAAGCGTTGAATTCAAGACGGATTTTGTTACTTTTGGCATGCCGGGCTATGGAAACCATTATGGCGGTCCATGGCCTCCAAATGCCCAGCACAGATATTCTTTTTGTCTTTTTGCCCTCAAAAGCTTCCCACAACTATCTACCAATGCAGATTTGGGTGAAATTGCTAATGAAATATTTTATAACGTAATCGATGTGGCCCGTGTTATTGGAGTTTACGGTCCGGCCAAGAAAGCGTTACCAGGGTCTTAATAATACATAAAGCTGTTTATCAACTAAGTCGGATAGGATTTTTATGACAAATCGATTCGTTATAGGCATTGCTGGTGCCAGCGGCGTGATTTACGGTGTGAGATTACTTGAGCACCTTCAAAAACTGGAGATTGAAACCCACCTCATCCTGTCTGAGGCCGGGCGACGTAACATCCAGATCGAAACGAATTACGACACAGATTATGTAGAAAAGTTGGCGACGTATGTTTATGACAATAGGGATGTCGGTGCCGCTCTGGCCAGCGGAAGCTTTCTCACAGGCGGAATGGTGGTAGCGCCTTGCACCATTAAGACGCTCTCCGGGATCGCCAACTCCTTTACGACAAATCTCCTTATTCGAGCTGCTGATGTGACACTGAAGGAAAAACGGAAACTAGTTCTCATTGTTAGGGAAACCCCTCTTCACAAGGGCCATCTCAGGCTCATGACCATGGCTGCGGATATGGGTGCCCACATCCTGCCACCTGTTCCGTCCTTCTATCATGCTCCTAAAACCATAGATGATATTTTAGATCAGACTATCGGCAAAATTCTTGATTACCTTGAAATCGAACATACATTGTTCAAACGGTGGACAGGTTTAAAGAACGTTGTTTAATTGATAAACACCGATTTCCGCCCAATGGATTCGATCCAAGAATTCAGAACGCCATCGCAATGCAGGACAATTTTTTTAGTTGCTATTTAAAGTCACTCTTGGGCACTTTAAGACTGATGGATATCCACTTTGGGTAGCCTCGACCCCCTTGTTTGTTGGAACGACACCGCGACATCCGGGTGTCTGCGGAGGAAACACCGGGGCTTTGGCGCAAAAAGCATGTCCAAAGACGGAATTTTCATTTCCGAACACTTTCCATGGGCCAAAAGAGTGCTGACGGGTCGCTTCTGGCCTTCTTGGCCCATTGATCCACTATCTAAATTTTCTTCTCTTTTTAAGGCCCTTATATTAATCATTTCGTTTTTTTCTATCGATTTGTGGCTATAATGGGACTTTACCGTCTTAAAAGAGGGTCCCATCGAAATTTTTATTGGCTTGGATCAAAAGAATCTTAAACGCAATTTCCTGTAACTCATTATAAATTGCCGATATCGGGCTGTTGAAGTGATTTTCAGGTGATGCTGTAGGTCATGATGTCCGGCCTGTGCAACAGTCATGACCCCCGGCAGAGCCGGGGGCTTGAATGGTGAACCGCTCAAAGCGGTGTTAAAACCAGGAACCGCCTGAAGGCGGCTACTTCAGTAAGTTCAGCTGTTCGAGCCGTCGGTCTTCTGCTTCTTGATTTTTGATGTATTCACGGATCACTTTCTCGTCTCGCCCCCCGTTGAGACATAGTAGCCGCGGGCCCAGAAGTGCTCCCCAACAAAATTCCTAGCCCGACCCCCGAAAGTCCTGGCAATGTGGATTGCGCTCTTCCCTTTGATGAAACCTATCACTTGCGCGACTGCATATTTGGGCGGAATGGACATATACATGTGCACATGGTCTGAGCATAGGTGCCCTTCGAGTACGGGCGACTCTCTTTGTCGCGCCAACTCCCGAAATACATCTCCCAGTTGCTCTCGAAGTTGGCCATACAGAACTTTCCTGCGCCATTTTGGAATCCACACTATATGGTACTTGCAATCCCAGACGCTGTGCGCTAACCTTTGTACGTTGTTCAAAGAGGGCCTCCTTTCTGTGAGCTTTGAGCGGTTCACGTCTGGAGGCTCTCTTTTATTCCCGGAACTGTCAAACTCTTCGGGTCCCCCGGCAAAGCCGGGGGTTTACCCAGGGTAATTAAACAATCTGTTATCATACCTAGGGTTGGAATGTAGTGAAAGTTTATTCAATAATTAAACAGCGCGCATCACTTTTATACTATGGCTGGGTTATCGTAACTGTATCATTCTTCACGATTTTTATTTCTCTTGGTATTCGTTATTCTTTTAGCGTTCTATTCATAGCTATTATTAAAGAATATAAATGGAGTCGCGCTGAAGCGGCGGGTGCATTTTCCTTGGCAATGGTCATACATGGTCTATTTTCGCCAATTACAGGCTTTTTTATTGATCGATTGGGGCCACGATATTTTTTTCCAATTGGTTGCATATTTTTATTAATAGGACTGTTATTGGCAAGAAATATATCAAACTTATTTCATTTATATCTATATATTGGCGTTATAATTGCGATTGGAATTAACGCATTATCTTATTCTCCACATATGTCACTAATACCTAAATGGTTTATAAAAAAAAGGGGATTGGCATCTGGACTTGTTTTGTCTGGTATAGGCATGGGTGCCTTTCTTATTGTCCCTTTAGTTGAATTTATAATTCAACAAACTGGATGGAGAATGGTTTTTGTATTTTTTAGTTTATGTATTATAGCATTAATACCCATAACTTTTTTGTTACACAGAAATAATCCAAAAGAAATTGGACAGTTTCCTGACGGTATTGAACCGCTGGAACTAAAACGTACTGAGAATTTCACGTTTAATAAAAACCTGCAATTTCCACAACAAATGTGGACTTTTTCTAACGCTTTTAAAACCAAAGCCTTTTGGTGCATGATGCTAATGCTTTTTTGTAATGGTTTAGTCTCGAATATGTTGATAGTGCATCAAGCAATTTACATCGTTGATTTAGGTCACAGCGAAATGAAGGCCGCTTCCATGGTCGGGATAGTAGCTCTCCTAGGTTCATTAGGTGGTATATTTTGTGGTCATATTTCTGACCGAATGGGAAGAGAATTTACTTATACTGTTGCGAGTAGTATTGCATTTATAGGAATCCTTTTCCTTCTTTTTCTAAAACATTCATCTTCGGCCTGGCCTTTGATAGCCTTTGTGATCTTCTACGGAATTGGTTACGGCTCTCTATTCCCGTTAAATGCCTCAACTACTGGGGATTTATTTCCAGGAAATTCATTAGGCCGTATCTTAGCCACTCAATCTATAGCGTTTGGGTTAGGCGGTGGTCTCGGTCCTTTTATGGGCGGCTATTTTCATGACAAAATGGGAACCTATACGATTCCATTTTCTTTTTTATTGTTGATAATTATTTTGGGTGTTATAGGTATTTGGATAGCAGGGCCAAGACATATAAGGGTAGAATGAAGATTCTAGGTTTTCGGGCTGTAATGCCTCCTGAGCCATGAACCAAGACCATCCAACCCGGGGAACAAGACACGTTCTGTAATATTGCATTGATCGAGTTTGTCCCTGCACTCCCACTTCAACCCTGCAGGAATAATGATTCGCCGAAAGAGATCGGGTTTTGTATTAAGCCAAATATCCACGCTCCGTTGGGAGTTCGGCATGACAGAGAATAAGGCGAACTGATTGATAATCCGATCGTCAATGGATGGTGGCTCAAAAAAAAGAAGGAACTCCTCATCAGTGCCCAACGCGTCAAACTGAGTTAAAGTTTCTGCAAAATCATGAAAAGCCCTTTCTTCCATGGTGGCCCTCTCATAGGGCCTTATTTCCGTAAGGAGCTCTATGGTGAATGCTTGTGCCCCTTCCGTTCTCAAGAGGTCCTTCAATGGCTGGGGGAGTTGGTCGTGCACACCCACAAAATCGACTATCCAGATAACACCATCGGCATCAATTCTCTCAAGGCTGGTGGTGGCAAAATGAAGGGCAACATACGGAGAGTAAGTCCAGTCAAGCAATCGTGTGGGCAAGCCGTGGTGCTGCGCCACAGAGAGGAGATGCCAAAATGACACAAATTCACCCACTTCGGACTGCGCGTATTTACGAAAGTTTCTCAGCAGGTGTCTTTCAAGCGGCCAATAGGGGCCACCAAGGCGCATCAGAGAGGTTTCTAGTTTATAGGTCTTGTCTGAAAGGCCACGAAAGACAAATGGTGATCTGTATCTTTTTATTGTGTCATTCCATGATCCCGTAAACAACTCATCCTGCAATTGACTCCAGGAAGTAACTCTTATATCAGGCATATTTCTGTACCCCAATTAAACTGCATCACCTCTTATAGCCGACGAAGCCTTTCTCCAATCCCTGCCTCCATCATTTTATTTCTTTCCACCCAGACCTACTCCCGGTTCCCTCAAAAGCACTGGTGGCGAATCCGGACCAATAACGCTCTTGAGGAGAAGATCGACTTTCGGACCAAGCTCGATCAGGCCGTCTGCATGTTCAGAGATACCTACCATGCCTACAACCTCCCCCTGCTTGTCGTGGCTGACTCTTGGCTCGAGAACCACGGCCTCTGATAACCCCTTCATAGAATGTTGGAAGAAAACGTCCACCTCCTGTCCAGGCTTCGATCCAACATCGATCTGTTCGATCTTCCCGTGGCCCCGCGCCCCAAGAGGCGAGGCCGTCCGGCCGAGTACGGTAACAACATCTCGGTAACATCTCCGACCTGGCTTCACAATACCGCGATCTGGCCCACCCATACGATGTCAATCTCTGCGGCCGGGCCTGCCAAGTCATGGCCGTCGAGCGGGTGGTCATGCTCAAAACCACAAGCGCTCTGTACGCGTCGTTTGGATCTTCCGAAAAACCCGATGGGTCGCTTTGTTAACCACGGATCTGTCCCTCTCGGTCGAACAAATCGTGGAGTACTATGGAGCCCGATGGAAGATCGAGGTCGGATTCAAGGAGATCAAGCAAGAGATCAGAAGCGCTCAGACCCAGTGCAGAAATCCTCAAGCCGTGGTAAACCATCTCAACCTCTGTATGATGGCCACTTCGGTCTCTTGGATTTATGCCATGCAACACAAGACTCCGAAACGCAGACATGCTGTGAAACGTCTCGCAATCATTATGCATTCTCGAATGTCCGAAGAGACATCGCAGAGACGGGGATAAGCGATGATTTTTGTACTATTTGCTCCTATGAGCGCAAATCCATCGTAAATTCAGTTGTCGCGTCCCTACTGCGCATGGCGGCGTGACGCTTTTCTGTGAAACTTGACAAAGTCCATTCAGGCAGCCATTCAAAAAGTCCGCCGCATTCAGAGCGGCTTTCCAATCGCCGAGGGGAAGCACGATCTTACCGCTTTCCTAATTCATCCAGCAACTGGATTACTCTCAGGGACTCGGCCACACCAGTGGTCCCCCGCATGCTCACGACCACCGAGATGGTTTCCAGGATCTCTTCTTTGGTAGCACCCTTTTCCAGGGCATACATGGCCTGGCCCAGTACGCAATCGCGGCACCCGGCCCCGAGTGCGACGGCCAAGGCCATCAGTCGTTTGGTCTTCCCATCCAGGACGCCGTCCTTGTAGGTCATGACTGCCTGGTCCCTGACGTGCCCCAGCACGTCGGGAAGCAGTTCGGCAAAGGACCCCAATTGACTCATTCGCTGGGCATTCAATTCTTTCTGGCTTTCAGGCATGGCATTCTCCTTTTCGATTTAGTGGTCCAGCTTTTACTGCGGGCTCCGTGTGTCGGGGGCGCTGGAGTCACGGTTTCGGTGTTGAGATGCCGGTACTGATAACGTAAAATATTTTTCGCTTTTTTAGAAAGGGAAGGCAGTGCCCCCTTGTGGTATCAATTCAAGTTGGGACACCAAAATTGAGCCACGAAAGGAGCACTGCCATGGAATCCGATTCTACACGATCTCGGGAAAAAATCATCCATTTCAACGAAGCCGCTGTGAAGGACCACTTGGGGGAGATGGTCAGAAGCACAGTGGAAGAGACGCTGAATCAGATGCTCGAAGCCGAAGCCGATCGGCTGTGCAATGCCGAGAAATACGAGCGTACGGAGGCTCGGAAGGATACCCGGGCCGGTCATTACCAGCGCAGGCTCCACACGAGGGCCGGCGAGGTCTCTCTCAACATGCCCAAGCTCAGGAAGCAGACCTTCGAGACCGCCATCATCGAGCGATACCGTCGCCGAGAGAGTTCTGTGGAGGAGGCCCTCATCGAGATGTATCTGGCCGGGGTCAGTGTCCGGCGGGTCGAGGACATCACCGAAGCCCTCTGGGGCACCAAGGTCAGTCCCGGAACCATCAGCAACCTCAACAAGAAGGTCTACACGTCCATTGAAGCCTGGAGGAATCAACCGATCACGGAGGCATATCCCTATGTCTACCTCGACCGGATCGTGCTGAAACGTTCCTGGGCCGGTGAAGTGACCAACGTCTCCGTGCTCGTGGCTATCGGGGTCAATCAATACGGTTACCGCAAGGTCCTCGGCGTTGTCGAAGGCGCCAAGGAGGACAAGGCCGGCTGGTCCGGCTTCCTGCGGCACCTGAAGAAACGGGGCCTGAAAGGCATTCGACTCTTCATCAGTGATGCCTGCATGGGCCTTGTCGAATCGCTCGGAGAGTTTTATCCCGAGGCTCGATGGCAGCGCTGTACGGTCCACTTCTACCGAAACGTCTTCAGGGTAGTACCGTCGAAAAAGATGCCCCTGGTCTCCGCCATGCTCAAGGCCATCCACGCTGCTGAGGACCTTCAAGCCGCTCGGGACAAGGCCAAAGCGGTCATCCAAAAGCTCAAGAGCATGAAGCTCACCAAGGCGGCGGAAACGCTGGAGGCAGGCATGGAGGAAACCCTGACCTACTACCGGTTCCCTCAAAAGCACTGGTGGCGAATCCGGACCAATAACGCTCTGGAGAGGATCATGAGGGAAATCCGCCGAAGAACCGGGGTCGTGGGGGCCTTCCCCGACGGTCACTCCGCTCTGATGCTTTGTGCAGCTAGTTTGCGTCATATCGCCGGATCTAGTTGGGGACAGAAACGTTACCTGAACATGGATCTCCTCAAAGACCAGGAACTGGAAGAACAGATGGAAACTCTTACAGCCTGAAACATGAATGGGCACTGCGGAAAAAAGCGACAAAATCTTTACACTACCAAAAAACTTCAAGGCCCCCCGTCCAAAAAATAATAGAAAACCTTTTTGCCATCATCGAAGCTTATAATCCTGTCTCCGCAAAGATGCAGCTCGACATTATCTACATGGCCTAGAACAATAACCCCGTAAGATAAACCTTATTTTTCGGTTTATTACATTTCAATTATGCTCCAAACAATCTTTTGTATTGATTAACAACGTATTCTTCGCTATATTTTGAAATAACTAGTTTTCTTGGTGTATAGTTTAATAAATTGCTTAGAGCTTTTTTGACTGATTTATAAAAATCCTCGTAACTTCCATTTTTAAATTTTTCACCAGTAATGCCATTAATAATATATTCTTTAATAGCAAAATCATTTGTACCAACCACAGGCACATTGCAGCTCATTGCTTCAAGACCAACAAGAGCGAGACTTTCATGCATCCTAGTGGGCAATAAAAGTAAATCAATAGATTGGTAAAACTTATACATATCTTTTTTAGGAACTGGCTCGATCAGGCAAACTTCATTTTCATTTCTTAATAGCTCGTTAGAGTAATTATCTTTATCTATTCCATATTTAATGCATTTTAATTTAATACTATATCCACTTTGATGCTTTATTAAATCACTTTCATGCATCAATTTAACAACAAAATCGATCCCTTTTTCTTTCTTCAGACTTGATGCAAAACCTAATATTATAATATTACGTCTTTTTTTTGCTTTAGGTGTAAATATAGTTGTATCAATTCCCCCGCTTGGTGAAATTATGACATCGGTTTTGTTAATACCTAGAGTATTACTAACTCTATTGGCAAAATAATCTGATGGTGCTAAATGGTTGGCTCTTTTCGGAATAACCAAATATGTTATACTATTCAATATTTTCTGAAGCCATGATTGAGGATGTATGTCTGTTCCATGCCAATGTATATAGATATTTCGCATCTTTTTAAATTTGTGAATTAAGGGCAATACTGAGTGAGGAATATTATGAATATAAATAATATCATATTGATAATAATCAATTATTAGCAGTCTTAAGTAATATTCAATATATCTCATTAGTTTACGTACTTTTGTTTTATAATCACTATTTAGCACACAAAGGTGAACATCAAACCCTCCTTTTTGAAGGCAAGCAACAATAGACGAAATATACGTAGAATATTGAGGATTCAATTTTGATGGGTATCCATTATTAACAACTAATATTTTTATCATATTAGTCACGTTTCTACTTTGTATTTTAGTAAGCTTTTTAGTTATGATCATTTAAATAACAGAAATTAACTTACATATTCAGCAAGTTTAATTCCGCCCAAAAAACGGGAAGAATAGAGATTCACCGACTTTTCAGACACCATTGTAATAGAAAAATGCAATTTCGTGAATTACCGTTGTTTTTATCCGATCACCTCAAATTTTCATTAGCCAAACCAAATATTGAAATTTCATTCAACAACTTAAAGGCTCGTCCAACAACTTTCTGGATGTTTTTCCCCTCACTCGATGAGTCAGAATGTTCACCGACACCTGGCGTTGGACCAACTTGATAAATGAATTGGCAGTCTTAGCCTAAAGTCCAGAGTTCTTTCCCCATTTCCCGAAAGGGATATTGAAAGCTAAGCCAATCAGCCCCATAATGAAATAGGAAGCTGGCGGTCCTGATAGTGAGCCTGAGGCAAAACCGCTACCAACACCATAAACAAGAGCTCCTAAAGCTGTATAAGCAATAACAGATAGGTTTTTATCATAAAAATGACTTCTTCTGACTACACAAATTAACTCTTGGCTAACAAATAACAAAGCACTTAGAAAAAATAACATCCCAATAATTCCGGTTTCACCAATATACCATCCCCACCACTGATCGGTGATAAAATTTGCCTTCTTAGGCGAAGCACCATAAATATCGTTTAATCCATATTTAAAATATTCAGGGCTGTAATTTTTTGTACTTATCGCGCTTCCGAAACGACCGAACCCAGCACCCAGCCAATAGTTGCTTTTTGATACTAAAAATGATGTAACTAAAATTTCCCTTCGAACATTTTCTGAAAATGAATATCGAATGATTTTATTTTTGCTTATATAAATACTCCCCATCAAGAAAGGAATAAAGAGCAAAACTATTATAATTTGTTTTGTATGCTTTTTTTTAGTTGCCTGCTTAGCTTCAATTGAAGCGTAAAGCATCCATATAAGCATAATGGTAACTGGCAAAAGAATAATAACTTTGATTCTTGATGAAGTTAATAGTCCCGCAATGCAACACAAGAATAATCCAAATTTACTTTTCGATTTGGTTAATAGGTAATATGAAAAAAAGTAATTACTTAAGATTATCATTATTGAACTATATCCATTTGTGTGGAAATAAAATGATCGAAATGCAGGAATGTTTGATATAAATTCATTTGCAACATCTACCCCAACAGCGGGATTACTTGACAATATAAATTCAAAGATGAAGCTCCATATAATTGATATTAAGCACAACAAAGTAAACAAATATTTTATATATAGGTAGTAATATTTTTTAGAATCTTCAGTAATAGTGAATAGAAGAAAACCTATTAAGATAATAATAGGTTTGAGTATTAGCGCGCCACCTAAAACCGAAGTACTAAAAGGAACCTGATTAATGTAGGTCGATATAACGCCTGAGATAAAAAATAAAATTAGAAATAACCATATAAATTTGTTGTTGATTTTTGAATAAAAACTAAGTGGTTTGTTTGCAACAGAAAGAAAGCTACCCATGAAAAAAATTAGAAAAAGCGCTTCATCGATATAAGTATTTTTCATAATATCACTAAGATTTGGTGATAAAATAACTAGACTTAGTATACTAAATATAAAAATAGGCATAAAATGTGCATTATAAAAGGTCATGCCACGACTCATTACTGCAATGAATATCGTCCCTAACATTATATTGGCTATTACTATAGCATTAACTCTTAGAGAAAAATTTGAAATGGAATATAATGCCAACATTTCAAACAGAGCTATAATTGCAACATCTTTATATTTTGATATTAACATCAATGTCTATTATTATATATATCGCATATTGATTAGTTATAATTAGATCCATGTCTCATACTGAGACCACTTTTCATCATCATTGGTTGTGGGTTATTTAGATATGAAGTGCTTTCAAGTCATATTTCCAGGCAAAGCCGAGGGCTATAATTGTGAACTTTCAAAGCATACTCAAGCCTAACTGTGTAGCGGCACCGCCTAGACCTGGTCATCTACCTGTCCGTGTTCGAGCGGGTCATGAAGTTGGTGCTTGCCAACGTGCTACTGGAAGGCAGCAGGCTCGGTTTGGATGCCACCATGGTGGAATCCAACGCGGCCATGGGGAGCATCGTGCGTAAGGACACGAAGGAAGGGTATCGGGAGTATGTGGATCGTCTGGCCGAGGAGGCGGGAGAGAAAACGCCGCTCTCCGCCTCGGAGCGGGTCCGGTTCGACCGGAAACGGAAAAAGAAGAAGACCTCCAACAAGGAATGGCAATCGCCCACCGATCCGGACTCCCGGGTGGGCCGCATGAAAGACGGCCGGACCCACCTCTCGTACAAGGCCGAAAACGCCGTGGATCTGAAGACCTCCATCATCGTGAGCGCTCGGGTTGAGCATGGGGACCAGGGAGATACCTCCACCCTTCGTAAGCATTCACGGGGTAGCGCCTTGATCACTTCACGCCGATCCATGAAAGGCTAGGCTGTTGTTTCTTGAAGAGCAGGACATGGCGTCACAGAGCACCTCAAAGGAAGACTTGCCGTTGAGCCGGCAGGTCTGTCTGATGGAGAGGATACCCTCCACCCAGCGGTTTCCCTTTTCCGACTGGGTCCCGAGGCTCCGTTTCCGCCAGAGGACCGCGTAGCGGATCATTCGTTCTGCAAAGTTGTTGGTCGGTTCCACCCCTTCCTCGTGGAGGAACACCCAGAGGCTCTCCATTTCCTTTTCCAGGCCACGGACAAAGCGCCCCGCCGGATCCTTTTTGCCTCGATCCCGGTTTTGCCGGATCATTTTGCACAATCTGGCGTACCAAGCCCGCCATTGGCCCACGGTGGGTGGCTCCTTGGCCATACGCACCAACCGGCGAAGCTCATCCCTGGCATGCCGGCCGCAGGCTGCGATCTCCGGATTGGCGTTTTCGCTGAGCGCCTTGGCCTCGCGAATGAGGTGAGCCAGGCACTTCTGCCTCATGCCGACCCAGTTCTGGTACACGCCGTAATTGTCACTGACCAGGATGCCGCTCCACATGCCGACGAGCTGCTCAAAGGCCTTCTTGGAGCGGTGGGCGTGCACCATGAAAAAGGCGACCATCGTGTTGGCCATGACCCAGATCCAATTGAGGTCCCTTTCGCTTTTCCAGGTCGTCTCGTCGATGTGGTTGACCTTGGTATCCCGGGCGCTCTGCCCGATCCGCTCGTAGTGGGGGACAATGGCCTCCGAGACCCGGTCCACCACCTTCTGGATGGCCCCGGTGCTGATGGAAAAGCCCAGCACGGAAGCGCAGAAGCTCTGGACCGTTTCCCGGCTGTTGCCTTGGATGCCGCTGATCTCCCCGATCATGGCGCTGAGCCTGGGGCCGTATCCCGTTCTGTGCTCTGGAGGAACCTGAGCCCTCAAGGTCTGCGAGCACCGTTGGCACTGCTGCTCATGAAGGAGGAAGTGCATGACCGTCATCTGGATGGCCGGCAGCTCAATTTCCTGGTGGATGTGATAAGGCCCTTTGTCGATGAGGTCGGTTCCGCCACACGGGCACTGGGTGGTGTAGACATGTTCCTCATGGGTCGGATCCAGCAGTGTCTGTTGATGACCCTTGTGCCCTTTCTGGCCTCCGCGCTTTCGCTTCTTCTTCCGGTCCGATTTCTTCTGCTTGCCGCGGTCCTTGAAGGGACTGTCCGAAGACGGAGGCTGATTGGAGTTTGAGGAGTCCCGGTTGATTCTGGCTGCAAGGTCCTCAATGGTTTTCCGCAGCTGCATGTTCTCCTGGAGGAGCAGCTCAAAGGCCTTGCGGATAGGAAGCGGCGTCCGTTCCCAGTCGTCCACGCTGATCTGGAGGTTTTCCGGACGATCATCCATGGAGCCGTTCCCGAAAATGGCGCGTCAATGGGTAGACGAACACGGCCTTGGCCTGTCCGTGATAGGAGTAGCAGCTCCCCCGCTTGGCCGAGCCCTTGGTCTCGCCCAGGTACTGCCAGTTGGCCGCTCGGTAGCTGGTCCCGGCAAACCGCGACCGGTCCACGAAGGTCTCCAGCAGTTGGACCGGGGTACGGTAAAACGCCAGCCAGTCTCTCTGAAGGACCCTGGCATTGGCGGAGAGGATCTTGGAGGCCAGGTGCTTCACCCGGACCCAGGGCAGGATCAGGAATCGCACGTTGTTGACCACCTGATGGAGGTTGCGCTTGCGGGTTGCCGGGTCCCATCCGATGAATGTGTCCCGGGAACCCACTTTCCATGCGGCCGAGCCCCAGCCCAGGGCTGCCACCAAGCGCCCGTCGAGATACGCGAGGTACTTGAGATAGGCCCCTACGATCAAGGGTCGGCCCAGGTAATGATGACGATGGACGAGGAAGTCCCACAACGGCTCCTCTGCACTCCTTCGAACCATGGTCAAGGTCAGGGAGCTGTACTCGGAGACCTTCCCTTCCAAGGGAGTCTGGTCCAGGAAGAGGAACCCCTGGCTGGGGATATGCTTTTTGCCCCCAGGGGCGGGATTTTTCCTGGCGGGCAGTCGAATCTCTCCCTGGCGCTCCAGGGCGAGCAGGAGATCCCGGCAGGCGCGATCCTTGAGCCAGCCGTTGGGCTGCTTCCAGTCCCACTGCCGGCACAGGGCCCGGGAGATCTCGGAACGGCCTCGGGACCAATGCTCCCGGATGCAGCTTCGAATGGCCTGGATATCTTCCGGGCCGATCTCCCGGCCGCGGATGGTGTAGAGGGGCTGAGCCAAGGCGGCACCTCCTAAGTGCTGGAGATACCGTTACCATAGCGATAAGGCTGGCGCCAGCATAAAATGACGAATTTCGTGAAATTTTTTCACCCCGTGAATAGGTACCACCCTTCTCCCCACCATTGAGGCCGCGGAAAAGAATCTCCTCACGGTGAACCCGGAAAGCCACATCCTGGACGTGGTGGCAGACAAGGGGTACCACAAGGCCGAATTGATCAAGGAACTCAGCGGGAATCAAGGAATCACAACGTACATCCCGGAGCGTAAGACCAAGGGAAGACGTAAGTGGAACGGTGACGAGGCCGCCCGGAAGGAATTCCATCTCAACCGAAGGCGCTGCAAAGGGGAACAGGGGAAATCGCTTGGAAGAATGCGGGCGAATCTGGTGGAAAGGGCCTTTGCACATCTGTGTGAGACCGGGGGACTGAGGAGATTCACGGTCCGAGGGCTTGAAAACTGTCAGAAAAGATACCTGATTCAGGCACTTTCCTACAATCTTGGGGTTGTCATGAGGGCAGTGCATGGCTTCGGGACCCCCAGGAGCCTGAAGGAGAGGGCTCTCCTGGCTTGTCTAGCGGTTTACGGACTGGTTTTTCTTGCGTTTTCCCTTTCCCGAGTTTCTTCACCAGCCATTTTTAAGGGGGCGAACAACAAAGTCGGAGGTCAACTAATGGATTGATATTTCCTTTCCTACCAATTTCTCAAGATCATGTATTTCATTCCGGTAATATTCGCGCAAGAGTTGGCGAACCTCATCAGGAAACTCCGGCTTTGGCCTAGGCATCCTATTTAGTTCAAGCAATTTCCTGCGAATGTTCGTTCGAACCGAATAGGGTAGCAGTGTCCTAATTCCTTTACAGACGAATGGAGAATCGGGCAGTGAATGCGTAAATTTTGCAAACCATTTGTATCTGACCCCACCTTTGGTTTGGTTTTTTACAGCCATATCCGGAACAAAATCTCGGTCAACACCAATCCAGGAAAGCAGGTCACGCAAAACTTCCAGTGGTTTATTTTTGAGACACTCGAAGTTCATAATTTTGACTTGTTCTCGTGAAAAAAAATGGAAAATGACATTGAGCTGTTTAGCGTAATGTCCATGGCCAAGATAATCACGTTGCAACGCATCTCTTGGCTTATAACGAAGGCCATACAATTCTTCTTCAATAGCCTGTTTGAAACTGCGTTTTTCCATAAGTCGCTCTACCGCATAGGTATAGCCAGAATACGCTCTCGCTACTGGGTCGCGCAGGATGGCAATGAGTTTAGCTTGTGGCATCGTTTCAAACATGCGCCTTGGCCCTTCCAAGGCATACATGGCGTTTGCCTCACCACCTAGCGCTACATGACCGCTTGGTGTTTTTTCCACGAAAGAATGGAAAAGACGTGGTCCGTTCTCCCTGCAGCGCACATCACTGAAATACGGGTAATCTTTGGCCAATATATTGGCATAGATTTGCGGGTGTTGTGCCAACCAATCATATAAAGTGGTAGTCCCGGATTTTTGGGCGCCGATTATATAAATGTCTGGGACTCTCAACTTATTCATCTTTTTAATGACCCCAAAAAAGCTTTAAAAACACACTTGGTTGCAAAAAAGTGAGACCTGCATGTGTCCACAGCCCAGTCTGAAGGTAAGCAAAAAGCCACATGCCCATCTGCTGGATAATGGTTGCACAGGCATAGGCGATAGCTAGCCCTATTAAGCCATAATTTTGCACTAGATATAATCCTAATCCGATCGCAACGCCAGCACTCACTATGGATATAGCCATTATTGTCTTCCGATTACCAGTCATGACAAGAGCATAACCACACGATCCAACTAATACATTGACAACCTGAGCGAATCCAAGAATTAATAGCACAGTGCCACCGTTGCGGTAATAATCTCCATAAATTAGTTCCATGATACGTGCTCCAAATAACATAAATAAGCATAGCACGCCCAAGGAAGGAATTGCAGAGATGGTCGCCACGGTTCGCAATAATTTTTCCAATCTTGCCAAATCGTTTTGAGCATGCATACGGGCAATGAGCGGTGGCACCACTATGTTGACGATGGTAAGCGACATAGTAGTAAGCATTATCAGCCGTCTGGCGGCGCCATAGATGGCGACTTCCTGTTCGCTCGCATACGCGCCCAGAAGCCACAAATCCGACTGTGTGATCAAAAATAAGGTAACGGCATTGATGAGTAAGGGCCAGGAATGATCGATAAGTTCCACATATCCCACGTGACCTGTATTGTCAGGGATGATTTTTTTTGCTCTGTTACGCTGCATGGTGATTGCTATTGCGTTATTCACTAGCAAAGCCAGCAAAATGACCTGCAGCACTTGCCTCAACTCAAGCCGCAAGCCGAGCGCTGCCGCAATTCCGAGCAATGCGACGGTAAAAGTGCCGGTAATCAGTCCTCCAAACCAAACCGATCTCCCAATTTCCTGAAAGCCATGAAAAATTGCAGCAAAAATAAATTGGATGGCCAGAAGCGCAACCCATCCGCCCAATAGCCAAGCAATGGCAACCAGCCCCTGGGATTCAAAAATGTGCTCACCCAGGGTAGGCATCAGGATAGCTGCCAGCCCACCGGCTGCAACTGCACCAGCCAATGACAAAATCAGCCCTTTTTGGAGAATACTGCGCAGTCTCGATTTTTGCTGGGTACCGTTGGCCTGGGCAATATAGCGCAACAAGGTGTTTTCCAGCCCGCCTCGGCCCAGAATAGAAAAAAAGGTGGCCAGATTGAAAGCCAGAAAATATAACCCCATTTCGGCGGGCGGAAGCAGGCGGGCCAGCAGACCGGCTAGGAGCAGGCCAACAAAAGCCGTTGCCAGCTTACCAAAAAACGCCATCGCGCCACCGCGAAGGAGATAGGTTTTCAGTTCATGTGTGTTGATAAGTCATTCCTTCCTTTTTACCTCGCGTCGATGTTCACGGCATGTGTTTCAGTAGGGGAAATTTCACGCGGCGGACTTTTCCCTCCTCCATTTTCTCCAGGTAAAGCCTGCCAGCAAGATTCCGGTCATACCGCCGGCAATGTCGGTGAAAAAATCCACCCAAAGGGGTGTTCGGCCGTGAATGTAGAACTGGAGCAGTTCCGTGGACCCGGCCAAGATGATCAGGTCGAGCACGGCGGATGCCATGGGAGACTGAAAGAGAACCACGGCAAGGCCGAACCCGAAAAGGGCAAAGAGCGCGAAGTGGCCGGCTTGTGCCAGCGGCAAGGGGTTGCTCGGCTGGGGGGCCGGCGCGTCTTGCGGTGGCTGCGGAGATAGTTGTTCTACTTTGTGCTCGATTCGCTCGGTCACGTCGTGCTTGACGTGATTGGGCACCAGGGTGCCCACGAGAATGGCGGCAAAGGAAAGGAAGACCAGGGGCTTGAAAAAGGCCCCCATGCCCTTTCTCCACGTGGATGCGAGGAACACAAAGAAAAGGCCCCAGATCGTGTATGCGGCTCCCCGGGCCCAGGCATAGCAGCCTGCGTGGGTTACCGGGATCAGGCTGGGGTGGGTCACCCAGAGCGTGCCCGTGGCCCGGCTGAGCTGAAAAGTGGGTATGAGGTTGCGGGTCTCGGGAAGCAGGTCAAACACCTTTGTGTAGGTCTTCCATGGGTGCGTGCCCGTGAGGGCAAAAAGGGTGTGGGGCACGTCCCAGCATTTTACATGGCCGTCGTTCTGGGCGAGGATCACGCGGGCCTTGTTATACTTTTTGTCGCCCGGGACCACGTCTTCTGCGCGCATGCGTGCGATGAACCGGACCATGCGCGTGTCCGGGCGGGGAATGCCCTGTTGGATCTGGACGGACGTGTCCGGGTTGTGTGAGGTCAGGCGGACCGTGTTGTTGATGAAGGCCACGCTTGTTCCTGGAGGTGAATGGGTCTTCCATGCGGCGTCGTTGCCATTGAGGCCGGGGTCTTGGAGGAGCTCCGGTCCGCAGGGGACGAAGGGATCGAATACCATGGCTGAGAGGGCGGTCAGCATTGCCAGGATGATGAAGAAGGCCACTTTCACGAGGAATGGTTGGGGGACTGGTTGGGCACGGGCCCTGCTGCCATGGCGAGGAGCACGACCAGCAGGAGGGCGTTGGCCGGCATGTGCAGGTTGAAGTCTCCCACACTGTGAATGATGAGGGCCGTGACTCCGGCAAGGGCGCCCAGGGTCGTTCCCCGGACCAGGCGGCTGCGGTTTTTGAGTTTTTGGAAGCCCTTTCTGAACAGGGCTAGCATCATCCAGAGCAAGAGGGGGACCAGGAAAAGTCCGGTCTCAGCCACAACGTGTAAATAGTCGTTGTGGGCATAGTCGTACACGGTCCCGAGCCCGGGAGGCTGGAAACGGGGAAACGCATAAACATAGGACCCGGGGCCCGTGCCGATGAAGGGCTTGTGCTCGATCATGTCCAGGGTGCCGTCATAGGCCTTGAGACGGCCTTCCATGGTGGCCTGAGTGGTGTTGTCCGTGAGCGTACGGATGCGCTCCACGACCTCGGTGGTGGAGAGCACTACAAGCAGCACGGCAACGGTGCCGGCCGCGATCCCGATGATCATCCGTTTTCTGTGAAATTGGGGATCCCGAAGGAGCATGGCGCCTATGAACATGAGGCTCAGGGAGGTGCTGAACCAGGCGCCGCGGGACAGGGACAGGATCAGGGCCGTGAGGCAGAGGGCGGTGATGGAGAGCAGGACCGCGAGGCGGTTCCCCGTGGGATGGAGGAGGAACAGGCCCAGGGCCAGGGGCATCGTCATCTCCACCCAGCCGGCCAAGTGGTCCGGGTTGCCGAAGGTGGAGGTGAGGCGGCCCGTGTATTGGTCGATATCCGTGTACTCCCACCAGGGGAAGGGGCTGCTTCCCAGGTACTTGAACAGGCCGAACACGGCCAGAAAGGCGGTCAGGCCGAGGAGGGCGTGGATGAGGGTGCGGTGTTCATCCCGGGTGCGGAAAGTGTGGAGCACCAGGTAGAAGACGATGATGTAGTTGAGGAGGAGAAGGGCGGACCAGAGGCTGACTCGGGGCAATACACTGAAGATGGATGAGATCATGGCCAAGATGAGGATCAAGGCAAAGGGTTTGTCCAGGGGCGTCTTGATTCGGTGGAAGCGGCCTTGCCACATTTTGGCGATAATGAAGGCGGTCAGGGCGATGAGGGTGAGGATGTGGATCACGGTGATGGCCCATGGCTGGACCGAGGCCCGGGCCAGGGGGGCGAAGATGAGTAAGGCATAGATGGCGTAGCGGGGGATTTGGGCTATCGCGTTCATTGGGTTGGTCTTGTCAAGTTCAAGGGATTTATCTCGCGCAGAAGCGCTGAGGCGCTGAGAGGGCAAATATCATAAGAAAACATATAAAGTGCTTCTCGTGCGTTGGCCGCAATCTCTTCACGTCTGTCTTCAGAAAGGCGCTTCTTCAAGAGTTCAATCATGTCCTCGCGGTCATCGGGACTTATCCTACAGCGATTTCCAGTAGTTCCTGGTGACCGGTAAGTCCTTATGAAAGCAGCCATTTCCAGGCTGGGATGATGTGTATGGTATCGTCTATGGTCATCTCATCGTCAGCGGTTATGATGATCCCGTGGGATATGGCGAGTTCATGCATCGCGCTTTTCAGGCCCGCCAGTTCGCGTTCAAAGGTCTGGGGTTCCGACATATCCCATGAGACCTGGATCAGGTTAAGGTCTCCGGTTGTCCTGTTGCGGGTGAGAAAGTCGGTTTCAAGGCCGTTTTCCGTGCTGACGTATTCGATATCGTGTGCGGTGCGGCGCAGGTGCATGAAGACCAGGTTCTCGAGCTGGAGACCAAAGTTGTCGGCATTTCGAAAGGTCATGGAATTCAGAAGACCCGTATCGACGGCATAGACTTTGGCCGGGTTGATCTGCCGGACTTTTTCTGAACGGCTGTGAATCGGTACCCTGTAAACCAAAAAGGAATCGGCCAGGTGATCGAGATATTCATAGAGGCTGTTCTTCGTACACTTGACCGACATGCTCTTGAGGGTGTTATAGAACTTGTTTACGCTGAATTTTCCGCCAGTGGAAAGCAAGCAGTGGCGAACCAGGTGCTTCAGGGCCTGGACGTTGCCGATGCCGTGACGTTCAATGATGTCTTTCAGCAGCACGGAATCCACGTATCCCTGCAGGATTTCGATGCGAAGTTCACGGTCTTGTTTCTGCACTTCGGGGAAGCCGCCCACTTCAAGGTACTCTCGCAGTGCCTTGCGCAACCTGGCTGTTGTTCCGGCACCGAAGGTTGCGGGCTTTTCTGGAAAGAAACCATGAAAGCTCACATACTCCTCGAAACTGAAAGGGAACATCTCCGTGATCAGGGAACGCCCGCGCAGGCTGGTGGCGATTTCCGAGCCCAGAAGTTTCGACGATGAACCGGTTATTGCGATTTGAACATCTTCCGTATCGAGGAGGCGACGGATGAACTGCTCCCACTGATCGATGCGCTGTATCTCGTCAAAGAAAAAATAACACGTGCTGTCACGATGGTCAGGGTACTTTCCGAAGTACACATCCAGAATGGATTGAAAGTGATCCACACGGAATCCATGGAGCCGATCGTCTTCGAAATTGAGATAAAGTATTTTTTCCTTATTTGTGCCCGATGCGATCAGATCCTGTATTTTTTGATAACAAAACCAGGTCTTTCCAGAACGTCGCATGCCGATAACCACATCCGCCTTGCCGGAGACGCCATGCAACCGGCTGTTTCGGGGAACCGGCGCAGGCAGTCGCCGCTCGTGGAAATCATCGATAAGATGAGAGATGACGTCTTTCATGCGGGGATATTATCTCTTTTTGAGGGAAGGATCAAGCTGTTTTGGGCTCTTTATGAGGGAAAGTTGCCCGGGCTGTGCGTCATGCTCAAGGGTGATGGTTTCCCGTGCTAAGCGCCGCGGAACAGGGATGCGATGGGGATCAGGCGGATGTTGTCCACGGTCTCGTAGCTGTCACCCATGTAAAAGAGAAGGCCTTGACCGGGCCCTCCGTGTTCCGGGCGAAACGCTTCAAGTTCTGCAGGTCCCGCGGACCGGGGTTGCGGGTCGCCTTGACTTCCACGGCGTGCACCGTTCCTTGCAATTCAAAGATCAGACTGCAAAACCATTTTCTCGCGCAGAGGCGCGGAGGCGCAGAGAGGGCAAATATCAAAAGAAAATATAAAACATGTTTTATTGAATTGGTTTTGACAGGTTATGTAATGTAGTAGACATGGACTGCCAGATGTCGGATTTCAACTGCAACACATTGATTTCATGTTTATTCTGGACCACCGAATACTTCATCAAAAAACAGATCCTTATTCAGGGCTTCTTGCCACCTCCTGTGCCTTTGCACACCGTCGTCTCGAACGTCCCTGGGCATGGAGAGAAAGCGGATGGCGTCGGAATACCCAAGTTCTCTAAACAGAATTCTTGTTCCTTTTTCAATAAGGCTTTTATCATTCATGTTTCTTAACATTGTTGGGGTCATCTCAACTCCTCCTTTTCACAGAAGGAAATCGGGTTTCCTGTCCAAATACGCAGGCCAATTTTATCACATTTTTTGAGCAATTTATCGTCACAACTGATAAAATCGGCTTGCCAATGCAAATCTTTTTTTCGCGCAGAGGCGCTGAGGGGGCAAATATCAAAAGAAAGGTTAATATGTTTTATTGAATTGTTTTGACACATTCATTGAAATGATATTTCGCTAAGGTAAAAAGAATTTTTGTTTGTGTCGCTATTGATCGCCAGGTGAAGCCTGGTGCGGCTTGCTGACTGAAAGGTATCAGCTCTGAAGGCGCGTCACATGGCTATTGATCATAAGCTGAATCATGGTCCGGGTGTAGAGACAGAATTCTCAGCCACGATTCTTCCCGCCATGCAACAGCTCGAAAGCCCTTTCCAATCCTGAAGCTGTACAGTTTTTCACTATGAGTACCAGTTCGCGAATGAATCTCCTCCCATTTGAGACCCCCATCGCCATATACCTGTTTCCATGTCATCTTTGCCAGCTTCCGCAGGGTTTGAAAGACCGCCCACTGTTCTTTTTTTTGTAACCCGAAAAAATTTCGCTGGAATACGGGGTTGTTCAGATCCAGTTGAACTGATGCGTCTTCCGAACGGCTCATCCTTTTATCCGCGCTTCCATTTCGTCAAGGTCGCTTGGCCCCGGACCATTTTTTTCGGACCACATAATGGCCTCGTCCAGGTCGGCCTTTACTGAGTCGGAATGAAGCCACATCTCATTTTGAGGAACGAACCGGCCGATCTTGACAATCCAGACTCCGGATTCGATCTCGTCCACCAAAACGTGGTGCCCCGCGTATTTTTTCCCCAGGGATATTTGACCGCTGCTTCCCACCGTCTTTATAACGGCCATCTTTTCCTCCATTTAGGAATATATGAAAATATAATAGCATGAAGGCACAACATGTCAAGGGAGGGGAAGACTCTGCGGGAGGTTATGACTTCAACTGCCACTGCAAAAACATTTTCTCGCGCAGAGGCGAAGGGGCGCTGAGAGGGCAAATATCAAAAGAAAAGATAAAAGCGTTTTTGACACGGATTTCACGGATTACGCGGATTAAGGGCAAAAATATTTAGTATGTTAAAGACAAAAACAAAAAACCTTATTAGATACGATTTGCGTTGATTAAGGGGTAATATAGCATGAAAATGGTAAGGATGACGAGAGCCATAGAATCCTTTACATCGACCAATTCTATAGGCTCTCGCGTATGGCCCGGGCAACGCGTTCCTGTTCCTGATCGGTCAGATAGGGTGACATGGGGAAGCTGAGGCACTGGCCGGCGACCTGCTCGGAGACGGGGAAGTCGCCGGGTTGGTGGCCGAGGCCGGCAAAGGCCCCTTGGAGGTGCAGCGGGGCGGTGTAATAGGCCACCGAGGGGATGCCCGCCTGCTTCAGTTTTTGGCTGAGCTGATCCCGGTTCTCGGCAAGGACCGTGTACTGGGCATAGACCGAGGTGTTGCCTGGCGCGATCACCGGAGGGTGAATCCCCGGGATATGGGAGAGCAAGGCATCGTATCTCTTTCCCTTGTCGGCGCGCAGGGCGCACTCTTCGGGGAACAGGGTGAATTTGTCGAGGAGCACGGCCGCCTGGATGGTGTCGAGCCGTCCGTTGATGCCGACCAGGGGGTGCTGGTGTTTGACCTTCTGGCCGTGGACCCGGATCTGGCGGAGCTTGTCGGCCAGCGCGTCATCGGGCGTGAACACGGCCCCGCCGTCTCCGTAGCAGCCCAGGGGCTTGGACGGGAAAAAGGACGTGCAGCCGATGAGAGAGAGGTTGCAGGCCTTCTGACCGTGGTGGGTGGCGCCGAAGCACTGGGCCGCATCCTCGATGACCGGAATGCCGTGTTGGTCCGCAATGGCGTTGATCCGGGTCATGTCCGCGCACTGGCCATAGATGCCCACGGGCATGACGGCCTTGGTGTGGGGGGTGATGGCGGCCTCGAGCTTTTCCGGGTCCATGTTGTAGGTGTGGGGCTGAATGTCCACGAACACGGGTTTTGCACAGAGGAGGGAGATCACCTCGGCCGTGGAGATCCAGGTGTAGGGGACGGTGATGACCTCATCCCCGGGGCCGATATCGAGGGCCATGAGCGCCATGAGCAGGGCGTCGGTGCCGCTGGCGCAGGTGATGCAGTGCGGGACGTCCACATAGGCGGCGAGCCTTTTTTCCAGCTCGTTGATCTCCGGCCCCATGATGTACTGGCCGTGATGGAGGACCCGGTGGATGCCGGCTTCCAGACCCGGGCGGACCCGCCCCTGCTGGGTTTTCAGGTCGATGAAATCCATGCCCTTGGGGGAGGACGGAGCTTCCAGGTATTGCTGTGGGGTCATGGTCAGGTCCGGGTACCGCTCACACAGCCTTTCATCGCGGGTCAGCAGCTTGGCGGTCCCGGGCTTGAAACGGCTGAGCGCGGCGATGAGTTGCTCCTCTTCCGGATCCGAGCGATCAAAAACAGGGCCTTCCCCGGCCAGGGCGGCCAGCCACTGTTTGTCGGCTGCAAATGCGTTGAGTACATCCTTTGCCCGCTTGAGTATGCGTCCATTGGCCGTGGGATGGGCATCGGGCTCGAGACCGCGTTTCAACTCTCGAACCAGCGTGTATTCCAGGGTCTGTACGCTGCCGACATAAAGCCACAACGTCCCGCCCTGGTTGAGGCAGTGCTGAAGAGCCATTGCGGAATACTCTGCGTGCGGGAGGCGTCTGGCGCAGACGTCTATGGCAACGCAGACATCGATCAGAAGGTCCATGGGCTCTCCTTTATGCCGGACGGCCTTGTTCTTCGCGCATCCGGGCACGAAGATCAAAGGCCTCCATTCGCTCCAACCGGCTCGAGTTCCATTCAGGGACCTGGTCTTCGGGAGGCAACGGGGCGTTGCGTATGGCATCCAGCCTGTCCAGCATGGCTCTTGCCTGATCCACCAGGGCCTGAGGGAAGGGATCCTGGCCGGGCGGATGGAGGATTTCGCTGTCTGGAACTTCCACGTTCATGTGAACGCGGTCCCGTTTGAAGAGAACCGGCCGGGTGAATTCAAGCCTGCCTCGGTCGTAGACGGCTTCCAGTTTCATGGGAAAGCTCCATTCGTTTGGATGTTGATCCGTGACATTGGTGTCACAATACTTTGTTGTTGAGGGCTGAAATGCAAAACATTTTCTCGCGCAGAGGCGCGGAGGCGCTGAGGGGGCAAATACCAAAAGAGAAAATATAATTGATTACTCCGCCACTTACTCCGCCACTTACTCCGCCATTTACTCCGCCACCTGGCATTTCACCAAAAAGCCCAGTTCATATCAGGCTCCTCAAATGAGATCCGTCTATGACGATAAACTTCGTGCTGGACGCCGCGCGGCACAATACCCTTTTTAAAATCGGCCAGAAGCTGAACGTGGCCCACTTCATCCAGATGTATTAGTGGCCCGGCATCGCATACCACTGTGGTCTGCGATCTACTCTTCGCCATGAAGGCCCCATTCAACATCATCCCGAATGAATCGATCCATCAGTTCCGGCTGGTGCGATTCAAGAAAACGTCGGATTGCGTCGTTCAGTTTCAAACCCGAGGCGCCTGAGTTTTTTGACCAACTCTCTTCGTGAAATAGGCATCGAACCTTATCTTACAGCGATTTCCCGTAGTTCCAATTTTACTCCGGCAACATAATGCGATCCGGAGTCCATGGAGAATGTATCAAGATTTGTCCTCGATGGATTTTAATGGAAGAAACAGTCTTGGGCTGTTATCGCTTAAGCGGACAAACCCGAATTGCTCATAAAACCCCTTGGCGTTATCGTTAATGGCATCGACAACCATGGCATAGATTGCAATCTGGTCACTGACCGACAGAGTTCGCTGAATAGCATCTACCAGTAGCATTTTCCCGATGCCGCATCCCTGAGAATTATGATTGACTGCCAGCCTGCCAATCAGTGCAGCGGGGACCGGATGCTTCGGCAACTTCCTGGCCATTTTTTGGGGCAATTGTTCCAGACCGATGGATAATGAGTTCAAGGTGTAATAACCTATTATATCTTTAGGCTTGTCCGGCAGCACTGCAACAAAAATACGACTGATGCGACGTCGGATATCCTGCCCTGCCTGCTTATGAATATACTCATCAAGGGCTTCTACATTACAGTGGAAGCCTGCTCTGTTATGAGCCTCGTCCAGCGGCACAATAACCAGATTCTGTAAATCCGTCATTTGCTGATGACGCGCTTATCATATTCTTCAAATGCTGCGGTCAATTTGCGATTAAAACGGACCGGAGCGGCCAGCGCATCGAAAAAGACCCTTGAATTCTTCGCATCCAACACCATCATCTGATGCTTCTGGACGGTTTCCTCTGCGCGCTCCAAGGCACTGGTCAGTATAAAATGACTGATGGTCTTGCCCTCAAGTTCGGCCGCACGCGCTATAAGGCGCTTTGCGGCGCTTTTCACACGGAGGTTGATCCGCTCGTTTCTATTTTGAGTTACTGCATCCATGGTAGGGTCCCCTGAATAAGTCATCAAACGATTGATTAAATGTACGTCATAATGGTGCCCTTGTCAACACGAATGTTCGGACATGGGGACGTAGGTAATGCGTCATGGGGGACGGCTTTTATATTTTTTTATTTGAATGATTGAGAAAAGAAAGTGGTTATGTGATTAAGAATAGAAAGTGGTTATGTGAGAAAAAAAGTGATTATGTGATTATGTGAAACCAAAACACTGTTAATTAGGTGATTAGGTGGTTAAGAAAGGGCTGTGATTATGTGATTAAGGAAAAGTTATTTATTATTTAAAATGGGTTAGAATGCTTTGTTTTGTCAGTCGATGTTAATCTACAAATACTTTGAGCATTATTGTTCCGGTTTAGTTAGATTTTTTTAGGTATCCCTGCCTGTTTTAATACAGCATTTGCCGTGTGTCTGGATTTGATTTGATGATCAACAACAAATCGGATACCAGTAATAGGGCTCTCCCTGATCTCATGATCTCCCTTACCTTGCCTATAGAATTCACAGCCGCCTTCGGAGAGATATTTTTTACCAATTTGGAGTAATCAGCCATGACGAACCCGTAAAAACCGTTTATCGCGCAGAGGCGCGGAGAACGCTAAGAAAAAACTGCTTAATATCAATTGGTATTTTTTGCGCTTTTTGCGGCTTGGCGCGAGAATGTGACTTTTTACGAGGATATCAAACATCAGCTTGCGATTGGTTCCACTATTTCAAATCGCCGCGTCATGACTTCAAAGGGTACTTCCTGCTCGATTTCTACATTGTTGGCCTCAAGTAGTTCTGGAATCATCGTTCTAAGCTTTGTGATCAGGCCTTCCATGGTAGCCTCTTCGGTCACAAGGCCCGGCACATCATCGCTTGTGGCAACCCATACTTCCGCCTCATGGTCCCACTCAGCTCTTATAAAAAAGGGTTTGGAGATCATAATTTGTTCCTTTTTGTTAATCGGAAGATTAAGAAAAAAGGTGGTTATGTGAGAAAAGAATGTGATTATGTGGTTAAGTGATTATGTGATTATGTGGTTCCCTTTCGGTGACTTTAGGCTTTGCAAAACACTTTTCTCGCGCAGAGGCGCGGAGGCGCTGAGAGGGCAAATAACAGAAGAAAAGATAAAAGCGTTTTTTGGAGTATCGCCGCTTGTGATTCGTAAACAGATCGGACATTCGGAGCCATGTGTCACCGGGCTCAACCAAAACGATCGGTGAGTGTTTGGGCGAATTCCTTCAGATCATTCACATCTTCATGGGTTACCCTGAAAACCACTTCGAGATCCACCTTTCCATACTCATGCACCACCAGGTTGCGAAAACCCACCGCCCTGACCATCTTTTCAGTGAGCCCTCTATCTATAATGCCTCGATCTTCCAAGAGATAAAACAACTCATTGGTGCTGCCGGCAACCCCCAACCCTTCTTCGCTGACGATGTGGGCGGCCATATCGATGCAATTCTGGATTGCCTTTTGCAGATTGAAAAGTATGCTCTCCTGCCGATCCAGGTCTCCCAGGAATTCCGGCAGGCCCACTTCCCTTTTTGCATAGATGCGGCCAAGATGTTTCTCCATAGCCGATATCTTGGACCAGAGTATATCCTTATCCACCATGGGCATCTCTCAATCGTTTCTGCAGACCCTTCCTGGTCATTTCAACATAGGGCGCAAAATCAGCAATCATGGAGATGCTTTTCATGCGGAACTCGGCGAGTTGCCGTCGATCCCGCACGTAGATGAGCTGCCCCTTACTCAAGACCTGGGCTTGCACCACGCAGGAGGCGTCATTCAGGAACAGGATGTGCACATCACTGCGCAATGCCCGGGAGAGTGGGGGAAGCAGCCGGTCCAGCAAGGCTTTTCGGTCTTGACATGCCGGCCCCTCAGCCGGCAGAACGGCTATGTCGATATCGCTCCCGGGGCGTTGGCTGCCCGTGGCTGCAGAGCCGAAGACATATGCCGCAACAATATCGCGGCATTCGTTCAAGACCGGCTGAATAATTTGTGCGATTTTGTGGTTTTCTTTCATGGGACTAAGAAAAGATTGGGATTAAGAAAAGAATGTGGTTATGTGATTATGTGATTAAAAAGACTGTGATTGAGAAAAGAATGTGATTAAGAAAAGGAGGTGGTTAGGTGGTTAAAAATAAACAGTGATTAAGTGATTAGGTGATTATGTGAAACCAAAAGATAGTTAATTGGGTGATTAGTTGGTTTTCGGGTTTCAGGATCACAGAAAGTGTCATGCTATTTAATTCCAAGCTGTTTAATAATAAGCCCAACCAGTGAATCTTTTATTTCGTTATGTCTTGGGATAGGTGTCGGCTTTCCATTATGCGAATTGACATATATATCATGTTTTCCGCCATGTCGCTTTAAGTAGCAACCGGATTTAACGAGGTGCTTAATCAAATCGTTTCGCTTCACATAGAGACCTCAATTGTCATGGTTTTAGATTCAGGATGTGAAGGAGTTTGGACGTCTTCTATCATCATACGATATGCATCCTGGATATTTATTTTTAACTCTTCTAGCGTCTCGCCTTGGCTAAATACACCAGGAACTTCACGTAACCTTCCAACATACCAATTGTCATCAATCCAGTATTCAAGGGTAAGGTTATTTATCATTAGCATGCCTCTTTAAGAAAAGCAGTGATTAAGAAAGGGCGGTGATTATGTGAATCCCTGTACCGCACCTTCAAGAGAAGCCAATCTTCCAATACGGTGAGCAACTCGTTGCGATATTGCTCTACGGTATCACCATTTGTCCATACTCCCTGAAAACCAGGGATTTCAGCAAACCACGACCCATCATCCAATTTATCATATTCCGCTCTTTCAGTTGACTTGCTCTGTTTCGTCTTGTCCGTATAACTGGGGCGCCCATTATCCTCAAGACTTTTGTACATGCCGGGTTCGCTTCATATCCATAGAACAGCGGCCCTGGATTCCGTCTCCCTGAATTCCGGATCTCCCGTTACTATGGTGGCGGAGAGTTCTTCCGCCGCCGCCACCACGAATGCGTCGGCGTACGAAACGGGGTGGTTTGCTTTGACAAGCGCGGCGGCGAGAACACGCTCTTTTGTGGCGTCCACGAGATCAATGGGTATGGTTGAGATGTCTTTTATAATGGCCTCTGCCGTCTCGCTCCCTCGTTTGCGGGCAATGATGTAATAGATTTCCCCGAGACTGATTACGGATAGAAAGACTGAAGCATTTCGTGATGACGCGTCCTTGAGGATATCCCGGACCCTGGAACCAGACATTTCCCCCTGGAAATAGGCCAGCAGAGCATAACTATCAAGAATGTATCTTTGCTTTTTCACGTTTTTTCTCTTCCCCGCGTTCCGCCAGCAGCGCCTCTGTCAAGGATTCGCCCCCGGCCAGCGCCCCGTAAAGCCTCTCCACGGGATCTTTGTGTTGCGGGGTGAGTACAACCTTGCCTTCCTGCTCGGTTACGACGACTTTCATACCCGGCTTCAGGCCGATCTTTTTTCTGACCGGTGACGGGATCACAACCCAGCCCTTTGAAGAAACCGTAACTATTGTGGTATCCGCTGAACCCATTTTACACCCCCGCCGTTATACGTTTAGGGGAACATGGTATAACGATTTTGTGAATGTGTCAAGGTTCCGGTCTCCTCTTTGAACGCTTCTTACGATTTTTGGCCGTTGGGCTAGAAGCTCTTTTCGTTTAAGCGCTATGTTCATCCGTGTCAGAATACCATGTTGTTCCGGGCCGAGGGGAGGCCTATCCGTCTTTGCCTTCCCGGAGGCCTTCGTCGTGTTTGGTGAAGGTCTTGCCGCAGGCGAGGCACGTGAGGTCGTCGGCCAGGCGCTCGCCGCAGGTGCAGGCCCAGCCGATGGCCCGGGCCGGGTTGCCCACCACCAGGGCGTGGTCCGGCACGTTGCGGGTGACCACGGCGCCCGCGCCCACAAAGGCGTACCGGCCGATGGTGTTGCCGCAGACAATGGTGCAGTTGGCCCCCAGGGAGGCCCCGTGTTTGACCAGGGTGGGGCGCACCTGGTCCATCTTGCGGAGTTCTGCCCGGGGGTTGTAGATGTTGGTGAAGACCATGGACGGGCCGCAGAAGACCCCGTCCTCCAGGGTCACGCCCTTGTAGACGCTCACGTTGTTCTGGAACTTGCAGGTGTTGCCGATGGTGACGTCCGGCCCGATCACCACGTTCTGGCCGATGTTGCAGTTCTCCCCGATCCTGGAGTTGGACAGGACATGGGTGAAGTGCCAGATCTTGGTTCCGGTGCCGATCTCGCAGTCCTTGTCGATCACCGCGGTCTCGTGGATAAACACGCCGGCCGGGGCCTGGGGCGGGGGAGCGGCCGGCTTGGACGGGGTTGGGGGGGCCGGGGCCGCGGCGGCCCGGGGGCCGTCGTCCAGGCATCTCTGGGCCGCGTTCAGGACCCGGAGGACTTGAAGGCCTTCGGACCCGTCCGTGATGGGTGCGCACCCCTTGGCCATGCAGTCCATGAAGTGGAGGCACTCCAGTTTGAGGGGCTCGTCCTGGGGGATGTCCGGCCGCTCGGGCTCCCCCTTGACCGGCACGGGCTGGTTGTCCTTCCAGGTGATCTGATGGGGGTAGAGCAGGAGCTTGTCCGGCCAGGGGAGCGTGTCGTCGAACACGGCCATTTTCTTGTCGCCCACCACCACGAGTTTCTGCTCCTTGAAGGGATGGAGCCAGGACACGAAGATGTGGGCCTGAAGGCCCGAGGGAAACTCCATGTGCGTGGTGGTGACGTCGGCGATCTTCTTGTGGAGGAAGTAGCCGCCAGTGGCGGTCACGTTCTCGGGCGCCTCACCGGCCAGGGAGAGGATCATGGAGATGTCGTGGGGCGCAAAGGACCAGAGGATGTTCTCTTCCCTCCGGATCTTCCCCAGGTTGAGGCGGTTGGAGTAGATGTAGTTGATCCGGCCCAGCTCGCCGGACCGGGCCATCTCCTTGAGCCGGACAAAGATGGGGTGGTACTGGAGCAGGTGCCCCACCATGAGGACCCGTCCCTTGTCCCGGGCCAGGGTGATGAGTTCCTCGCCTTCGACCTCGTCCAGGACCAGGGGCTTTTCCACGTACACGTGCTTGCCGGCCCAGAGGGCCTCGCGGGCGATCTGGTAGTGGGTCTCGGCGGGCGTGGCAATGGCAATGCCGGCGATGTCGTCCCGGGAGAGGACATCACTGAGGGCCATGCAGGTCTCGATTCCGGGGTACTGGTCCTGGAAGGCGGCGAGGACCGTCTCGTTCTTGTCGCAGACGAGCTTGAGAGCGCCGAGGTTGTGGTAGTTCCGGACCAGGTTCTTGCCCCAGTAGCCGGAGCCGATGACGGCGATGTTGGGAACGGGGGATGGGGTTTCGGGCATGGATTGGGTCCTTTCTTGATGGTTTCGTTAAAACCCTTTATCTCGCGCAGAGACGCTGAGACGCTGAGAAAAAATACTTCAATATCAGCATGTGATCTTGGTTTTGGGGTTCAGCTCCCTTGCCCAGGAGGGTGCATGAGGGCCTTGCATTTCATCGACCACATCATTGTTCACGATCAACGAACCGCCCCGCCTTCGGCCATTCATCCCGAGCGGAAGAGGGCGGCGATGGGAATCAGGCGGATGTTGTCCACGGTCTCGTAGCTGTCACCCATGTAAAAGAGAAAGGCCTTGACCGGGCGCTCCGTGTTCCGGGCGAAGCGCTTCATGTGTTGCAGGTCCCGCGGACCGGGGTTGCGGGTCGCCTTGACTTCCACGGCGTGCACCGTTCCTTCCAATTCAAAGATCAGGTCGATTTCGTGGCCCGCCGCGCTCTTGTAATAGTAAAATTGGTCCACCGGCAGTATGCCCAGCTTGCGCCGCTTTTCGAACTCGGCCAAGACGAAGTTCTCCATGCGTTGGCCCTCGCTGATGCCGGCATTCAAGCTATTGAGGATGCCATTGTCGCAGAAATAGGTCTTGGCCGCTTTGATGGTTCGTTTGGCAGGGCCGTACGGATAGCCATACAGCTTGAATGTGATCTGGGCCTGGAGAAGAGCGTTCAGATATTTCTTGGCGGTGACGTGGCTGAGGCCGGACTCACGGGCAAAATTGGACACTTCAAGATGTGAGCCTATGGAGCGGGCCAGGTGATGAAATACGGCCAGCAGGCCCTCCAGGTTTTCAATGTTGGAAAGCTGCATCAAATCCCGGGTGAAGTAGGTATTGCGATAGTTGGCCAGGACCGAGTGTTTGTCCGGGCCGGATGCACGGCCGAGCACCTCGGGAAACTGGCCGAAGGTCACGGCGTCGTCCAGCAGGCGTTGGGCTTGTTTGATGCGCGGCAGATCGATCTCGTCGTCCAGAATCCGGTGCGTAGCAGGCCCCTGGTCTTCACCCCAACACGCCGTAGGCAGGGAAAGGATCTCCATGCGGCCGGCAAGGGTGTCGGCCGCGGCATCCAGCAGGCCCAAGGTGCTGGAGCCGGTCATGAGGAAGCGGGCCTTCTCGTTGTCGACGGCGTATTTCACCGCCACGGTCAGAATCGGCAGCCGCTGGATCTCATCGATGATGCCCCTGCCTCCCATGTGGCTGACAAAACCCTTGGGGTCTTTTGTTGCCCAGTCCAGGTGGTCGAGGTCGTCCAGGGTGACGTATGGCCATGTCGGAAAGCGCTTTTTGAGCAGCGTGGTCTTGCCGGCGCGCCGGGGGCCGATAACCAGGCAACTCCGGTCCGACGGGATATCGAGCCATCGTTCAAACATGGTATTCAATTAACATGGATTGATTTAAAGTCAAGTTATAAAATTGCCAGGTGTAGTGGGGGGCCGTCATTGATTTCAACACCGGGACCGACAGGGGAGCTTTGCCTGTCTTGGAGTGCCGACGGGGAGGTCTCTTCGGTAGAAGTCGGCGATGAGTTGTTCCAGGATGGTGCGCATCAAACGATTAGTATCGGACATTTTCAGGTCAAGGTTAAAACACTCGCGAGTTTTTTAACCTTTGAGGCCTCTGATGCGGATAGAACAAGGGAAAAAAAGATAAAACCTTCTGTTGACTCAGATCACACGCATGAAAGGCAGCCCGGAGGGGTCGGGGCTTTCTGATGAAAATGGGTTGACAAACTGACTGTATTTTATAAAATTCGGTCAGTTTATGAATTGATTTTTGAGGGAGCCTATCCATGTACATTCTTCAGAGGCAGCTCGCCAATCTGAAACAGGCGGTCAGGCCCGGCAGGGTGGCCGTCCTGTACGGGGCGCGCCGGGTGGGAAAAACCACTCTGGTCAAGAAATTCATGGAATCCGAGAGCGAGGACGCCCTTCTGGTCAACGGCGACGATATCGTGGTTCGAGAATACCTGGAAAGCGAGTCCACGGAAAAGCTTCGGGACTTTGTGGGCAACCATACCCTTCTGATCGTGGATGAGGCCCAGAACATCCGCCGGATCGGCCTGAACCTGAAAATCATTGTGGATCAGATGCCTCACGTTCGTGTGATCGCTACAGGCTCTTCCTCGTTCGACCTCGCCCGGGACGTGGGGGAGCCGCTTACGGGCAGGAAACGGGTCCTGAAACTCTTACCGCTGGCCCAAATGGAGCTTTCAGCCATTGAAAAACCACACGAGACCCGGGCTCACCTGGAGGCCAGACTGGTGTTCGGGTCCTACCCGGAGGTGGTTCTGACCCGCAGTAATGATGAACGCGAGGAGTATCTGCGGGAAATTCTTTCATCGTATCTGTTCAAGGACATCCTGCAATGGGAAGGCGTTCGACATGCCGACAAACTGCAACGCCTTCTTCAACTGCTGGCCTTTCAGATCGGCAGTGAGGTGTCTCTGGCCGAATTGGGCAGGCAGCTTGGAATGAGCAAAAACACGATCGAGCGGTATCTGAATCTCCTGGAAAAAGTCTTTGTGATTTTCAGCCGCGGTGGATTCAGCAGGAATTTGCGCAAAGAGATCACCAAGAGCCACCGGTATTACTTCTATGACAACGGTATTCGTAATGCGTTCATCAACAACTTCAACCCGCTGGCGATTCGAGACGACATCGGGGCCCTCTGGGAGAACTACGTGGTCACGGAACGGTTGAAACGGCATGAGTATCTGCGGGAATCCGTGAACTCAGCCTTCTGGCGGACCTACGACAAGAAGGAAATCGATCTCGTTGAAGAACGGAAAGGGCGTCTTGCCGGCTTTGAGATGAAATGGAGGGAACACGGAACAGCCCCTCCAAAGGACTGGGTTCGGGCCTATCCCGATGCCTCTTTCGAGGAGATCCATCGAGAGAACTACCTGGGATTCATCACTGAAACGGCCGATTCAACGGCAACTGATATTCTCGCGCTGAGGCGCTGAGACGCTGAGAAAACCTTTAGACGCGAATTGTAAAATAAGGGAAAAAGACAAAAGAAAAAACCTGTTTTTGGCGCGGATTTGACGGCCTCGCAAAAACGCTCGGCCGCCGTCGATATACATCCAGGCTCATTTCATGATAGCGGCGCATTGAAGGCAATCACCTTTTTGCGACTTACCGGTTTG
>ENA-OSEO01001413-OSEO01001413.1-sediment-metagenome-genome-assembly--contig:-NODE-1413-length-43618-cov-4.565582_pt1 | contig 43618 bp, 38 predicted proteins | sample MGYA00237883_ERZ534232 | MGnify/ENA metagenome assembly ERZ534232 | reverse complement strand
TCGCAGAAAACGCTCATCTGTGGGGGCAGGCGACCGCAGAGATAAATATCCCGCGGATCGGTCGGCAGTGCGTATTGTGTGAAAAAGCCAGATCGCAACCACAAAAAACACGAAAGGCACGAAAAAAACTAAAAAGGCCCTTGCCTCGCGGACCGGCCGGCAGATCGCATCGGCCAGTCCTTATTCACCTGTCGGAAGTGAATACAACTCCTCAATGGTCATTCCAAAGGTGTCACGGACGTATTGCATCATCAGATCCACAGACTGTTGGTAAACGTCCACGATCGCGGGGTCATTGTAGGCTTTGACAAAGTACTCTTCAACCGTCAGGTCGTTGTCACTGCACCAGGTGTCGAGACGCTCACCGGTGTCGATGGAATATTCAAAACTCGCTCCACCCTGGTTGTTGTCGTCGGCGCTTACGATAAACTTCCTATCCGCTTCATGCCAGGTGATCACGATGCGGTATTCCTCACTCAGGGACGTAAAAAAGCGAACGTCAAATTCCTTCTCTCCCCATTCGGGGCGGTGGACTTCCATGTTTACGTCGTCCAAAATGTTACCGCTGCGATACTCATATAAATAGACAGCGTTAGGCTGATCGGCAAAAAAGCCCAGGTTCCTGAGCGACGGAGGCTCAAAGGGCATGGCATAGATCCCTTTGGTGGACCTGCCAAAGGTCTTGTTTACGATATCGTTAAATACGCGTACGGGCGCGAGCAGCACATCTTCGCCTTCCACGACATCCATTGCAGCGAGTACCGTCTGTTCTGAACTCGCGCGATCCCATTCTCCGAAGGTAAAGTTACCGGTGGGCGCGTCATAGACGTAGTTCATGATCAGTGTGCCGTCGTTGCCCATGCCAAACGCGTACGCATCCTGTTCGGGATAGAAAGTAGCTTTCAGTACATAGCCATTCCGCAAATTTGAAGACAGACGCACGGAATCAGCAAACCTTTCCTCCGGAGGAGGGCCCCACGCATTGTGGTGGATGCTGAAGGAAGCATTCTGACCCTCAAATTGAGCCTGGTGGGTGTCGTAATCCATGGTGAAGCCTAGCTCTATGAGCGTGGAGGTGATGGTGAAATCTTTGTTCTCGAGGTTTGGGTAAATGGTTTCGAGGGGGGCAAAGTCGTCTACGACGCATTTTGCCAGGTAGAGCTGCCTTAGGTTCGTCAGCGCGGCCAGCGGAGAGAGGTCCGTGATGGTGGATTTGTCGAGCATGAGCACCTGCAGATCGACCAGGTTCGCCAGCGCGCTGTAGTCGGAGGCCTGGCTGTCGGAAAGGACCAGGAGCTTCAGGCCGGTCAACCCGGCCAGGGGAGACACATCGGCGACCGGGTTGCCGCCCAGCACCAGGGTGGTGAGTTTGGTGAGCCCCGCCAAAGGGGATATGTCTGTGACGGCGTTATAGGATAGGTCGAGGCTTTCAAGGTTGGTGAATTTCTCCAGCCCGTTGATATCCTTGATGGGTGTGTCTTCCGAGAGGTAGCGTTCGTATTCACGACTGAGGTCCAGCCTTGTGACCGCCTGCGCCTGGGCGAGGGTGACGCCGCCATCCGGCTGGCCCAGCGCGCCGCTTACCATTTCCTCCAGCATAGGATCGGCGAACGCCACGACGGCAGCCTCCGTTGGTTCAACGTTGGCCGGGGGTGTTGCCACGGACGACGCTGCGCAGGCCGTCAGCACAATGGACAGAATGAAAGGAAGCAGTATGCGGGATAGTTTTTTCATGGACGGTTTCTCCTGCGGTTAATTATGCTCCAAATCGTAGAAGATGACATCTTTTTTGAAGTACATTTTTGTGGCTGAGGTGAGCGGGCATTTTTTGAGGCCACGATGGGCAGGCGTGATAAAAGCCAGATCGCAACCACGGAAGAACGGAATGCACGGAAAAAACTATGTGGTAAGGGCGTATAGAGATACGCCCAGCCCTCACCCCACGGACCGGACGGCAGGGGCTACTCCCTCTCCCACGCGAGGGAGTAAATTCTAGGCCGGGTGTGCTGCGTGGGAGAGGGTTGCGGTTTTGGCACACCCGAGCGCAGCGAGAGGTGCGATCTCACCTAATCGATCAATCATGTTGCGACGGTGTGAGGGGATGCAGTGACTTGATCAATGGTGGACTGGCTCTGCCAGTCCACCCTACGAGTTACTTGTTAAAGTTGAAGGACAAGAAAAACAATATAATAGTTGTACTTAAAAGTTTATGAAAAGCAGGAGGGGAATTCATGAGAACAATTGGTTGTTTTCCATTTGGACAGCCAGTACAGAAAGTAATCCAAAATGACCGTACACCAAAGCAAGTCTTTGTGCTTGGCGTATACGCCAGCGCAGTACACGCACAATGGGTGAATGCCAATGGTAAAACCCTGATCAAGGCACTGGCTGTTGCCAGCGAACCTTGCATTTTTTGGCGCGGAGAACATGCAGAAGAGATTATCAACAATATTTCAATACCGCCGCATGCCGGAAAACTGTTGCCCGCAGAAAAAAAGTTTAACGGCCCTTCCGGGATTGCGCTGGACGAAAAGTTCCTCAATCCGCTGGGGCTGGAACGAAAGGATGCCTGGTTATGCGACCTGGTGCCGCACAGCTGCGTCAATCCGAAACAAAAAGAAGCTCTATTGCGCGCCTATGATCCTGTGAAGGCACAATTCCACTTGCCGGAATATTCCGTGCCTGGTTTACCCAGCCAACTTACGGATGACGAACGGCGGAAGTCGATCTTGGCGGAATTACGTGAATCTGATGCCGGAGTGCTGGTATTGCTGGGTGATTTGCCCATCCGCTGGTTCTTGAAAGCATATGATGGTCGTTGGTCCAGACTGTCAGATTTCGGAATGGATGCCGCTTCTTATGGAAGATTGCACGATGTGAATTTGGACGGAAAAGCATTGAAGGTGCTGCCGCTTTGCCACCCGCGGCAGAGCGCCAGATTGGGCGCTTCATCGAATGCGTGGTATCAATATCACTCGGATTGGATTGTGCAATATGTTAAAGATGTTGGAAAAATGATTTGATGGTCGTTATTCATTGAGAGTGAGGGATGGTGCTCTACTGATTACCGGTCGGCAGTGCGCATCGCGTGGAAAAGATCATCTCCACAAAAAACACGAAAGGCACGAAATATTGGATTATTCTTCGCCCCGCGGACCGGCCGGCAGGGGCTACTCCCTCTCCCACGCGAGGGAGTAAATTTTAGGCAGGGTGTGCTGCGTGGGAGAGGGACAACAACACCGAAATCGATCAGTCAAGTCGCAACGGGGTGAGGGCGTGAAGAAACTTGTTCTGATTACCGGTTGGCAGGGCGCATCGCATGGTAAAAAGGAAAATAGCAACCACGAAAAACACGAAAGGCACGAAATACAAACCAAAAAGGCCCTCACCCTGGATTGGATGGCAATGCGCATTGGATCGCTGCAGGCCCTCTCCCACGCGAGGGAGTAACTATTGGGCAGGGTGTGCTGCGTGGGAGAGGGACGATGTCACCTAATCGATCAATCAAGTTGTGACGGGGTGAGGGCATGAAGTGACTTGATCAATGGTGGGCTGCCAGTCCACCCTACGAGTTACTCCCTTAAAAATTAATGCCCGAATACTAGATTTTGAATTCTTTGAAGTAGTGAATATTGACATTCAAAAAAGGCTGACCAAAACTCATTTTTATCATCTTGTGTAAATTCATCAGGGAATCGATCATGAATTAACCGTAATAGTTTCCAAATTTCAGGTTTGATACCAAAATTCTTTGCATCAATAATATATTCTCGTATTTGGAGATAATCCTCAATTTGTGGATCTTTTTTTCTTGTTACACGAAATCGAAAATCCATGATTATTCCTAACTGGAAATACAGTTGTTCATACCCATCTTCTGGCTGTAATGTTTGAGCGTTTACCATTGAATCAATAGAAGAAGGTGAAATATCAAATCTACTTGCCCATAATTGTATCTGTTGAAACGAGTAATAATCGCCAGATTTCAATAGTAATGGGAGAATATCGTTTATATGGTTTGTTATTGAAATTTGAATATTATTTAATAATTTTAGTAACTTCAATCGTTTTAAAAATCGAAAGGCAATTTGTTTTAATAAAATTTTGTTTCGTAATATTGAAATTTCCATTTGATTCTTATTTTTCTTTTGACCCACTGCGAAATTGACCATTTTTCTATGTAGAAGAATTGATAATATATAATTACCGCTTCCTCTGAATGCGTCACTTGCGCAACAAATTTGCCGAAAGTAGTTCTGGGAGTCTAAATTATGCTGTTTTGCGAATTTTGCTGCTTTAAGATGTGTTTTTCCCGCATCAAAATACTTTCCATTTGGAGCGAGCCCCCCAGCTAACTCGCTCATCAATTCTATGGCTAGATCTGGGGAAGTAAACTTTTTCATCCATTTTTTTGATAATTCAATTGAGACTTTTGAATAGGAAAGTGCATTTAGTAATCTTGCTTGCCAGAGGATGATTTCATCGGTCGAGAAAAAACTGCGGAGGATTGATAAATAATCCTTCTTATCGGGGCTTGAGTTCAGTTTTATCGGTGAAAATGTTTTTGTTAGCAATTTCGCCATATCTCCATAAATTTTGACTATATCGATATTCTTTTCAAGTACTTTTGAATTGACCGTTACATCCCCGGGATCAAAAAAATTCCATATTACTTTCCTGGGCTTGCTGACAGAAATTTCCCGACAAATATCGAAATCTAATCCTGAATACCCAATAATGAGAATTTGTGAATTATGGATAAGTTGATGGAGAAGAGTTCTCTTCCAAGGTTCAAGTTGTCCTTCTTGATCGAGGTGGAAAACCAGCGTTTCTTCTTGCTCAATGCTTCCGTGAATTTTGAATACAACAGGATTATTAGTTCGCTTATTTTCTATGAAGTCACCTTCACGAACAACCACATCGATTTTTTTCTTGTTTGTACGTCCAAGAGATCGTATTCTCTTCTTGATAGCAATTTCAAGGCATCTATCATAATTTGTTGTAATTATGGCTTTTATTTTTCCGGAAATAATCAAGTCTGCGAATAACTTGTGTACTTCGTTAGGTTTTCTTGGGTTAAAACACCCCTGTAATATTTTGTAAATTGATCGTTGATTCGGACATTTACTGTTGATTACCTCGAATGGTAATTTTTTGAAGATAGATTGAATTAAAGAATCGTTAATCGTCTGTTCATAATATTCACCTTTTTCGTTCTTAAATATCAGGTTGAATAATTGCTGTGTAAATTGTTGTCCTGAGAGTAGATTTGTGGGGGACCAGGTTGAAATATAAGAACCGAGAATTACAACAAGATTGTTTGAATTGATGAGTGATTGACAAAAAGCACCTGACAACGCATCGATTGAATACTCTTTGGAAGTCATTTTTACCCCTTAACAAGAATCAATAGTTAATTATAAAGAAACTAATTTGTAGTGCAACTCATTGTTATATATAAATTTCTACTTCATTGTCAACAGGTATGGCACATTGCAACACTGCACCACCCTGTGCCCACGCGAGGGAGAAAAATTTGGGCAGGGTGTGCTGCGTGGGAGAGGGGCGGTTCCCTCGAAGTCGATCAATCAAGTTGCGACGGGGTGAGGGCACGAAGCGACGTGATCAATGGTGGACTGGCTCTGCCAGTCCACCCTACGAGTTATCTACATGGAGCATAGTGAGGAAAAAGCAGAGCGCCACCACGGAAAAACGGAATACATGGAATAAACGCAAAAAGGCCCTCACCCTGGATTGGATGGTAATGCGCATTGGATCGTTGCGTCACCCTGCGCTTCGCGCGTGGGCGTGCAAAAACCGCAACCCTCTCCCACGCGAGGGAGTAAATTTTAGACGAGATGTGCTGCGTGGGAGAGGGACAGCAACACCGATATCGATCATTCAAGTTGCGACAGGGTGAGGGCAATCAAGTAGCGACGGGGTGAGGGCATACGTTGGGTTCAAAAACCGAACCCAACCTACGCGCTAAAAACCTAAGTATCAAGCATTTTTTGTAAAGGATAAGTTTGCTTTTTGGCTAATGACTTGAAGTTCTGCATGTTTGTTGTGGTATTCAACCCAAAGGTTTTCAAAATTCTTATCTTCAAATAAATCTTGAAATGAATTATCAACCGAGCCGCTAATAATGGTTATTTTGTTAATATCCACACTATATTGATTTATAAAATCATTAACAAGCCGTAAAAAAGTTTTTGGAGCTTTATGATCAACATGTGATCCTATGTAGAATAATCGTTCGTGTGTGTATGGACAAAAATATTGTTCACTAGCTTGTAAACTGTTAAAAAAATTTTTCTTATACTCTTGTGTATAGGGCTCAATAGATGCTCTACATGCGTTTAAAAATTTTCGATGTTCTGAAGTTTCTTTCAAACATTCAATATAGCTAAAGTCAGTTTGGCTATTATCTGAACGAACCAGCCAAAAACAACGTGTGTTTTTATATAAAGGATTTTGTTTGACGTAAATATCTTTTACACCAACACCAATTTTAAGTTCACTTTCTGGATGAAATTGTAATATTGTGAGCATAAATTTGAAATCTTGGGTATTGAGAGAACAACCATCCTGGTAATCATATAAAATTTTTCTAATTCGATTTTGTAGCAAAGACTTTGATTTAAATATCTCAGGACCAATTTGATAGCTAATACTCTTTCCCATACTCTCCTTATATTAACAATTTCTAATTGGTGTAATGTCTTATTCTTCAAAATACTCAGAAGAAGCCTTTCCAAGTATAGTTTCGCGATTTCTCTTTGAAAAAGCAGTAAATAAAACCTGGAAAATGGCTCGAAGATCTTGCCAATCAGTGTCTTCCGTAGTTTTCGCCTGTTTTAGTTTTTTACTAAATCTATCATGTATAAGTTTTTTTTCTAATACTTCTCCTTGGTATCGGTTTATTGACTTATCAAATCCAGTCCATTGAATCGGGACAAAATTATGACCATCAATCTTTAGTACATCTTCACCTAGATATAATTCTATGCTTGCTGCAATTCCATTAATATCAAGATTTGTTAATCCAGAAGGTCCGATTGTCGGGTAATTTTGGAGCAGAGTTATTATTGGTAAGTGTCGAACTACAACGTTAGAAGGTAGAGCGGTAGATTTTAATGATTTGACAGCCGAAAGTGCTGCAGTGTCGTTATCGAATAAAGCAATAACATTATTTAAAACACCAGCACCTGAAAATGCTTTGACTATATTAACAAGGTTTCCAACACCTCCACCGAACCCAGTACTCTCAAAATCAAGGAATGAAAAATATCCTCTTAAGTGAGGGTATAAAAAATCTAAAGACTTATCCAATATCCAAGCATCAGTTTTGCCTTCAGTAAGTACTATTGTTTTTGACTTTTCTTGGGATTCGGTAAAGGTTAAAGAAGTGCCAAATTCAACAAAATCTTCTTCATATTCAAAATATTCAGATAAAACTAATTCAGTAAGATCATAAAGGAAATTTCCTTCCGATTCAAAATCTTCCAATATTAACCTTAGTGGAACATACAAATCTGCTCCAGCGTATCCATACCAATTTCTTGTAAGCATGTAATCAATTATTGTATTTTCTTCAAATCTTCTGTGTTCTTTTTTTTCGAGACGGGATGCTCTAATTTTAAAAATATTCTCAATCCACTCCTCGGGTGTTAAATCCATAATTATTCTATTCATTTTTTCGTAATAGTCAGCAAGCATCTTTGATGTCTCACGATTGCCTTTTCGATATTCTGTAATTCTCTCGATGTTTCGTTCTTTCTCAGCAGCGAAACAGGAATAGAATGCTTCTTTAACATTTGGTAAATCATAACCAAATAACTCAAGTCGATCGCGTATTATTTTTATTGGAGCTTCATAATACAGGTATTTGATTTCCTGTTCATTATCATAACTATTATTAAAAAGTTGATAGGGTACCTGTCCACGTTTAATTTTCTTATCTTGTTTTCTAAATAGGGAGATCACATCAGCATCAATACTATTTTTTGTACACCCAAGATATAAATCACCTAGCCAGCATTTTGCATAGCTTCCCATGGTAGAATTCCTTATCGTTAGTAATCAATTAGTGCAACTTGTTTTGAACAATATAAAAGCTTAAAAAAATGCTTCTTAATTATGAAGTTATTTCAACTTTTTTTCAACGATCAATTTATACCTTTTATTTCCTTGTCCATACAACGTTGACAAAACCCTTGACGCATTTCTGTGCCATGATAAAATTGCCCCATTATGCAAACGCCAATCGTTTTTCTGCGACCTCGACGAAAGCAGCCCGCTTCTTCACCTGAAGGATGGGAGCTTTAACGTTGAAAGACGGAAAAGCGTAAGGGTCAAGATTTGACCGAAGTTCGCCCCAAATAGCCCTCCTTCACGGAGGGCTATTTTTTTTCCCATTAGAGCAGAGAATAGAGAATTGAAATTAGAGAATCGTCAAAGAGCAGAGAGTTGAGAATCGGAATAGATGCAGAGAGTTGAAAAACAAATTCTGAGACTCTAAAATGGAATAGGAAATTGAAAATAGAGAATAGAGAATAGAGAGTTGTAAATTGCAGAGATCAGAGAATTGAAAACGGAGAATCGTCAAGCGAAGCCTGAATTAGCTACGAGCCATGGAAATTCAATAAGCATATAAAATCTACAAAACACGATTCTCGGCTCTCGATTCTCAACTCTCAACAAATGATTCTCAGCTCTCAACTCTCATTTCTCGACAACTGATTCTCGACTCTCGATTCTCAACTCTCAACTCTCAGTAAACGATTCACGGTTCACTGTTCACGGTTTACGATTTTACTGATTACTGAAACCTGATTACTTGAAACAGACTTTGCCATCATTTTGAGCATTTATATAAAAAGGAGTTGCCATGCCAAAAGAAAAACCTGCTGTCAAGAAAGTTGTACTGGCCTATTCGGGCGGTCTCGATACCTCGGTGATCGTCCCCTGGCTGAAAGAGAATTACGGCTGTGAGGTGGTGTGTTTCTGCGCCAACGTCGGCCAGGGCGAACAGGAACTGGATGCCCTCGAAGAGAAGGCCATCAAGAGCGGCGCGACCCAGTTCGTGGCCCGCGACCTGCGCGAGGAATTCGCCAAGGATTACCTCTTCCCCCTGATTAAAAGCGGCGCGGTCTACGAACGGAAGTACCTGCTGGGCACCAGCGTGGCGCGTCCGTTGATCGCCAAGCACCTGGTGGACGTGGCGCACGAGACCGGCGCGGACGCCATCGCGCACGGCGCCACCGGCAAGGGCAACGACCAGGTGCGCTTCGAGCTGACCGTCATGGCCCTCGATCCGCGCCTCAAGATCATCGCCCCCTGGCGCGAGTGGGATATCCGCAGCCGTGAAGACGCCATCGCCTACGCGGCCAAGCACAATGTGCCCGTGACCGCCACCAAGAAATCCATCTACAGCCGCGACGCCAATCTGTGGCACCTCTCCCACGAGGGCGGCCTGTTGGAAGATCCCTGGAACGAGCCCGACGAGAGCATGTTCCAGATCAGCACCAGCCCCGAGAGCGCCCCTGACGCCGCGGAATACGTGGAGATCGAGTTCAAGAGCGGCGAGCCCGTGGCCGTCAACGGCGAGAAGCTCACGCCCGCCAAGATCGTCGAACGCCTGAACGCCATCGGCGGCGCCAACGGCATCGGCCGCGTGGACCTGGTGGAGAACCGGCTGGTGGGTATGAAATCTCACGGTGTTTACGAGACCCCCGGCGGCACCATCCTCATGTACGCGCACGACGACCTCGAAACACTGGTGCTCGACCGCCAGACCTTGCAGTTCAAACAGATCGCCGCGCTAAAATACGCCGAACTGACCTACGACGGCTTATGGTTCACTCCCCTGCACGAGGCCATTGACGCCTTTGTTGACAACACCCAGGGTCCCGTGACCGGCAAGGTACGCCTGAAATTGTTCAAGGGCAACATCATCAGCGCCGGCGTCAAGAGCCCCTACAGCCTTTACCGCGAGGACTTCGCCACCTTCGGACAGGAAGACGTTTACGACCAGAGCGACGCTGAAGGCTTCATCCGCCTGTTCGGACTGAGCCTGAAAGTGCGCGCGCTGAACGGTCTGCCCGTCTCGGGTATGGACATGCCCAAACCGGATTATTCCCGCTTCAAACGCGACTAAATGAGAGCAACGGTGTTCTGGATGCAGAAAGAGGAGGCGCTATGACCTTGTGGGGCGGACGTTTTTCAGGCAAGCTGGACGAGCAGGCGTGGGATTTGAATTCATCCCTGCCTTTCGACCAGCGCCTGGCCAAACAGGACGTGAAAGGCAGCCTGGCCTGGGCCAAGGGCCTGCTGCGGGCCGGCGTGCTCAGCACGGGCGAACATGCTTCCGTGTCGGGCGGGCTGAAGACCATCGCCGCGGAATTCGAGAACGGCAGCTTCATCTTCGACGCCTCCGATGAAGACATCCACACCGCCGTGGAAAGGCGCCTGGGCGAACTGATCGGCGAGACGGCCGGCAAGCTGCACACCGGGCGCAGCCGCAACGACCAGGTGGCCACCGACTTCAGGTTGTGGATGCTGGATACCCTGCCCGAAGTGGACGAGGCCATCCGCGGTCTGCAGTCCGTGCTGGTGGAACTGGCCGAGGCGAACCAGAACGTCGTCCTGCCCGGCTACACCCACCTGCAGCGCGCCCAACCCGTCACACTGGCACACTGGCTGCTGGCTCCCTTCTGGGCGCTGCAGCGCGACCGCGAACGGCTCGCCGACCTGAAAGAACGCGTTTCCGTGCTGCCATTGGGCAGCGGCGCGCTGGCCGGCACCACCTTTTCGATCGACCGCGAACTGCTGGCCAAGGAACTGGGCTTCGCATCCGTCTCACAGAACAGCCTGGACGCCGTATCTGACCGCGACTTCGCCGCCGAATACCTTTTTTGCGCGGCCATGTGCGGCCTGCACTTCAGCAAACTCTCGGAGGCCATGGTGCTGTTCACCACCGCCGAGTTCGGTTTCATTGAGCTGTCAGACGCCTTCTCGACCGGGTCCAGCCTGATGCCGCAGAAGAAGAACCCCGACCTGTTCGAACTGGCGCGCGGAAAATCCGGTACGCTGGTTGGACTGCTGGCCGGCATGCTGACAACCCTCAAGGGGCTGCCCTCCACCTACGACAAGGACCTGCAGGAAGACAAGCTTCCCGTCTTCCAGGCAACCGACACGCTGCTGGCGATCCTGCCCGTTTTGGGCGGCGCGCTGGCAAGCATGACGGTCAAAACGGATAAAATGCTGGCCGCCATCGACGGCAGCCTGTACGCCACCGACCTGGCCGATTACCTGGTCAAGAAGGGCGTACCCTTCCGCGAGGCGCACGGCATGGTGGGGCGGGTAGTCAAACTGGCCGCCGAAAAAGACCTCGGCATCGACCAGGTATCCGTTGAGGATTACCGCGCCATCGGTCCGTTTGAGTCTGATATTTATGAGTTGTTCAATCCGCTGAGTTCCGTCAACAAGCACAACGCGAGTGGCGGCACTTCGCAGGAATCAGTAAAAAACCAAATTAAAAAAGCGCAATCATTGATTAAAGGAGAATAGAAATGAGTACAGTGACATGCCCCGAATGTGAAGCAGAAATTACCCTTGAAGCCAACACCGAGGTTGGCGAGATTTTGGTTTGCCCCGACTGCGGCGTGGACCTTGAAGTGACCTCCCTCGACCCCGCCGCAGTGGAACTGGCTCCGATGGAACAGGAAGACTGGGGAGAATAATTTATCGATGAGTGGATCAGGGATGAGAACGGGAGGTTCGGGCTTATGACACAAAAAAGACTGCATATCGGCGTGATCTATTCACGCGTGCGCGTGGAGGAAAAATGGATCTTCGGCGCGATGGAAAGACTCGGCATTGATTACGAGCGACTGGACGACCGCGCCATTTCTTTCGACCTCGAGCACCCCGAACCCTGGACATCCTTTGACGCGGTGCTGGAACGCAGCATCAGTTATACCAGCGGACTTTACTGCCTGCGCATGCTGAACTCTTTCGGCGTGCGCACGGTCAACAAGGCCTCCGTGGCCGAAATCTGCGGCGACAAGCTGGTGACCAGCGCCATGCTGGCCAAGGCCGGCCTGCCACAACCGCATACCGTGACCGCCTTCACCCCCGAGGCCGCCCTGGACGCCATCGAGTCCTTCGGATACCCGGTGGTGCTGAAGCCGGTGGTCGGTTCGTGGGGACGTCTGCTGGCCAAGATCAACGACCGCGAGGCCGCCGAAGCCGTGGTGGAGCACAAGGCCGTGCTCGGCTCGGTGCAGCACTCGGTCTTTTACATCCAGGAATTCATCAAGAAGCCGGGGCGCGACATCCGCGCGATTGTGATCGGCGACCGTGTTATCATGGGTATCTACCGCAAGAGCGAACACTGGATCACCAACACCGCGCGCAGCGGCGAGGGCGAGATCTGCCCGATCACGCCCGAGATCGAAGACCTGTGCCTGCGGTCCGCGCAGGCGGTGGGCGGCGGTGTGCTGGCCGTGGACCTGGTGGAGCACCCCGAGAAGGGCCTGCTCGTGAATGAAGTCAACCACACCATGGAATTCCACACCGCCCAGCCCGTCAGCGGCATCGACATCGCCGGCGAGATCGTTAATTACGTGGTGGAAGTGGCGAAGAAAAAGTAATCAGGAATAAGTAATCAGTAACGAGGAAGGTATGAGAAGTATCTTCAAACAGAAGGTAAACTTTGTGGAGTGCCTGAGTGCCTGAGTGCCTGAGTGCCTGAATGCCTGATTACTATTGAACAAGAAAATTGAGGAGCAATTATGGTTAATGCAAGCATCATTGGCGGATCAGGCTACGGCGGAGGGGAACTGTTGCGGCTGCTGCTCGGGCATCCCGAAGTGGAAGTCAAACAGGTGACCTCGCGTGCGCATCTCGGTGAATATGTTTACCAGGTGCATCCCAACCTGCGCAAGCAAAGCCAGTTGAAATTCATCGATCCCGCCGAGGTCGAACCCGTGGACGTGCTCTTTTTGGCGCTTCCGCACGGACAGGCGCAGAAGCGGATCAACGATTACGCCGCGCTGGGGTCCAAGATCATCGACCTGGCCGCCGATTTCAGGATCAAGGACACGGCCCTCTATGAGCAGTGGTACGGACAGCCGCACGCGGCCCCGGAATGGCTGCCCAAGTTCGTCTACGGCCTGCCCGAACTGCACCGCGCCGAAATGGCCGGCGCCAGTTACATCAGCGGAGTGGGCTGCAACGCCACCGCCGCCAACCTGGCCCTGCTGCCCCTGGTCAAGGGCGATTTGATCGACCCCACCTCCCCGGCCTACGTGGAGATCAAGGTCGGCTCGTCAGAGGGCGGCGCGGAAGGCAACGCCGGATCGCTGCACGCCGAGCGCGCCAACGTGGTGCGCACCTTCTCCTCCTTCGGGCACAGGCATACCGCCGAGGTCATCCAGGAGATGGGCATGAGCAACGTCAGCCTGACCATGACCGCCGTGGATCTGGTTCGCGGCGCGCTGGCGACCGTCCACACCACGGTCAAGCCGGGCATCACCACCAAGGACCTGTGGAAAGCCTACCGCAGCGCGGCCAACGAGAATCCCTTCATCCGTCTGGTGAAGGAACAGCGCGGCATCTACCGCGTACCGGAACCCAAGATCGTCACCGGCAGCAACTACGCCGACCTGGGCTTCGACCTGGACGCGGAGACCGGGCATGTCGTCTCGATCTGCGCCATTGATAACCTCATGAAGGGCGCTTCGGGCACGGCAGTACAGTGCCTTAACCTCATGATGGGCTGGGACGAGACCCTCGGGCTCGAATTCACCGGCCTGCACCCGATTTAGGAATTATTTGCCTCACCCCCCGTAGTTGGTTAAAACGTAGGGGCAATTCATGAATTGCCCCTACGAGTAATGGTTTGAAGGTAGAAATTCCTTGCATATGGCGTTATTGTATAAATAGTTTTTCTTTTGGCCATCCCCGGTGGGGTGGGGTTGTAAAAAGAACTTTTGATTGGAGTCAACCATGGAAAAAAACTCCACGATCGTGGTAAAACTTGGCGGCACCGAAGGGGTGGATTTTTCCGCTATCTGCGCGGACGCGGCTGAACTGATCAAGGGCGGGCAGCGCCTCGTGCTGGTGCACGGCGGTTCCGCGGAGGCCAACAGCCTGGGCGAAGCCCTGGGCACACCTCCCAAATTCATTACCTCGCCCTCGGGCTACACCTCGCGTTACACCGACCGCAAGACCCTTGAGGTCTTCCTGATGGCCGTTAACGGCAAGGTTAACAGCCTGCTGACCGAGCAACTGCACGGACTGGGCCTGAACGCTTTCGGCCTGTGCGGCATGGACGGACGGCTGCTGCTGGCCGCGCGCAAAGAGGCCATCCAGAGCGTGGAGAACGGCAAACGTAAGATGATCCGCGACGACTACACCGGCAAGATCGAGCAGGTCAACGCGGATTTATTGGAAATGCTATTGAACGCCGGCTACCTGCCGGTGATCGCGCCGGTGGCCGTCAGCCACAACGGCGAAGCCCTCAACGTGGATGCCGACCGGGCAGCCGCCATGGTGGCGGGCGCGCTGCAGGCCGAGACATTGGTGCTGCTCACCGCCGTCCCCGGGCTGATGGAAAAATTCCCCGACGAAAGTACGTTGATCAAGACCATTTCACGTGAACGCATCCCCGCCGCTCTGGAGATGGCGCAGGGACGCATGAAGAAGAAGGTGCTGGGCAGTGAAGAGGCGCTCAACGCGGGCGTGGGCAGGGTGATCATCGCCGACGGGCGGGTGGAGAAACCCATTTCTTCCGCGCTGGCGGGCGCCGGGACGGTGCTGCAATGAGCCAAAAATTGAGCGCGTCAGAGATCATTACCATTGAAGAACGCTGCACCGGCGGCACCTACGCCAAGTCGGACATCGTCTTCGTCCGCGGCGAGGGAGCCTGCCTTTACGACGCCGACGGCGTCGAGTATCTGGATTGCAACGCCGGCCACGGTGTGGCGAATCTGGGCCACGCGCATCCAAAGGTGGCGGAAGCCGTCGCCCGGCAGGCCAAGACCCTGCTGACCCTTTTTGAGACCTACCCAAACGACCAACGCGCGGAACTGATGGATAAGATCACCGCGCTGGTGCCGGGGCTTGACCGCGTATTCTTCTGCAACTCCGGCACTGAATCCGTGGAGGCGGCCTTCAAGTTTGCCCGCCTATCCACGGGACGCACGGGCATCGTGGCGGCCATGCGCGGATTCCACGGGCGCACCATGGGCGCGCTTTCGGCCACCTGGAACAAGGCCTACCGCGAACCCTTCCTGCCGCTCATCCCGGATGTCAGCCATGTGCCCTTCAACAAGATCGAGGCGCTGGATAAAGCCGTCAGCGAGCAGACCAGCGCCGTGATTTTGGAAGCGGTGCAAGGCGAGGGCGGCATCTTCCCGGCCGACCCTGAATATTTAAAAGAAGCGCAGCGCATCTGCAAGGAAAGAGGCGCGCTGCTGATCATTGACGAGGTACAGTCCGGGTTCTGCCGTACGGGCAAGATGTTTGCCTGCCAGCACTACGGCGTGACGCCCGACCTGCTGTGCTGTGCCAAATCGCTGGGCGGGGGAGTGCCCATCGGCGCGGTACTGATCGGCAGGAACGTGCAGAATTTGGTGCCCGGCACGCACGGATCCACCTTCGGCGGCAATCCGCTCTCCTGCGCAGCCGCAGTAGCCGCCCTGGACGCGATGCAGGAGGAGAAGCTGTGTGAACAGGCTGAAGCAAAAGGTAAGTATTTACTTGAAAAACTGCAGGCCATCCAGTCCCCGCTGATCCGCGAGGTACGCGGGATGGGACTGATGATCGGCATCGAGTTGAAACAGAAAGTGACGCCTTATCTCAAGGTGCTGCAGGAGAAACACGTGATCGCTCTCAACGCGGGGCTGACTGTACTGCGCCTGCTGCCGCCCCTGGTGGTCACTTATGAACAACTGGACAGACTGGCCAGCGTGGTTGAAGAAGTGCTGACCGGCGAATTAAGCGGAGATTAGACAGACGTGAGCGAAACTCTCATCGGACTGGTTGGCCATTACAGCCCCTCAGGTAGCGAAAGCGCTGCCGTGCAGTGGCTTGTCGAACGCATGAAAACTTTGGGCTATGAGAAGTCCTTTATCGACGAGGCCGGCAACGCAGTGGGAGTGATCGGCAGCGGTCCGCGCCAGATCGTGCTGCTGGGGCATATCGACACGGTGCCGGGCGAGATCCCCGTGCGCGTGGAGGAGGGGGTGCTTTACGGCCGCGGCGCGGTGGACGCCAAGGGTCCGCTGGCTTGTTTCACCGACGCGGCCGCGGGTTGCGGCGCATCCGACGGCTGGCAGATCGTTGTGATTGGCGCCGTGGAAGAGGAACGCGATTCAAAGGGCGCATATTTAGCCGTGAAGCAGTACCATCCCGAATACGCGGTGATCGGCGAGCCCAACCGCTGGGACAGGGTCGCGCTGGGCTACAAGGGCACCGCCTGGGCGGAGCTCACTTTCCGACGCGGGCAGGAACACACCGCCAGCGGCGGACAGACCGCCCCCGAAGCGGCCGTGGAAGCCTGGCAGACCGTCAAGGCCTTCTCCGATGAATATAACGCGGACAAAGTCCGTGTCTTTGACCAGCTTCAACCTTCATTAAATTCCATGCAGTCCGAGCAGGGGGATTTTGAGCAGTGCGCGAAGATCAGGGTGGGGGTCAGGCTGCCGCCCGCCTTCAGCCCTGAGGATTGGTTCGCCAAACTTGCGGAACTCGCGCCCGAAGCGGAGCTGCAGCGTTTGGGTCAGCCCATTGCCGCCCATACCTGCGACAAGAACACCCGCCTGGTGCGCGCCATGCTGGCGGGCATCCGCGGCGAGGGGGGTAGTCCGGCTTTCGTCTTCAAGACAGGAACGGCTGACCTGAACATCGTCGCGCCCGTGTGGAATTGTCCGGCCGTGGTCTACGGCCCCGGTGATTCGTCCCTGGACCATACACCGTTTGAGAAGATCGAACTGGCCGAATACGAGAAGGCCGTGCGTGTACTGGCGTCCGCGCTGAAGAAACTGACGCAGGAATCCTGAATTAATACAAAAGATATATTGTATATACAGTTGATACTGTAGATATATCGTGCTATATTATTGTGGCACGATAGAAATTCGTTTTCACGAATAGGCCAGGAGAAAAAAATGGCGAAGGGCAAGATATCGAAATGGGGGAACAGCCTGGCGCTGCGCATTCCGCGGTCTGTGGCTGAAGAATTAGGGATCAAAGAGAACTCAAGTGTATATCTTACTGTTAATGAAGGCAGCCTTTGCGTTGAGAAAGAACCATCACTTGAGGAGCTGGCGGCCATGATCACCGATGAGAACCGGCAGGAGCTTGTCGATTTTGGTCCCGCAGTCGGCAAAGAGGAGGTCTGAGCCATGGCAGATTGTCCAGACCGCGGAGATTTGATCACCTGTTTCTTTGACGATACCAGGGGACATGAACAGGCCGGATACCGGCGGGCGCTGGTTTTGTCACCGGCTATCATCAATGCACCTTCTCATCTGGCAATTATTTGTCCAACGACAAACACGAAGAGGGGATATCCTTTTGAAGTGGTTATTCCTGATGGGCTGAAGGTTAGCGGCGTCATACTAGCAAATCAATTGAGAACCATTGACTGGACTGCCAGATCAGTGAAAATCGTCGATCATCTGCCAGATTATGAACTTTCAAAAGTGCAATCATTACTGGCTAAATTGATCCTGTAAAGTATTACTTGCCCAAATCTTGGGCTTGCATTATAATTTTGAACACAATGCGGGCATCGCCAAGTGGTAAGGCGTCAGCCTTCCAAGCTGATATTCGCGGGTTCGAATCCCGCTGCCCGCTCTACAAGCCCGAAAGGGCTTTTTATTTTATATATTCGTGGGTACCATCGAGGTATGATATTCGAATCCCGCTGCCCGCTCTACAACGACCTTCGGGTCGTTTTTTTTTCTGGGTTCGAGTGTCCTGTCGGGCAGGTTTCGCACACCCATCTCCATAGAGCGGATGCAATTCCATCGTGGACACAGCACGCTGTGTCCCTACGATAACGACCTTCGGGGCGTTTTTTAACAATGTAGGGACACGGCTAGCCGTGTCCTGTTTTTGTTAGTCCATTCCGAGATTTTGGGAAAATCGTCTGTTCTTGTAAACCCCTTGAAAAAATTATTATATAATTAAAATATAATCATTAACATCCAACAAAATGAGTAACAGACGAAAAAGAATGAACTCTTTGAAGCGGGTTCACAACCTTCAGATTAGAGGATTTCATGCAGGATATTCCCCTTACACCGCTGCTTTCCAAGGAAGAACGAAAAGTTCTTGTTCTATCTGCTGTTCATCCAAACGGCAAACACCTGGGCATTTCTGAAATCGGAAAGCGCCTGGGGATGTCGGTAACTTGTGTGAAAACCCACATTCACCAGGCGTGCGTAAAACTGGGTGCGGTCAACAGAAATGAGGCAGTCCTCATTGCAATGAAGCGCCGTGAGATCAACGTTGACGAACTTTTGACTTTGGAGGAATTGGCGGATATTCTGCGTTCGGTCAATCCTGATGTGCTGAGGATGGTTGCAGATGCTGTACGCAACAATCAGGTACGAATTCCATTCCAAAGCGAGGATGAGCGCTTTATCCGCAAAGATATCCGTAAACCCGGGGTTTTGACAAACCGCGAGAGGGATGTGCTCATTTTATCTAGTAACGGGATGACAAATGGGGAGATCGCTGACCAGCTTTGCATGACCACCAGTGCTGTAAGGACGTTTCTCAACCGCGCATTTACAAAATTGGGTGCCTGCAAGAAAGCCGATGCCATTCAAATGGCATTGAAACTTGCAGAAATAAGTGTCGGAGAAATATCTTCTCTGGATGAACTGGCCTATTATCTAATGCCGTTGGGCGCGGACTCCATTGAAAAGATCGCAAATTACATAGAAACGAAATACGGAAAAGAAGCAGTTTTATCGAGTGTCATTGGCTCTGTAATAAAGTGATCCAAGATCAGTTTTATCGCGTTATAACAAAATGTAAACAAAAGTTGGGGAGAAGGTAGACAAAAGTTGGAGCAAGCTTCTTGCTTTAGGTAATCTCAAAGTTATATACTTTTTTAACAAAGTAATGCACTCAAGTGAGTTGCCCGGAAAAAAGTTTGGGTTGATTTACGTGTGCTCATCGCGGCCCAAAGAATGATTCCAGAACGTCCTTGAAATTTAAGCCGGGCAGGTTGTATTAGAGTTCGCTCAAAACAGTTTTTTTGAGCGGGTATGTAAATGCACACCTACGCCGAAAAAGATGGACAAAATGAACCTTCGAAAAAGCAAGTTGTTTGGTTTGAACATGGCTGCATCCAAACAAATGAATTTTCAACCCTGCAAGTGATCAAGAACCGTTTTTCTTGGACTATTGAAACAAAATAAACCAAAAGTGGATCGAGTCTACCAACAAGGAGAATGATATGGATGTAAAGGCAATGGAATTATCCCCTCAGATTAAGGCTTTGCAGAGTGTCGACCTGAGTCCAATGATAGGTGTTGGCAGCTTGTTGGTACCGCGCATGCTGGGCGTTTTTCTTCCCACCCTGAATCAAAAACAGCGCAATGCTTTTGAAAAAGTCATGCCTGTTGGCGGAAAGAAAAAATTCTACGTCAAGATTGTCGGCTCTCCGACACCCTATATCGTGATGGAAATGGCCCAGCCGATGAAGATGAGTGTCATGCAGGAAGACGAAGTTAAGAAATTGGGAATCAAGGGCATCAAAATGACCCCAAGCGATCTGCAGGCAGCATCCGAACGGAAGATGGGAAAACTTCTCTGGAGCCTGAAAGGCCAGATCGGAAGCCTCATGAGTATTTCGGGGATCTTTATGCCGATCGTTTTTCTGGGACCCGGTGAAATAAAAGATTTGATCAGAAGAGCCATGACCCATTTTAAACCGCTGTTGGACATGATGCCCCAATAAGTCAAAACAGGTCACGGCTTATTTAGTTGCGTCTTGAAGGATAGAGCTTGAGGAGAAAACCGTTGAGAGATGGCAACGAACTATCCGAAAGGAGGACAAATCGACGATTGGGAAACTATGAAATAGAATGGCGACCCAAATAATAGTTTCATTATTTTCAAAAGGAGACCAAAATGGCAGATTATGATGTAATTGTGGTTGGTGCTGGACCAGGAGGAACTGCCGCAGCGAAAGTTGCAGCAGAGAAAAAACTGAAAGTCTTACTGCTCGAACGCGCCCGGACACCAGGCGATAAAAACATGTCTGGAAGTTACCTCTTCCGAAATGTTTGTGAAGAACTCTTCCCGGGATTTCAAAAAGCTCCCTTCCATGACGGACAATGCCGTATTGGCGGTATTGATTTCCGCTGGGCATATGACAACGATGAAAAGCAATACGGTATGGTAGCCGGTGTTGGCGCCGACGCAATGCGGGACATGATGATGGTATACCGCAACGAAAGCGATGAATGGCTGGCCGGAGAGGCTGTAAAAGCCGGCGCTGAGTTAAAAACAGCTCTGGCCACCGATGTCATTTGGGAAAACAAGGATGGAGAAGACCCGAGAGTCGTCGGTGTGGTTACCGATAAAGGCGAATTCACAGCGCCAATCGTCATTGATGCATCAGGTATTCATTCCATGGTGGCGAAACGCTCAGGCCTAACCAACTGGGATGCCAGAAAAATCACACTTGCCATTAAATATATTTATCGGCTGGATGGCGATGTGATGCGCAAGCGCTTGAATGGTTTCCGTGATACCGACGGCGTTGAAGTTGATTGGGGCGCCATGCCCACCATGTGCGGTGACGACCCCGCTTTCTGGGGATCACATGCGGTGGGCTGCCCCGATAGAGGCATCATCAACATCATCATTTACCATCAATTGGCAGCGCAAATGAAAGCCAAGGTCAATATCCACCAACGCGCTCAATGGTATCTGCAGACAGACCAGGTCAAGGGGTTGCTCGAAGGAGCTGAGTTTGTCCAATTCAATGCGCACTGTCTGAACATCGGCGATACGGTTGGGTACTGTGATAAATCGTATTTGCCAGGGTTGGTCCTGGTAGGAGATGCGGGCGGCTTTGGTCAACCGGTAGAGGATTTTGGCGCGAATGTCGCCCAGATCCAGGGCAAGATTGCCGCCGAATTGGCTGCTGAAATGAAAGCCACGAAGGATTATTCGGAAGCCATGTTTGCCAAGTATCAAGAAAGATGGCATGAAACCTGGATTCTCGATGATAACGTTCCGGATATGAACACCCTGATGATCAAGGGGCACTTCCAGAAGATCGTTGGATGTGCTGATGAAGCCATGAAGACCTTGTTCCACATGCGGTTCAACAACCATTCCTTCCCGGAAATCGCCATGAATGTCGTTCCGAAGTTTGGTCCGGCTATTCCTGCAGTAGTCGCAGCGGTTGGTTCCATGAAACCGGTTGTGGACTACATAACGAAGAAAGCCGGCAGCGTGATGGCTTTAATGGGCATGGGAAAGAAAGAGTGACCGGGCTGGTTGCCTGATGAGATAAAAGGAGATCGAAATGGCAGAGAAAAAATTTAAAAGATATGACCCCAGCATCCTTTATGGTCCGCAAATTGTAGGCGAGAAGGTCCGCGAGCTACTGAAGGGCAAGTACGAGATGATCCCCAAGACCACGGCGAATGTTCGCGTCAACCCGAAGAAATGCATCGGAATGAACTGCCAGCTGTGCTATATCATCTGTCCGACCGGATCCTATGAAATGGTGAACGGCAAAGCCATGTGGAAATTCGGCATGGAGACTTGTTCAGAATGCGGCGCCTGCCAATATGTTTGCCCAGTAGGCGCAATTGACTGGTCTTACCCCGAAGCCGGAACCGGAATTGTCCTCAAGTGGAGCTGATTTCTGGCTGAACCGCTGAATCCGGTGATAATTTAAATTCACCTTTTTCAATTGAAGGCAAGGAGGAGGGAAGCTTCCCCCTTGCCTTTTCCTAAAGCAGGGCCAATTAATCTAAATAACGATCCAGTTCTGGATGATTAAGAGAAAACAAAGGTTGTTCTGAGAAAACTGGAAATAAAAAAAAGTAAGTGAGAATGGGTTTGACAATTATGGGATATCTAAATAACCATGCAGAGAACATACAGATCGGTGTTCCCTTCACGAAAAAAGAGAAGCAGCAGTTTTTTAGAAAGAATGATTATTTAAAAACATCTCATGATCCGGAGGCTTTGGCCTCTGAGGCTGAAGTCCGTAATTTTGTGAAAGTCGGGCTTAAAAATGTTGAAGAGGTAATGCTTTCACAAGTTACCGATTACCATTCCGATCTGAAAGCGGCTGCCGGTTTGATCCTTTCTGCCGGGGGAAAGCGCATGCGCCCCAAGATCATTTTGCTGATCGGCAAAGCGCTGGGCGCGGATTATGAGACGCTCATTTCACTGGCGGCTTCGATTGAACTGCTGCATACGGCCACCCTGGTGCATGACGACCTGATCGACGGTGCTTTGCTCCGCCGCGGGATATCCACATTAAACGCCAATTGGTCATCTTCAGCGACAATTCTCACGGGAGATTTCCTGTTTGCCGCAGCCTCCAGCCTGGCGGCGCGCACGAACTCGGTCGAAGTTATGTGCCTGTTCTCACATACACTGATGACCATTGTGAATGGCGAAGTGAATCAGTTGTTTTTGGATTGCAGTTCCGCGGATATTGAAGAGTATCACCAGCGCATCTACTCCAAGACTGCCTCGCTCTTCGAGACCTCCGCTCAAACAGCCGCCATGATCAGCAACGCGAATCAGCGCCAAACAGATGCACTGGCAGAGTTTGGCTGCGAGCTGGGGATGGCCTTCCAGGTCGTAGACGACGTGCTGGATTACACCGGCGCTGAAAAGAAGATGGGAAAACCGGTGGGCGGCGACCTGCGGCAGGGGTTGGTCACGCTTCCGTTGATCTATTATCTTGAACAATATCCAAATGATACTTTGGCAAAGGGATTGATTCGCGGCAAGAATAATCTGAACGAGGAAGAGTTCAGCCAACTGATCGCGAATATCGTCCAAAGTGATGCCATTGACAAGTCTTTGTTGGATGCGCGGGACTACGTCACACGGGCAAAATGCTGTCTGATGAGCCTGCCTGAAGGTGCGGAGCGGGCGGCGTTGATCGAGATCTGCAATTTTGTCGTGGAAAGATTGTCGTGATCTTTATTATTGAATAGCCGCTCATTTTCTTTGTAAATACAATTCGTCCTCTCGAAAACGACCTGCAGGTCGTTTTTTTTCTGGGTTCGAGTTTCCCATGGAGGGGGTGCAATCCCATTGTGGGCACAGCACGCTGTGCCCCTACGACAACGACTTCGGATCGTTTTTCTTTCCCTATTGATCGAAGAAAAATCGTATACAATAAAGTCAAATATCTTCCTTTTAGGAGTCTCTCATGATCAAAGACCTTGTGCTGCGCAACCGCAGCTACCGCCGTTTTGACCAATCCGCACGTATCGCGCCCGAAACCCTGCGCGACCTGGTGGACCTGGCTCGCCAAACCCCCTCGGCCAGCAACGCCCAGCCCCTCAAATACATGCTGCTGACCAGCGAAGAAGCCTGCGCGAAGATGTATCCTTCATTGCTGTGGGCCGGCTATTTGAAGGAGTGGGACGGTCCTGTTGAGGGCGAGCGGCCTTCCGCTTACGTGGTTGTGCTGGGCGATACCGGCATCCGCAATTCCTACAACGTGGACCCCGGCATTGCGATCCAGACCATGCTGTTGAGCGCGGTGGAACAGGGCCTGGGCGGCTGTATTTTGGCCAATATTAAACGCGATGACATCCGGGCAGTTTTCAACATCCCGGAGAAATTCGAGATCCTTTATGTCGTAGCTTTGGGTAAACCCGTGGAAGAGGTTGTGCTGGATGAAATGAACGTGGACGGCGACATCAAATATTGGCGGGACGAGAAGCAGGTGCATCACGTGCCAAAACGCGCACTCAAAGATATTATTGTGAGTGAATTGTAAAAAGTAATGAGTAATCAGTAATGAGTAATCAGTAATGAGTAATCAGTAATGAGTAATCAGTAATGAGTAATCAGTAATGAGTAATCAGTAAAAAGCAATCAGTGAGCAGTAATCAGTAAAAAGTAATTAGTGAACAGTGAACCGTAATGTGGGGCCTAAAGTAAATTATTTAGGACGTCATAGCTGAAATTCTTTTAGGAAAATCCGGAACAGGGCCGATCCTGAAGAGGATCTCGGGTTGGTGGTCTTTCAATTCAAACGGAAACATCTCGGGCGTGATGAAATCATCCGCCCGAGTGACGTTTGTACCCAGGCTTCGCGCGATGGCGGCAAACAGTGACTGCGAACCCAGGTTATCTTCATATATAGTGGCTTCCAGGGTGTCGATCTGAGGCGGGCAGCGTTTGAGCACGTCCGTGGTAAGGGCGAAGGCGATGCCCTTACGCTTCATGACAGGAGCGACCGCGGTCTGCCACAGGAAAAGCGTATGGTCAGATTCCGGTGGCACAAAAGCGGTCGCGAATCCGACGATCTGGCCTTCATATTCGGCCACAGCGCAGGTGCGACTGAAGAATTTGCACAAGAGAAAGTAGCAGTAATACGAGTTTCTGTCGAGCACGCCCGAATTCTCCGCCAGACGCCACATCCCGGCTGCATCATCTTCGGTAGGGGGACGGATCGATATCGAAGGATCGGTATTTTCTGACTGAACTTTGCTCATAATAACTCGTGGTGGTGGGGAAATTTGCAAACCGTTTATTGGAAATACTTTTCGAACAGGGCATCGCTGGCGAAAACGTATCCGAAACTGTCATGATAGACCTCATGAAAGCCCCTGACCGTATCGGAGAGTACGTCAGAGTAGAAAGCGTTCATGTCGCGCATCACGTCCTGGTCCAGCGCGAGGGACAGTTTGGCGTCATCGGCGAAATAGAGCGCGTTTTCCTGTTCGATGACAAGCAGGTCGGGCTGGTTCTCTTCGACGTAGGTATAGCTGGCCAGGTCCCAGTTGTAGATCACCTGCCAGTGCGCATTGTCGGCAACGTAGGCGCGCCAGTCGCGGTAGATCACCAGCGGTGTCCCTTCCGGCAGGCGCGGCAGCACATCCTCTTCAAACGCGCGGAACATGGCCAGGCTGGCGGAATTCTCTTCGCGCTGGGCGATCTCCCTGATCGAGTTCACAGCTTTGGATGTGTTAAGTCCGATCACAACAATTGTCATCAACACCACGGCAATGCCTGCTAGTTGATTGAACAATGCCTTGCGGTCACGCTTAATTTCCTCCCGCGCGGGGACGAGGTCCAGCAGGCAGGCGTAAAGGGGCAGGACGGCGGGGATGAAATAATGTCCGCGCAGGGTGGAGGCGTAAAAGAGGAAGTATCCTATCAGGGCAGTTACCCAGGTGAGCACCACCAGCGACTTGAGCACGTTCCTGCGTTTCACCAGGCAAAGCACAAGATTAGCCAAAGCCATCAGGAAGAGAAGCACGCCCCCGTAGCTGCTTCGTAAAACCAGTGCCACGTCTTTCAGCTTGGTTAAAAAGCCGCCGCCCGCCACGTAGAAACCCTGCGCGCTCTCTGAAAAAATGATCGAGACTGCGGCAATGATCTCTCCGCGCTCGATGGGCAGCAGCAGTAACGGGTTGGTGATCACCACGCTGCCCAGCATGACCACTAAAAAAGCCCCGGCGGAAAGGATGACCTTTTTCCAGGTTTGTTTCCTGGCGATTTTGGCATAGAGCAGGTAGGCAATGTAAGTCAGCACGAAAAGGGCGCCCAGGAACTTGGCGCCAATGGCCAGCGCGCAGGCCACCCCGGACAGGTAGAAGTAAAGCCCCAGCTTGCCCTCGTCGCGGATGAGCAGCAGTACGGTAAGCGTGCAGAAAAGCGTCAGCAAGCCGTCGGGGTGCCACCACATGTTGTTGCCGACCACAGCCGGCAGGCAGATCAGCAGCAGGAAGGTCAGCAGCGCCTTCCAGGGTGCTTTGGAACGCAGCTGATCCAGCACCAGCAGAAAGGCAGACAGCAGCACGGGCAGCACACTGATCAACTGCCGCAGCACCGTCATGATGGTGCGGGTGTGCGTCATCCAATCCGGGCCGAGGATCCACTTGACCGGGAAGAGCACCAGCGCCGAGAACAGGTAGAAGGGAAAGCCGTAATAATAATGCTGGTAGGTCAGGAAATGCTTGAAAGCCAGCAGGGGTGTCTCCCCGCCGCGGAACATCTGCATCAGGTTGGGGTATTGGGCGAACTCGTCATGCTCAAAGGCGCTCAGCATGGTCGCGTCCGCCGCGCCGGTCTGGTTTGGCAGGATGAAGACGGCGAAATATGCCAGCGCGAGCAGAAGAATGAGGAGCAGAACACGTTTTCGGGTTTTATCCATTTTCCCTGACCGGATTGATGAGATGTGAAAATTCTACTACATAAACAAGACAACTTGTTTGAATGAGCTGTTACACCTTATTCATTATGAATCTTTTCCATAATGGAATACTGATACTGTTTTGAGAATTTATTAAGACTAAAAATGATTAGTGTTTTCGAAAATTCGGATATACAGAAAACAAGTGAGTATCAGTATTCAAAAGCCCTCACCCCGAATGTACTTTCCAACTGACATGCAGTTACTGCCCCTCTCCCACGGTCACGAGTATAATAAGTCGCTTTTTTCGTCCGTGGGAGAGGGGTGCAGCATCGTATCAATTCGTTACCAGCTTTGGGGTGAGGGGATTATGAGACTAAATTCGGTGTATTTAGCACTAAAAAGTAGATCAAAGCCATGAATCATGCCAATTGCGTTTCCATGGGGTTATTGGTTCAACATCATTTGGATGGCCGTGTTATTTTTTCAAATCATGAAATGGGAAATACTTGCTAGAATTTTAAACAAATGATTTTGGCTGAGGGCGAATATTTGTTACTTTTGACTTTGACGTTTTTTTTTCAAGTGACTTGACCTCAATAATGAATCCGTCTATACTGGGGGTGTAAATGACAGTTTCACGGGGAGCCCGGTGTGCCGGGCTGAGAGGAAGGCCGTGAGCCTTCGACCCGCAAAACCTGATCCGGATAATGCCGGCGGAGGGATGTGTGCGAAACGACTATACCCTCCCTGGCGGAGGGTTTTTTGATGCCAAAACGCGCCGTACTATTTGCCAACGGGGAAATGCCTGAAAGCGGACAACTCCTACCGTTTCTCAAACCGGACGATATTTTCATAGCCGTGGACGGCGGTCTGCGCCACCTGCGCGGTCTCGGCAAAATGCCCCCGCTGTTGATCGGCGACCTGGATTCCCTGACCGCTGCCGAGGTGGAAGAAGCCGAGGCGCAAGGCGTGGAGGTAAGGCGCTTCAAGGTGGACAAGGACGAGACCGACCTGGAGCTGGCCTTGCTGGCTGCTGCCGAAATGAAAGTGCAGGAGATCGCGGTCATCGCTGCGCTGGGCGGCCGGTTGGACCATACACTGGCGAACCTCTCCTTGCTGGCGCTGCTGCAGCTTGAAGGAATCAGAGTCACCTTCGAGAACGGGTCGGAGGAGGTCTTCCTCATCCGGCATGAGGCGGAGATCAAGGGCAGCGCGGGGGATATCGTCTCGCTGGTGCCGTGTTTCGGCGCGGCGGTCGGCGTGGAGACGCGCGACCTGAAATATCCGCTCAGGCGCGAGACCCTGCTGCCCGAAAGGAGCCGCGGTATCAGCAACGTGATGCTCACCGACAAAGCCGGGGTCAGCCTTGAATCCGGATTACTGATATGTATTCACACCCGCTTTGCGAGTGGACACACGCGTGATAGCGTATCGGAGGAGAAATGAAAAGAGTTGTATTACTTGTTATTGTTTTGGGGCTGCTGGCCGGATGTACGTCCCAGCCGGCGCAGGAAAAGACGCTGACGGTCATGACGCATGATTCCTTTGCCGTCTCTGAAGACCTGGTGACGCAATTTGAAGAAGAGAACGGCGTCAAGCTGGTCTTTCTCAAGAGCGGCGACACCGGTTCGGCGCTCAACCGCGCCATTCTGATGAAGAATTCCCCAGAGGCGGACGTATTCTACGGGGTGGATAACACCTTCCTGTCACGCGCGCTGGATGAGGACCTCTTCCTGTCTTATGACGCACCCGCGCTGCAGGAGATCCCGGACGAGTTCCAACTGGACGCGGAAAAGCGCGCCCTGCCGGTGGATTACGGCGACGTGTGCATCAATTATGACAAGGCTTATTTTGCCTCGCATGACCTGGCGCTGCCCCAGAGCCTGGACGACCTGCTGAAACCGGTATACGGACAGGGCACAGGCAAGGAGGGCATGCTGGTGGCGGAAAATCCGGCTGTCTCTTCAACCGGGCTGGCGTTTCTGCTGGCGACTATCGCCGAATACGGCGAGGACGGCTACCTCGATTATTGGCAGGCGCTCAAGGAGAACGGCCTGGTGGTGGTGAACGACTGGAGCACGGCCTACTATACCAACTTCAGCGGTTCCTCAGGCAAGGGAGCCCAGCCCATGGCCGTCTCTTACGCCTCCAGCCCGGCAGTGGAAGTGGTCTACGCTTCCGAGCCGCTGGACGACGCGCCTACCGCTTCTCTGGTGGGGCAGGGCATGTGCTTCAGGCAGATCGAGTTCGTGGGAATCCTCAAGAGCACCAAGAACGAGAAACTGGCGAAGAAATTCGTCGACTTCATGCTCGACAAGGATTTCCAGGAAGACATGCCTCTGCAGATGTACGTCTATCCCGTCAACCCGCAGGCACAGCTTCCTGAGGTGTTCGTAAAATACAACCAGGTACCCGATTCGGTCAGTTCGCTTGACCCGGCCCTGATCGCGGAAAAACGCGAAGCCTGGCTGCAGGCCTGGACGGACGTGGTCTTGAAATGAATCAAACGGCAGGGATGAACCGCTTTCTGCGTAAACTCGGCGGAGCCTTGTGGGTCATCCCTGCGGCTTTTCTGACGGGGTTCTTTCTGATCCCGTTGGGCAACATTCTGGTGGTGATGGTCACGCGCGGCGGTGTGCTCAGCCTGAACGGCATCATGCAGCCGCTGTGGTTCACCATCTGGCAGGCGCTGCTTTCCACCCTGCTGACACTGGCCGTCGGTCTGCCGGCTGCCTTCGTGATCGCGCGCTATCGTTTCCCCGGCAAGGACACGCTGCGGCTGCTCTCCACTCTGCCTTTCATTTTGCCAACGGTGGTGGTGGCGGCCGGATTCACGGCCCTGCTCGGTCCGCGCGGACTGCTGAACACATGGCTGATGGCCGCGCTGAATCTGGATAACCCGCCCATCTCTTTCATGAACACGCTGGGAGCGATTCTGCTGGCGCACGTCTTCTACAACACTTCGGTAGTGATCCGTGTGGTGGGCAGCAGCCTGGCGCAGTTCGATCCGCGCTACGAACAGGCCGGACAGGTGCTGGGCGGTTCGCCGTGGCGGGTCTTCCGCGAGGTGACCCTGCCTTTACTTCGGCCGTCCATTTTGGTGGCGGGATTGATGGTTTTTCTGTTCGATTTCACCAGTTTCGGCGTGATCCTGCTGCTGGGCGGGCCCAAATTCTCGACCCTCGAGGTTGCCATCTACACCCAGTCGCTCTCCATGCTGAACCTGCGCATGGCCGGCATCCTCTCGCTGATCCAGTTGGTTTGCACTTTCGGCATTACCCTGCTTTACGGAAAATTGAATTCGCAGCGCACGATTCCCCTCATGCCGCGCCTGAAAGGGGAGGGAGTACGTAAGCCGCAATCCGCGTTTGAAAAGGCCGCGGTGGGCTTGACGGCTGTTTTTCTGGTGCTGTTACTGACCGCGCCGTTGATCGCCCTGGCGCTGCGTTCGGTGTTGAGCGGTGACCCGGCGCATCCCTTCTCGCTGTTGTATTACCGCGAGTTGTTTATTAACCGCAACAATTCCTTCTTCTACGTCCCGCCCATCAGCGCGGCGCTTAACTCGCTGGGTTTTGCCGCCGTGACCGTGTTGGTTTCGCTGGGCTTCGGACTGGTGGCCGCCTACGCCCTGGTACACAAACGTGCCGTCAGGCGCTGGCTGGATCCGCTCATCATGCTGCCCCTGGGCACCAGCGCGGTAACGCTGGGGCTGGGCTTTTTGATCACTTTCAACCGCCCGCCGCTGGACGTGAAGAGCTTTCCGCTGTTGATCCCGCTGGCGCACAGCCTGGTGGCGCTGCCCTTCGTGGTGCGCACCCTGCAGCCGGCGCTGGCGTCCATCCCGGCCTCGCTGCGGCAGTCCGCGGCCAGCCTGGGGGCCTCCCCCTGGCGCGTGTGGACGGAGGTGGAAGCGCCCATCATCCGCCGTTCCATGCTGGTGGGCGTGATCTTCTCGTTCACCATCTCTTTGGGCGAGTTTGGCGCCACCAGTTTTCTGGCGCGGCCCGAGACGCCGACCCTGCCGGTGGCGATCTACCGTTTCATGTCCCAGCCGGGGGCGTTGAATTACGGACAGGCCATGGCGATGGCGACCCTGTTATTACTGGTCTGCGCGGCGGCCATTGCCCTGCTGGACAGGTTGCAAGGTGATGAACAGAAAGAGATATGAAAATCCGATTTTCCCTCACCCCCAACCCCTCTCCCATTCATGGGAGAGGGGTGAAGGGCAGACGGAGAAATGAGTCAGTATGATTATTAATCCGAACAAGCTTGAAGTTAAAAACGTGCGGAAAAACTATGAGGGCGCGCCACTTTTGAAGGGCGTCAGCCTGAGCGTGGAAAGCGGCGAAACGCTGTGTCTGCTTGGACGATCCGGCAGCGGTAAAAGCACGCTGCTGCGCATCATCGCCGGACTTGAAACTGCCGACGAGGGTGAAGTGACCTGGAACGGCGCAAACATGTCCGCGGTGCCGGCCTGGCAGCGCCACTTTGGATTGATGTTCCAGGATTACGCGCTCTTTCCACACCGCAGCGTGGAGCAGAACGTTGCTTTCGGCTTGCGCATGCAGGGCGAAGGCAAGGCGGATATCGCCGCGCGTGTAGGAGAAGCGCTGGACCTGGTGAACATGACCGGTTTTGAGAAGCGCCGCGTGACGGACCTGTCGGGAGGCGAGCAGCAGCGCATCGCCCTGGCGCGCGCCCTTGCTCCCCAGCCACGCCTGCTGATGCTGGATGAGCCGCTGGCCGCGCTCGACCGCGCTCTGCGCACGGAATTGCAGGAAGAACTGCGCGCGCTGCTGCACAAGACGGGCATCCCGGCCGTCTACGTCACCCACGACCAGGAGGAGGCCTTCATGCTGGGTGACCGCATCGCCATCCTCGCCGGGGGAGTCATCGAGCAGCAGGGCAGCCCGGAGGAGGTCTACCGCCGTCCCGTGAACCGCAAGGTGGCCGAATTTTTAGGCATGACCAACATTGTGGATGGAAAGGTGATCTCGCTGGAACCCTTGATCGTTGAAACTGAAATTGGCAGACTCAATGTTTCAGTCGAAAACAATCCATGTGCTATCGGTTCGCAGGTAAGCGTCTTATTAATCCAAAACCCGGTTGAAGGAGATATTCAAAAAAACCTCATTTCCGGGAAAGTTGAGAATTGTATCTTTCGGGGGGAGTATTTTGACAATATCATCTCAACAGGGGATCAGAAAATCCAGTTTATCGGGTTTAGCCCGTTGAAAATCGGTTCAATTCAGGAACTGGCTATTTCCGCGCAATTATTGGATTGATATTACAAAATTCAAATCCAAAATAAACAATATTCTAATAAAGGCGACTGTAAAATCTTCTTAGTTCTCTGGGGATTTTACAAGTAGACGGGTTTGCTTCTTAGAAATAACGGGATGAAATTCTGCAAGATTTAAAATCGATACAAAGCAGAGGAGCATCCACTTTGATCAATAACGCGTGCGGCGAAAACAGGTTTGTTGATATACCGAAATCCTCGTTCGTAGTTATGATTCTCCTTCAGCAAGCGACATGCTTATCAATCCGTAAGGTTCGACAATCATTTCCACTGCAAGATTTCCGCAACCGATAATCTTCAGCGTTGTTTAGTATTAAGTTTACCGGTAGGGACTTCAGGAACATATCTGCATTGTATGGTGAACAACAGCATGCTGGCTGTAAAGAGTCTGAACGAAACCATCAAAATAAAAAAGGAGACTAAGAAAATGAAAGAGTGTCAGGGCTGTGGAAAACAAATCGATGATGAACTATGCATTTGTCCGCATTGCGGATATACGGTCACTCCCTACGGTACGTGGAAGTGTGTGGTTGAAGGGTATACCTCAAACATCGTCCTGAGGGACGACAGCACCTTCATTTGGCAGATTCTGGGGGTTCCTGCGTCACAGGGTTATAACCAGGGCATGTTCTGCATGGAATTGGACGAATTTGACAAACCTGAAGACTTGCGCATTTGTGTGGGGTATCAAAACGGTACCAGGCGGATTTTTACGGTCAGGTCGCTCAAACAGGATGAAATGATTTGGGAAACAGAACCCCCGAACCGAGATAGACTTACGCTCACAAGAATATCATAGCATATCGAAAATAAGCCGGACTTATCCCTGGATCAAGCCGGTGAATACGAGACGAAGAGAAGAAAAGCGAATCACGAATATCATTGGAAAAGATTTGACACCTGGTGTCAAATCTTTTCTATCCCGTCATACTTGGCATTCCGGAATAATTTGTTCGGATTAATCGTTTACAGATGATTTCCTGACCCCCAAAATGTGAATTAGTCCGTTCGAGTCTTTCAATACCAACTTTTTATTATCAGGAGATAATTGAAAATCATAAAACTCAAAATTGGGAATATATTTTCCTAGATAATTGTTGTCCATAATATTCCAAAATTGAAGAGTGTTGTTATTCCGTAAAAGAATAAGTTCGTTGGTTTGAAAAATTTGATCGTATATATTTCCAGGTATCTGTACAATGGAATCAGGATTATTAAAGTTCCAAACAGTGACGCCATAATTAAAGCGTTTTGGGGAAGTCAAATTATCCGTTTGATTTTTTGATATTGAACTTGAATAAATCACATTGTGTTGTGATAGATCAAAGATATAGAACTCGTCATTTTGTAAGGTTACAAACATTTTTAATCCATCATTACTTGTTTGAATCTTTGAAATACTAGATCCAGCAGGCAGTGAATACGAATCAATAGATTTTCCCGTAACCAGGTTAAAAATAGTAATGGAATGATAATTCTGGTTATAGGCATTGTATATGGTAAGGATTTCATTTTTCGCCTGATTAATTGTATATACCCCAACTCTTTTTGGAATTCCATTGATTTTTTTCCCATTATCAATATCCCAAAGGATGAATTCTTTGGAGTCTATAGTGGCTAAAATGTTTTTGTTTGCGGTTGTAATAATTTCGGTTATTTCTTCATCTTGCGTTTGAATATCCTTGATCTTTTCACCTGTAAGAGCGTCCCAAATTGATATTTTTCCATTAATGGTTTGCAATACAGAATAATCATCAGAAACAGAAGTAACTGTGTTTGTAAAGAAGCGAGAACTATCACGTGAAAAAACCATCGCGTTAAAATGGTAGCCAACTTCATCATTTTTAATCGTATATTGGAGTTTTGAATTATTAATGTCCCAGACAGAAATAAGTTTTCCGTTCGACGCCGCAAGAAATCTTCCATCCGGACTTAGTGAAATGAAACTTGATGAACGGTATTCGAGTGTTTTTATTGTTTGACAGTTTACTAAGTTTACTAATTCTACAGATTCAATGTTATTTTGATATATTGAGAGATAAATCGCAGTTTTACCATTTGACGAAATCGGGAAAAATGGAACATCTGTCCAATCTGCAGAGAGATTGCATACCCTCTCAGTAATAATTTGGTTTTGATGTTTAACGTATTTTTTTTCTATATCGTCTAATTCTTGTTTTGATGGAATCTCAATCACAGCCCCGCTGTCAAGCGTAAGTGTTGTTCCTGACTCTGGGAGATCATATTTCTTTATCTTATAAAGAAGATTCCCATCATCAAAGCTATGAATTTGAAGATACGGAGATATTCCTCCTTCAACATAAATTTCATTATTCTTAACAAATAGAGCCCCAATAAAATAACAATAATTTTCATTGAACTTTATTTCTCCATTATTTGCATATATTGCAAAATTAATTGCTGTCCCGTCACAATAATTAGTACCGCCACTTGATGAAATCGCCATATTTTGGCCATCCGAGCTAAATAATATATCTCTAACAGGCCAATCTTGAGTAGTAAAAAACATTGATTCAAGTTTCTGTTGTTCCACATTCCAAAAAATAATACTGGTCCACGAAGAATAGACCAGGTATTTTCCATCGGGAGAAAATCTAACAACTTTATATCGATTAACATCTGGGGGTAGATCAATTGCAGTAATTTCCTCCAAATTTGTTGTGTCATAAATATGGATACCAGTTTCAGCGTATATGGCAAGCATTTTCATATCAGGTGATACTGCAAAACTAAAGATTCGTCCGTCTCCCAAAGTAGAAAGCTCCTCAAGGTATTGGACATTCTCAGGGGTAATTGGCTCAAGATCGGAATCAACTGAATTTTCAACGTTTTGCGTTGAGGTTGGGGTTGGTTGAAGCACCGCTTCAAGGGATTCTTCAGTTTCTTTTATTTGCGCTGTATTGTTACAAGCCGATATAAATAAAGGCATAATAAACAAAGTGACAAGTATATAGAGATTCTTTTTCATAATGTATCCCCTGTGGTTTCGCTACTATCTTTACTGAAATGTTTGAATCCAGGTATTAGATATTGGCTTGAAATACGTACTAATTCTTGTGATTCTTTTGCCGAACTGGAAAATTATGCGCGAGCAAAATCTGACTTCACAAAATCTGCATTTCAGATACCATCGGCCAGGAACTTTTCCATTCTGGCGATAAAGTCGGCGGTGGCAGCCTCGATGCTGGCGGTCAATGCGTCAGGGCTGGCGAGGTCGAACCCTTGCGCCAGATCGCATTCGACGATGGAGTCGATGCCTTCCGCGGGCTCGACGATGCGAAGGCCTTCAAGGGTGCTTTCTTTGAAGAGCTCCCAGACCTGGCGCTGGACCTTGCGGTTACGCGCCGCCAGCCAGACCTCGAAGCGGAAGGCGTCGTAGTTGAACACGATGGCGATCTTCAGATCGCGCTCTTTCAGGGCCGGGGTGAAAATGGCGAAGTAGGTCATGTCCATGAAGCCCTGGTAGAGGGCCGAGACGGCGGAATCGCCGTACTTCTTGGCAAAGTGCGTGCGCAGCGCGCTCATGTAGGCGATCAAAGTCCGATAGGCGCGCTGCAGGGAGCCTTTTTCAAGCTGCTTTTTGAATCCGTCCAAATCTTGTTGAATTGAATCCATTTTTAATTTCCTTCCCTAAGTGTCAATCAATTTGAAGATTTTGTCTCAAAAACCTAGAACCACCCCGGCGGGATGACCTTCTTGAAGAGCAGCCACAGCACCGCTGCCAGCGCGGACATACCCACGCAGGAGGAGGCCAGCATGACCAGCAGGGTCAGCCAGACCTGGCGGCGATTCTCGCTGGCTTCTTCGGGGGTGGTCTTGAATTCTTCTTGCGTTTCGGGCTCAGGCATCGGCGGCAGGGGGCTGTTTCTTCTTCTTGCCGAAGATCAGTTTGGTGACGATGACGGTGGTTACCAGCACCAGCAGGCAGGCCACCAAAACCGGCACGAGGATGGAGAGGAAAGATACCGCGGTTGAGGTGGCATCTTCCGCCACGCTGACGGGGATGTTGCCCACGCCTCCCGTCGCGGCACTGACGGCCGGGCGCACCGCCACCGCTTTGACGGTATGCACGGCGCCGGAGACCAGCAGGCCGGCAATGAGCGAGAGCACCGGGCTGACATCACCGATCTGGGTGGCCGTGGCGGCAAAGACGATGGCGCCCGCGGTGGGGCGGATGAAGGATTGAATAATGTCGTTGACGTGATTCACAGCCGGGATCTTGTCGGCCAGAAATTCCACCAGGGAGAGAAAAATCAGCACACCGATTACCCACCAGGAGGTCATCACGTCCCAGGGCTCCTTGAGGTGGATCAGGTCCGTGAATTTGGCCAGCAGTGATACGACCAGCAGGGGGATGTAAGCGTTGAGCCCCGCGCTGGCGGATAGTCCGAAGGCCGAAAAAATGTTAAAAAGTTCCATGACTCCTCTTTATAACCCGAACCCGCTCCATGTACCCGTCAGGCGGAAGCGCAGCAGGTCCATTACACCGATTTGCACAAACGCGCAAAGAAATCCCAACAGATAAAATGTGAGGCCGTCTTTCAGCTTCTCGAGCGAGTTCTCCTTGTTTAAAATGATACACCATAACAGCGAATAAACCATGGTCAGGATGACGAAGACCATCCCGACCGACAGGATGGCGATCGGATAGTAGAGCAGGGGGATATCCAGCCAGACCAGCACGCCGACCACCGTTTCACACAGGAGCAGCAGGAAGATTTGCCTCCATTGTGCCTGAACCGGCTTCGGATTGGGGTCCTTCCACAAGGTCTGGTTCCACAGGGGCAGCAGCAGGTTAGCCAGCAGCATACCCATCACAAGTCCGGTGGACATCCGCATCAGATTATTGGGCGTATAGAGCGGTGTGACGCTGAAAAAGGAAGCCAGCATCGAATTGACGCCGTCCACCACGAAGACGAGGAAGAGCGCCGCCAGTACGATGATCTTTGCCCTGGATGGGCTGCCGGAAGGGCGGTCCTTTCTGAACAGATAGGCTAATGCCAGCAGCGTGCCCAAATACATGCCCGTGCAGCGCGCGCACAGGGGCAGCAGTTTGCCGCCCACAGTCAACGTGTGACTCTCGATCTGATGGCAGACGGCATAGCCGACCGCGTCCAGTTTGCCGTCCAGACCGTGGGGGGTGTGCCAAAGCCAAATACTGGACAGCACAAGCAGCAGGGCCGCCAGGCCGATCCTGATCCATTTTTTTGAGATGCGCAGAGTTTTATGCATGACAGGCATTATAAGGGGGATGGCTTTTGCATACAAGTAATAGGTTTGCAATCAGTACAGGTGTCCCTTGACATTCACTTTTGATTATGCTTATACTTACGTTATAAATGAACATTCGTTTCGCCATCCCACGAAGAGGAGGTGGTGTCTATGATAGATAAGTGTTTTAACCAACGCGCTGCGACATCCCTCCTCTCGATAGTGTAGGGAGTCGCAGCGCAAAACACAAGTCCCCGCCTGCACGGCGGGGATTTGCGTTCGGAGAATATCGGGAGTGCCTGGAGGAAAGATGATCCGTGATCAATGGTACGTGGTAATGCGTTCAAAAGAACTGAAATCCGGAAAGCTGGTTGCCGCAACCCGCATGGGAGAAAAAATGGTCTTCTGGCGGGATTCCGGCGGCAGCCCCGTCTGTCAAGCGGATTTCTGTCCGCATCGCGGCGCGGCATTAAGCATCGGACACCTGCATAATGACCGCGTGCAATGTCCGTTTCACGGATTCGAATACGATGCCTCTGGACGCTGCACCCTGGTGCCCGCCAACGGTCGGGCATCTGTTCCTCCCAGAGCTCTGCACGTTGTCACCTATCCAGCGCGAGAAGCGCATGGTTACATTTATATATGGTGGGGAAAGGAACGATCAGCGTATCCCGACCTGCCCTGGTTTGACGATCTGGACGACTCCTTTGCCACCAGCGAGTTGGTGGACCATTGGACGGTGCATTATTCCCGCGCCATCGAGAACCAGCTGGATGTTTTTCACCTGCCCTTTGTGCACGGCGATTCCATCGGCCGCGGCAACAAGACCATCGCGGACGGTCCTCTGGCCGTCCTGCACGAGAACAGCATGGAGATATGGGTCTACAACCGCGCGGATGACGGCAAGACTCCCGCCCGGAGAGCTTCCCAACTCCCCGAGCCGGGCAGGCCGCCCTTCCTGATCTTCAAATTCCCGCATTTGTGGATGAACCGCATCTCGGAAGACATGCGCATTACGATTTTTTTCACGCCGGTCGACGAGGAGAATTGTATTCTTTACCTGCGCAATTACCAGCGTTTCATGAAAGTCCCCCTGCTGCGCCAGGTTGTGGCCTGGCTGATCAATCCGGGCAGCAAATATATCCTTAACCAGGATAAACGCGTGGTATTGACCCAGCGTCCGAAGAAGAGCGGCATGCGCATCGGCGAAGTGCTCATCCCGGCGGACGGGCCAATTATCACGTATCGGAAAACCAGGGAAAAAATCCAGCAAGAAGCGGGGCGGCAAGCCGGTTAACCTGCCAGCGACATCCTCTTTTTGCCGGCCAGTACGTCCTGAACGGTCTGGATGGATTGGGAAATTGTTTCACCCAGGAAGATACCAGGTGTTTCTGCGATCAGGTCCGGATTTCTCACGTAAGCAGCTCCTCCAAATCCGAAGATCGGTTTGGGCTTGATCTTTTGAAGCTGCAGATCGAATCCGGCCAGTGTACCGATCGAATCCTTGATGGTTGCCGAGAGGATGATCATCTTTGGCTTTTGGCCTTTCGCATAATACGCCAGGTCTTCCAGCGGGAGGTCGGGACCCAGATATTCCACGCGGAAACCCGCTTCGCGCAGCAGGATGGCCACCATTAAAGGACCGATCTCGTGCAGTTCGTCGGGCGCGCTTCCGACCATGATGCTTGTGGAGGAGCGAGTTACCGACAGGGATTGGAAGATGGACATGAGCCTCGACCTGACGAAGGCGGAGGCAAAATGTTCTGTTGCGACTTTGATCCTGCCGTTAAACCAGTCCTCTCCGATCTCGACCAGCACGGGGATAACGACCATTTCAAAAAGGGGAGCAAGATCAAAGGAATCGGTTGCTTTTTCAAAGACCGCTGCTGCTGCAGTTTCATCGTGCGCGATCAGGGCGTCATGCAGACGCTTTATGAAATATTCAGGAGAATGCAGGGCGCGTTTTTTTTCTGAGGGCAATTTTGAGTCAACCATGATCTCGGGAGAGAGCCCTTTGCGTGTGTACGACCGCAGGTCTGCTACCGCCAGGCTGATGGACAACCCCGCATCCACTTTATCTTTCAGCCAGGAGAGCACTGCCACGTCTTGCTCACTGTAAAGGCGGTAGCCGTTATCGGCGCGCTGCGGATTGAGGATTTTGTAGCGCCGTTCCCAGGCGCGCAGGGTGACCGGGGGGAGTCCGGTTTGCAGACTGACCGATTTGATGTTGAACTTTCCGTCTTCAGGGAAATCGTCGATTCTGGGCATAGAATTCTTCCTTTAACTCCAATAACAATCTTATTTTACTTGAATCACAAGGGGGTTTCAAATCGTGTCAGGGTTATAATTTAGGAAAGAGACTGAGAGGTTTTATGAAATCTGTAAAACGACGTTTTCTGGAATACGTAAAGATCAATTCACAATCAATGACAGATGCAGATACCTTCCCCAGCACCGAACGGCAGTGGAATATTGCCCATCTGCTGGTCGAAGAGATGAAGGAAATGGGTCTCGAAGACGTCAGCCTGGACGATCATTGCTATATCATGGCGACACTGCCTTCCAATTCGAAAAATGAAATCCCCGTGATCGGACTGATCGCGCACATGGATACTTCCGAAGACATGAGCGGCGAAGGGGTTAATCCGCGGATCATCCCGGAATACGACGGCGGCGATATTGTATTGAATAAAGAACTAAATTTGGTCATGACCACCGAAATGTTCCCCGAGTTGAAGAAATACCGCGGACAGGAGATCATCACCACGGACGGCACGACCCTGCTGGGCGCGGACGACAAAGCCGGCGTGGCTACCATCCTCACCGCCGTGGAATACCTCATTGAGCATCCCGAGATCGAACACGGCAAGATCAGAGTGGGCATTACCCCGGATGAAGAAACGGGCAGGGGCGTGGACCATTTTGACGTCAAGAAATTCGGCGCTGAATTTGCCTACACGGTGGACGGCGGCGAGATCGGCGAACTGGAATACGAAACCTTTAATGCCTCACAGGGCTACGTCACCGTCAGAGGCAGGAACGTGCATCCCGGCAGTGCCAAGGGCAAACTGCTCAATTCCATGCAGGTGGCGATGGAGTTCAATGCCATGCTCCCGGCGCAGGAACGACCTGAATTTACCGAGGGACGCGAAGGCTACTTCCATCTGTTCAAAATGCAGGCTTCCATCGAAGACACCAAAATGGTTTACCTGATCCGCGACCACGACCGGGCGCTTTTTGAAAAACGTAAAGAGATTTTCCAGGCGGCGGGAGATTTGCTGAACAAGCGTTACGGTGAAGGCACCGTGGAAGTGAACCCGAAGGACATCTATTACAACATGCGCGAGAAGATCGAACCGGTTTACCACATCGTGGAACTGGCCGCGAAGGCCATGCGAAAGGCCGGCATTGAGCCCATCATCGCCCCGGTCCGCGGCGGCACGGACGGCGCGCGACTGTCTTTCATGGGGCTGCCGTGCCCGAACCTGTTCACGGGCGGCATGAACTATCACGGGCGCTTTGAATGTCTGCCCACCCGTTCGCTTGAAAAAGCGGTCGAGGTGGTGTTGAACATTATTACGTTGGCAGCACAAGGGGAATGATATCTGTAGGGGACGGTTTCGCAACAGTCCCTTTTAGCAATTCACATTGATTGTTAATTTGGGAGGGTTTCCCCACTCGCTTGAAAAAAACTCGCTCGGGGGCGCAACGTTCGCGCTAAACCCTTCCCAAAATGTTTCTATGCAAACAATTTCTTTTTGGTGATCCATTCGTTGACCACCAGCGAAGCCACCACGATCACACCGCCGATGAGCAGTTTGATCCAATCGGTGGATTCGCCGAACACCAGCAGTGAGACGGCCACGGCCAGGGGCACCTTCAGGTCGTTGAAGATGGCTAGCGCGCCGGTGTTGACCTGCCTGGATCCGATATTCCACAGGAAGAAGCAAATCCCCGAAGCGAAAGCGCCCAGGTAGACCAGCGTCCAGATCTGTTTGGCGGTCAGCGTAAGCGAAGCCAGCGGAGTAAAGGCCAGAGTGGCCGCCAGGGTGACCAGCACCGCGCCCAGGTAAAGCACGCCGAAGACCTGTTCGTTCTTGAGCTCCGGATTTTTGTCCATCAAGCGGCGGTAATACACCTGCCCGAAAGCAAAACATAGGTTAGAAACCTGCACCAGCAGGAATCCGCTCATAATGCCGGGCGAGAGCGCTTCGCCGCCCTTGATGATCCACGTGCCGGCCACCGCCAGACAGGCGGTGATCAGGTAGAGCGGATTGAATTTCTTCTGGAAGGCGTCGTCGATCAGGGTGACGTAAATGGGCGTGAAAATGGTAAAGAGCGCCACTTCGTAGGCTTTGAGGGTCTTGAAGGAGGCGATGTAGGCGATGTACATGACACCGAACTGCAGCATGCCTGCCAGCATCAGCTTCAAAGTCAGTTTGCGGTTCAGCTTTTTGAAGCGGAGGAAGGGGATAAAGACCAACAGGGAGATGAACATGCGCGCGAAGGACACGAAATTCGAGTCCAGCCCGTCCAGGTTGCCTTTGATCAGCCCAAAAGAGAAGGCCCAGACCAGCGAAACAATTAGTAATAATGCCATTTATCAATACCTCTAAAAAGAATGTGGATCAACTGTTAAGCGGATGGACTTGATTGACCGCTTCCGCGTCTTCGGATTCCGGCTGCGCAAGTGTCAGCGAAACGGGGTCTTTCAGGCGCAGCGCAACCAATACGCTGAGCACCAGCAGCACCACGGCCAGCATCAGGGAGGGCGTGAATGAGCCGGATGAATCTTTCAACGCTTCCATGATGTAGACGAACACTACCGAGACCTGTCCGAAAAGCTGGAAGAGCCCGTTGGAGGTGCCTTCGGGGGTGGGTTGGGTGATCTCGGCGCCGTATTGCATGCTGATGGGGCTGGCACTGACCAAAAAGAATCCCAGCGCGAATGACGAGATCGCCAAAAGCCATAACGAATGGGCGAAGGTAAAGCCGATCAGGCCGGGGACGGCGCACAGCAGTCCGATGACCAGGTATTTTTGGCGCTTGTGTTCCTTATCGGACAGGGCGGGCAGGATGATCGCGCCGCAGATGCCGCCCACCAGCAGGATGGCGCCCAGCATACCCGCGTCAGAGGGCGTGAATCCGCGCGGACGCACGATGTTTTCCACCCAGGTGGTGATGCCGTTGAAGATGGCCATGCCCATGAATGAGATCATCAGGATCAGCCAGAATTTGCGGTTGACGAGCGTGTTTTTTAATCCGTCCATCATCAGGGCGCGCGTCTGGGCGCTGTCGGGGCAGGGCGGCGTGGGCGGGGTCTCACGCGCCAGAATGACAAACAGCAGCGCGGAGAAGGCCGCGACCGCGCCGTAGAGCACCTGGATGCGGTCGATCGTCATGCTTTGGTTGAGCATGGGGGTAATGACCATGCCCAGGGCAACGCCGATCAGCCCGGCCAGGGTCACCAACCCGACGGCGGTGGCGCGGAATTCCTGGTTGAACCACTTGGCGGGCACGGTCGTCCATGAGTTCATCAAGAAGGGCTGTCCGATGGCAATGCCGATGGTGCTGATCAGGGCGAGCGTGTAATTGTCGCCCGACAGGCCTCTGACGATGCCGAAGACGCCCATCAATATGGCACCCAGGCTGACCATCTTGCGGAAGCCGAAGGTGTCAATGGCCCACGACTCGGGGATGGACAGGGGCACGTAGGCGATCATGAAGGTCATGGCTAAAAATCCGATGCTGCGGTCCGTGACGCCGTAGAACTTGGCGGCGGGTCCGGTCACCGGGGCGTAGGAGATCCACAAAAGCTGCATCATCAGATTGACGAACATGAATACCGCCAATACGATCCAGCGGTAGCGGTAGGTTTTGAAGGTTTGATCGATCATGCGGGGCACGCTTTCCTGTTGAAGGTTGGGGTTGTGATGGTTCAATAAGTTCAAACACTTTATGATGGTGTTCGTTGCTTGCGCAAAAACAGGTTGATTATATGACTTTTTTATCAAACTCTTGTGTTGAATACAAGAAAATCGCAGCAATTTTTTCTGCTTCAAATTAATGAAATACCTCACCCCTGAACACGTGCAAAAATAATCCAAATGGAATTGTCCCCTCTCCTGCGGAATGGAAGCAACTATATAATGCATCTTGTCACGCAGGAGAGGGGATGCAGGGGTGAGGTGAATTCGATAAAGCAATTTATTTGTGTCTCATTATTCACGATAAGTGAGACACAAATGGATTTGATCCTCGCAAATGAGATACAAATACGCAAGGTGATGCCGATATTTACCCCGCCGTCATGTTCTTGTAGAAAATGGCGGGCGCTTTGGATGCTCACATTGAAGTCAAATTGGTGCCGGAAGGTGAGTAAGTACTATTTAGAAACGGAGAAGGACGGAATCAGATCAAAAACCAGATTATCCGATTTTTGAACCTATGACCAAAAACGTTGCTACTATTTTTATTATTAGTAGGAAAAATGGTGGGTGTAATAAATAGACCCGCCCTGCGAACTTAAATTAATAATATACCTCACCCCTGAACACGTGCAAGATAATCCAAATGGAAATGTCCCCTCTCCTGCGGAATCAGACGCGTTTATTAGTTTGAACTTACCCCAATCTTGTAGACACATGAAAAGGCTGGTAGAAATAGAATTAACCAGGAGTCACGAGATGAACACA
>ENA-OSEO01001410-OSEO01001410.1-sediment-metagenome-genome-assembly--contig:-NODE-1410-length-43653-cov-10.462938_pt1 | contig 43653 bp, 40 predicted proteins | sample MGYA00237883_ERZ534232 | MGnify/ENA metagenome assembly ERZ534232 | reverse complement strand
CTGGTCACAAATCCCATGATCTGGAAAGAGCTCCCCGGGAAAAGGGTCACCAGCACGGGCCTGTCGAACCGCTTTTTTTCACCCACAAAGGCGTTCACAAGGTCCTTTATGGAGGAATAGATCATCTTTATGACCGGCATGCGTCTGAACAGGTTGTCGATAAGATTTGCCGCGCCCCTCGCAAGAAAGGTGGAGACCAGAAATCCTATGAACGTGATAAGGGCCAGCGTTAGCAGGAAACCGAGTCCGGGTATGTTGAACCAGAAGATTTTATCTATTTCTGAAAAGACGAAATATATGACGTAAATGGTAACGACAATAGGGGTAAGGAACAAAAGTCCTCTAAAAAAGTATGTGGTAAGTTTTTTCACAGAGCCCTCCTTGAAGCGATTTATTTCATCACCATGATATTTTACATGAAGAGCGAATCAAGAATGTTGGAACTTGAAATTTCTGTTTCAGAATGACTTTTGACAATAGGTCTTTTTAGGTTTAAGATGTAAGAAAACCTTTTATAACAGGCGAGATACAGGGTTGTTTCACTTTACTCTTCAGTATTCCGATCTCATAGATCGAATCAAACATAAAAACAAAGGAGAAAAATATGGTTACCGCAATAGTTCTTTTAAATGTTAACCGTAATAAAATCAATGATGTTGCAGAAAGACTTTCTTGCTCTATAAGCAGGTTGCTTATCGTTTTTCTTGTCATATGTGCTTTTTCTCCCTGTGTAGCCTGTTCCCAAACAGTGGGCGGGAAGCCACAAAAAGTTGAAGATGTTTTTCTCCCTGCCGGAAATAGTATCAGTATTGACGTGTGGGTGCAGAATCTGAAGGTTCCATGGTCACTTGTATTCCTGCCTGACGGGAGGGCACTTGTGAGTGAAAGGAACGGGAACATAAGAATAATACAAAACGGAAAACTTCTCACAAAACCATATGCAAAGATCGAAGTAGAAGCGAGAGGAGAGGGCGGACTTATGGGACTTGCCCTTCACCCCATGTTCGCGGATAAACCCTACATTTATGTAATGCATACGTATAAACGGGGAGATGAACTGGGTAACCGGGTTATACGACTGAGAGACAATGGGAAGGAAGGTGTTTTTGACAAGGTCATTATAAGCGGCATTCCCGGAGGAAGAAACCATAATGGCGGCAGGATAGCTTTCGGACCTGACGGGATGCTCTACATTACCACCGGCGAAATTTTCCATGCAGATCTTGCTCAGGACATAAATTCACTTGGTGGCAAGATTCTGCGGGTAACCCCTGACGGTGAAATCCCGATAGATAATCCGTTCAAAGGTTCACCCGTTTATTCCTATGGCCACAGGAACCCTCAGGGGATTGCCTGGCAGCCAGAATCGGGCAACTTATATGAATCAGAACACGGGCCGTCAGGAGAGTTTGCCCATTTCGCACACGATGAGATAAATCTCATTACAAAAGGTAGCAATTATGGCTGGCCTGAAGTCATCGGTGCACCCTCGAAGAAACCTTATATAGACCCAGTAGTGGTCTGGAAAGAGACGACCCCTCCGTCAGGCATTACATTTTATAGCGGAGATCTGCTCAGTCATCTCAAGGGGGACTTATTTGTCGCCACACTGAGAAGTGAGGCATTGATACGGATTCAGTTCAAACCTAACACCAGTAATATTCAAAAGATTGAAAGGTGGTTCGCTACTGATTCCAGCAATGGGCAGTACGGCAGGTTACGTGATATCGTTGAAGGACCTGATGGTGCTCTTTATTTTCTTACAAACAATACAGACGGAAGGGGATCACCCCGCCCAAATGATGACAAGATCTACCGTATTGTTCCGAAAAAATAGATGAGCCTTCTGCTCTCCTGTATATAATTCCATGAAAGAATTTCATTTAATACTTCATAAGCTCGACTCTTGCTTGTTCTTGATCTTTTCTCTCTTTCTATCCAAACCTTTTCTATCACTTTGTCTAACGAGGCACCCTATTTCCTATTTAGTGCTACCCTTGACGTTTAACGCAAGACGTTATAACATAATACAGTGATAAAATCATTCAGGGACAAAAAGACCGAGAAGGTATATGGCAGGGAAAGATCAGCAAAATTGCCGGGTGATATACAACAAATTGCCCTGAGAAAACTCAGAATGATTAATAACGCTCAGAACATAAATGATCTCAGAATACCACCTTCGAACAGACTGGAAAAACTGAGTGGAGATCGAGCAGGACAATGTAGCATAAGAATTAATGACCAGTGGCGGATATGTTTTGTCTGGAAAGATAATAGTGCATATTATGTCGAAATAACCGACTATCATTAAAGGAGTGAGCATATGAAAAAGAGAAGATTAAATCCCGTACATCCGGGAGAAATTCTCCTTGAGGAATTTCTCAAACCCATGGGGTTGAGTCAAAACAAACTTGCCCTGAATATCGGGGTGCCTGCACGGAGAATAAACGAAATAGTCCTTGAAAAGAGAAGGATCACAGCCGATACTGCTCTAAGACTTGCGCGGTTTTTTGGGACATCCTCAGAGTTCTGGCTTGGTTTGCAGTCTCAATACGACCTGGATGTTACAGCTGATGAACTTGGTGAGCGTCTTGAGAAAGAAGTCAGGACATATTCAGAAGTTGCATAAAAAAATGATTCCTGCTCATTGACGGTCTATGTAGAATAGAGGAGAACTGAATAGCAACAAGGTCTTCATATCACCCTGCTAGTGTGCACCCGGGAGATTCCGTCAGTTGTGTTAGTTTCCGAAAATAACTGTTACGCAAAAGGTTGCGTCTTGCTTCTATCTAATTGTTACCCTTTTAACCTATTTTGTGGTATAATGTAATACATAGAGTTACAGGAGGGTTTAACAATGTCTACCGTACAACGCAGTTTCCGTATCAAAGAGCCAATACTTCGGGAAATCGAAAGGATCCGAAAAAACAAAGCTGCTAACGCACTTGCTAACGAACTGCTTGAAGAGGCCCTGAAAATGCGCCGCTGTCCAGGCATAATATTCTCACAAGGAATTACGGGAAGACGTGCCCGTGTTGCCGGTACCGGCGTCGAGGTTTGGGAAGTCGTCTACGAATATCAAATCGTTGGCAAAGATGTAGAAGCACTAAAAAAGGCTCTGCCTCACCTAACAGAAAGACAGCTTGTCGCAGCGCTTAACTACTATAGAGCTTATCCTGAAGAGATCAATGAGATCATACAAAGCAACGAGGCCATTACATCCAAGACTGTCGAGGGTCGCTTCTCTCTATCAAAAGGGAAAAGGCGGTGAAGTTTCTTGTTGATGAGGATCTAAGTGAGGAAATTGCTTCTATCCTGAGAGCCCACGGTGTCGACGCTGTTCACGTCAGAGAGCTTGGTCTCTCGGGAGCAGAAGATCAGGAAGTGCTCGATGAGGCTGCACGCCAAGAACGCTGTGTCATTACACGCAATCGAAACGATTTCCTGATGCTCACTGAGTTCTATTTTAATGAAGGCCGCCCTCACCACGGCGTTATCATAATCCCTCGATCTTATCCAGGAAATCAACCCTCAAAAATCGCCAAGGCAATCATAGCTTTGTGTCAAAAGCGTCCCGGCGCTTTTCAACCTTATGCGTTTCTTTTCCTTAAACATTGTTCTTGAGTTTGCTGTACACCTGCTTATCCGCAACTTTGGCATGTGATGAAAAATAATGAATATCATTAGAAACCTGCTTTTGAAATTCTTGCAATTAATTACAACTAAAACTCAAAATTATCCAACAAACCCCTATTTTAATAGACTTTTTTGTCCCTCTTATATTGTAAGGCCATTAATCACGTCTGAAGTCTTCTCCATGGCCTGCTTGAGCCATTGGATCTTCGAGTTCGAAGACATACTCAAGATACTGTTTAACTTCTTCCCAAGGTTCTTTCAGTTCGTAATATGTCTTGAGGGTTTTCCCAACATCCACAGAGCTTGGCTGATCCTTGGCAAGGTGGATAGATAAAGCCGCCTGTGTATCAGCATCAGCGTGCTTACGTTTGTCCTGGTTTGCATACGAGTGAAAGCTTAGAATTTTCCCTGGTTTGTATAGTGCAAGATCAGTATTGCATTTAGCTCCGCTTGGCTCATCCCTTTCAGTATGTGCGGGGGAGAAACTGTCTTCAACAAGGTGTAATAGCGATCCAAAGGCAAAGTCACGGAAATCTTTTTCACCCCTATAAGTGGGGTCTCCTCGAGTGAAGAGTTGTTGCGCAGTCCAGCCGCGATTCTTAAAAAGAGTTTCCATTCCTGGTATACCAATCCTTCTGAGTTCTACACCCCTGTCTAGGTCTCCAATGGCAAGTCTATATGTAAACTCTAACCACATCATAATCTTGTCCTTCGTTGATTGAGCAGTCTCTCCGTCACGAGATGCCATTGAGTGGAGGAACTGCATATCTCCAAAGTGCACACGATAAATTAATACGGTTCCCGAATCTGCATCGAAATATTCTCCTTTTTCAGCCCTCTTTTCGCCATCTCTATAGAGTATGTACCAGCATTCTCCAAAATACGGTGCTTTGATAGTCGTCCCGATATATTTTTTACAGAAGCGCGTCCTGGTCGAAGTCAGTTGAAAAGGAGGATTGTCGTTCCATTGGTTTCCGGCGAGAATAGCTGGAGGAGCATAAGGATTGGAATTACCATTTTCCGTACATTTATCCTCGTCATTATCGCATCCATAAATAATATTCGTGGCACGTTCATGAACAGGTGTTGTAAAAAGTTCAGTAGCAATGCGGCTTGCCGTAGGATACCAGATACGAAATAGAGCAGGCACTTTAAAGTGCATAATCGTGTCACCGCGTTTCGTACCGATGGGCTTTATGCTGAAGGCATCGGCTTGAAGAAAATTAACTGCGAGCAAGCAAAAAAATGTTAAGCATATAAATGTAAATTTTTTAAGATAGTTTAAGATAATTTTTAGCAAGATTATCTTTTTCATATGTTCTTTTCCTTGTGTTGATAATTAGGAGAATAAGATCAATTACGAGGGACGGATCTTTTTGTAAAATACAGAACCCGAATCTCATCTCCTTCCTTCATACAACAATCGTATAATTTTCTCCTATTTCAAATTTTGCTTTTAAGATCTTTAGAGGTAGCCCTGTTTTCAGTTGATAGTGTGGTTTGTCAACAAAGCTTGTCCAATTACCTCCCCATTCAAGTGTCTCTGCCCTTCCCGCTTCCGCTGCTTCGCAAAGATGTATTAATTTATCATTCGAACTCGCGTACCCTACAGACCTCACATAACAGAAATATACTTTAAGAATTGATTATGCTCACGAACCGACTCGTATCCCCAGCTTTTTATAGAGCAATGGAAAATCTATATTTTCACTAACGAGATTGATTCCGCGATCGACCTTGGCCTTGTCACGCAATCTCAGCCGGACGGATAGTTTCTCCAGTTTTCTTGCAACCGTATACGTATCATCCCTTACTACAAGGATGGGGATGTCCTTTTCTTCAGCCCGTGCAACGATCATCTCACTCGGATACAGATCACCCGTAAGGATAAGACACTCGGTGCCTGATTCTATGGCAGACAGGTGTATGTCAGACCGGTCACCGCCTGCAATGACAGCGTTATTCCTTGTTTTTTTAAAATATTCAATAGCCTTATCTACCTGCATTGCTCCTATCAGGAAATGTTCTACGAGTTTGTTCAGCCTGTTGTGTCCGCAGAGAATTTTCCCTCCGAGCATCTCATTTAATTCCTCCACGGTAATCGAACCTACGACAGAGTCATGCGGGAGTATTCCAATAATATCTATATTTTTCCTTTTAAGAAACGGAACAATATAGTCCGTGACACCCTTCATGAATTCGGGAGTTACTTTATTGAGAATAACGCCTATAAATTTATCTTTCAGATCCTTTTTTGCTTGAAGTACATAATCTACAATCCACTCCCCTTCATACTTTACAACGATCACAACTTTTGATTTCAGTCTGTTGATGACCTTCAGGCCTTCCAACCCAATAACGCTCCCTGTATAGATACTCCCGTAACCGCCCACTACCACGATATCCTTGTTTTCGGACAGTCTCTGAAAAGCGCCTGTTATTTTTCCCATAAGGCCTTTGATATCCTTCATGTATCCTTTTACGAAAAGGTCGGGGGTTAAAACAACAGGGCATATATCGGCTATTTCATCATTAAGTTGGAGCGCCCTGTAGATACGCCAGGCATCATGATCTGTCAGGGTATCGTTTACTTTTACCGGCAGGATACCGACAGGTTTGACATAGCCTACCCTTAAACCGTCTTTCTTGAATTTATTTCCCAGGCCCATTGAAACGAGACTCTTTCCGGAATACCCGGACGTAGATCCTACGTATAAAGAAATCATTCTAATCACCTCCTATGGTGAACCGTGCGTCGATAGCGACAATCCCTTCCCCTCTCTTTTTTACCAGGAGTGGATTGATATCAGCTTCAATAATCTGAGGAAAATCTGAAGCGAGTTGCGACAACATCACCAGAGCTTTCTCAATGGCCTCAATGTCTGCCTCAGGCTCTCCTCTCACACCCCGGAGAAGAGGAAAGGTCTTGGTTTCCCTGATCATCTCGTGTGCATCTTCAAAGCTTAAAGGCGTCACTCTGAAGGATATGTCTTTCAAGACCTCAACATAAATTCCGCCGAGTCCGAACATGACCATATGCCCGAACTGGACGTCCTTTGTTATACCGACTATAACCTCTTTTCCGGCCATTATCATTTCCTGAATGATGACACCGTATATGTGAGCTGTGGGCATAATCTGCTTTACGTGGGTTGTAATGTCAAAAAAGGCATTTTCTACGTCCTTTTTATTATTAAGGTTAATTTTGACGCCACCTATATCACTCTTATGAATAATTTGAGGTGATACGATTTTCATAACTACCGGATATCCTATTCCTTTTGCTGCAGCAAGTGCCTCATCGGAAGTACGGGCAAAGAGACCTTTTGGTTGCGAGAATCCATACGCATGCAAGACATCATGGATTTCTGCGTCAGTTAAACGATCGCGATTGGCCTTTTTAACCTCATCAAAAATACCGGCAACGTTGTTTTTTAAACCCTCGGTGTAGGTGTACTTTTTTTCATGTCTGTTTATCCATACATAATAACGATACATTGCGCTTAAGGACCGGACTGCCTCTTCCGGATAACTGTAATTTGGAATATTGTTTCTCATAAGAATCCTTATTCCGGATTCAATTTTCTGTTTGCCCATAAAAGAACTCAGTATCGGCTTGTCTACAGAATGTGCAATTTTTACTAAAGACGCTGCTGTTTCATCAACATTGACGACAGCAGTTGGTGTTAAGAGCACTATCGCGCCCTGTACCTTACTGTCTTCCAGTATTGTCCGGATAGCCTTTTCGTATCTCTCTGCATCGGCATCTCCCAAAATGTCAATTGGATTATAAAACGATGCAGCGGATGGTAAAAAACTCCTCAGTTCATCTATTGTTTCCTTGTGCAAGGGAACAAGATGCAGATCGGACTGATCGCTTGCATCCGCTGCTAAAATCCCTGGGCCTCCGGAATTTGTAATAATTGCCGTGTTTGGGCCTTTTGGAAGCGGCTGATTGGCAAAGGCAAGGGCATAATTAAAGAGTTCACCGATTGAATGTGCTTGTATAACGCCACTCTGCTGGAATGCTGCGCGAAAGGCTGACTCACGTCCTGCAAGTGCTCCTGTGTGTGATGAGGCGGCTTTGGCACCTGAACTCGTAATGCCGGATTTAAGGACAATAATGGGCTTATTTTTTGAGACCTCAGTAGCTACCTCCATGAATCTTCGCCCATCTTTCACGCCCTCGATGTACCCAAGGATTACTTTTGTGTTTGTATCTTCAGCAAGAGCAAGGATGATGTCGGTATCTGATATATCAGCCTTGTTCCCCATACTGATGAATTTTGAGAAACCTATGTCTTCGGGTAAAGCACGATCAAGCACTGCCAGGCAGAGAGCACCGGATTGAGAAAAGAAACCAATACCGCCCTGTTTGGGCATACCTGCTGCAAAAGAGGCATTGATCATTGCGTGCGTATCAATGATACCGAGACAATTAGGACCGATAAACCTGACCCCGTACTCTTTGGCTTTTTCGACTAAATCGTGTTCAAGGCGCGCACCCTCGACTCCGCTTTCTTTAAACCCTGCTGATATGATGACAGCGGCATCAATTTTTTTCTTGCCGCACTGCTCAATAACTTCTATGACGCTTTTTGAAGGCACTACGATTATTGCGAGGTCGGTTTTTTCGGGCACCTCAAGGAGTGAAGGATATGCCTTTTTGCCGAGTATCTCATCAGCGCCGGGATTGACAGGATAAACAGACCCTTCATATCCATATTGTATAATGTTTTTCAGGATATCGTATCCTATTTTACCGGGTGAACGTGAAGCGCCGACAACAGCGATTGATTGTGGTTGAAAGAATTTATCAAGCATAATGAAAGATATTATCTAAAATATCCCGTTATTTCAAGAATAATTACGAGTGGGTGTTTATATAGCAATATCGAATGTTATCTATTGCCTTTCAAATACAACAAGCGTTATATCATCCCATTGGGGAGCATCACCTATAAACTTTTGAATTTTTTCATTTATATGGGAAAGGAGTTCCTGTGCAGACAGGGAAGTCGCCTGCTTTATTACTTCTATAAGGCGATCAAGGGTAAAAAACTTGTTGTCTGGATCCATTGCTTCTGTTACCCCGTCCGTGTACAGAACTACCTTGTCACCTTTATTTAATGTGATACTCTTCTCCTGTATATCATTGTCAATATCGTCAAACACCCCTAACACTATCCCCCCTGTAATAATGGACTCTACTTCATGTTCTCCTTCTTGTCCTTTTCTTACTACTATAATATGCTCATGTCCGGCACCTGACCATGTGAATGTTCCATTTTTTGCAGAATACTCGGCATATACCATGGATATGAACTTCTGCCTGTTCAGAAGCTTGCAGAGGTGTCCGTTGAGTTTCAGGACTAATTCCCTCGTCGTCAGGCCCTGCTCACTCAAGGCATGTATGGCTGCCTTTGTCATGCCCATCACCATGCCTGCATCCACCCCTTTCCCCGTCACATCTGCTACCACCACCCCCAGTCTGTTTTCATCTCCGGCAAACGTAATATAGTCGAAGTAGTCTCCCCCGATCTCCTTTGCCGGCTGCATTGACCCTGCTATGGCGAATCCCTTAATCTGCGGTGTCTTATGAGGAAGAAGGGAAAGCTGTATCTGCCTGCCCAGCTCCATCTCCTGCTTTAAGCGCTCCTGCTCTACCAAACTGCTCACCAGATACGCATTCTCTATGGATATCGAAGCCTGTACTGCAAAGGACTTCATGAGCTCGAGCTCTTCCTCTCCAAACGTTCCCCCTGCCAAACGGTTATCCAGATAGATCATCCCCAGGGTCCTGTCCCTCGCCTTGAGCGGTACACACATCGCTTCTTTTACCTCGTACTCCTTCAGTTCTTTGGACACCTGTGGATTTGTGGTACTTTCCTCTCCTGCAAACAGCCCCTCTCCTTCCTTTTCCACCTCCTGTACCATGTTCAGGCTCAGCTTGTAGTTCTCATATGACAAGGGAAGGCTTGTAAGACCTTCTTCTATCCCCAGTGCTACCTTCTGCTTTAGGGTTTTGTCCTTTTCATCGTATAAAAGCAGAAACCCCCGTTCCGCTCCCGTTACCTTCATTGCCTGCTCTACAATCTTGCCCAGAAGGTCTTCCAGGACAAAGATTGATCCAATGGCCCTGGTTACCGACAGCAGGGATTCAAGGTGCCTCGTCAGGGTTAATGCTTCGCGGGTCTCTACCGCCTCTGTATCAGGTGAAATCCTCTTCAGGAGCTCATTGGTATTCTTTAAATCCAGTTTCGCTCCAACCTGGGTGAATATCTCCCTTGCCTCTATGAGATATTCCTGTGCCTTCTTGTCTTTCGGGTTGTCTTCCAGAAAAAATGACGCCTCTTCAAGAAGGATGGAAGCCAAGCGGTAGGTGTCTTTGGTATGTTCACGTATATATTTAATACCCTGTTCCCAGATTTCAACTGCTTTTTGTTTGTTGCCGCAAAGCCACTGATACGTACCGTTTACCTGGTATGAATATGAAAGGAGATAGGGAAAAAACCTCTTGAGAAGGAACGATATCTTGCAAAAACGCTTCGTTTTTTTCAGATATTGGCTTTTTTCATCTTCTGTAAGGTCTGCCTTATAACGGACACAGTCAAGATATACCTGGGCGCTTATAGGAAAGACATCGTGGATAAATGCAGCCGCATTGCTGTCCCTCAGATAACGCGCAGCCACCTGTTCCGTCATCTTAAGAGCGTCGTCGTAATTCCCGGCCCTGAGATAAGCCAGAGCAAGATATGCCCTGGCCTGCAGACAGGTGGCCTTGTCTTTAACGTGCTCCATGGTCTTGACGCCTTTTTCACCAGACGGTATTCCTTCTGTTGAGAGGCGTTTGTCCCCTATTAGGGCAAGGAGACGAGCCTTGTGATACAGACCCCAACCGAGTGCTTGAAGACTGTGGGAACCCTGGGCTATCTGGATCATCTCTTCAACTTCCTGAAGCAATGTTTTGAGATTCTTGCCAAGCAGAACACCGCAGGCTGGCCGATAGTACAATCCCATTCCCAGATCCCAGTATTCCCCGATTCCCTTCAGAATATCGATACTCTTCAAGGCATATTCATATGCTTCTTTGATGTTGCGGTTACTGTATGTTGAAACCGCATAGTACCCGTAAGCGCTTCCTTCGGCAGCACGGTCGTGCAAATCTTGTGCGATTTTTACCGCACGTTCTCCGTCCCTTTTTGCTCGGCTTGCTGCAAACGGAACACCGGCCCAAATTACAGTATGTGCCGCATAGATGTTGCTTAAGACTCTGGAAGGGCCCATCCGTTCGCCCATATTGAGAAACTTCATCCCAAGGTGGAGCGTTTTGATGAGATTCGTAAAGTAGTAAAAATAGGCTGTGCGCAGAAGAAGGCGTATGATTACCGATTTTTTCTGGTCATGCCTGTATTCTTTCCGCACAAATAAACCGGGAAAAAGCGTATGCAATCCCTGAATGAGAGACTCCTTCAAGAGACCTGTTACCACCCCGAGCATATTCACGGGGAGCTTTACCCCGAGTGATTTCAGGGCATCTCCCATAAGTTCTGCAGCCCTTTCTCCGTCCCCTTTTCCCCATAATGCCTCACCTGCATTGGATAGTACTTCTGCCCTGCGAATCGTGTCTTCCCTTGCAATAAGCTTCTCGCAAGTTCCCAGCACTTCCAATGCCTCGTCGAATTTCCCGGCTGTCTTGTATACCAATCCCATGTTTTCTAACAGGTCAACATACTCTTCTGTCGAGGTAGTCCCTCGTTGTTCAAGGATTGTCTTCGCCTGATTGTAAAAACGTATTGCCTGATCATTGGCATATGCCAGCTGTGCTTTTTCCCCAGCCTGCAGTGAATACTCAAGCGTTTTCTCTTCATGCTTTGCCTGTGCAAAATGATGAGCTATGTCAAACAGAACAGGCTCAAGATTGTCCTTGTTCTTTTCTTCTAAGAGATGTGCTATCCGGCTGTGGAGCAAAAATCTCTCTTCTTCCGGAACCTTCTTGTGTAATGCTTCCCGTATACGGTCATGCATGAACACAACGTTTTCCCGTCCGGTTATATCTCTCGTCAATAACTGGTTCCTGATCCCGTCCTCTATGGCATCTATGACAGTTTCACGAGGGATGCCGGTAAGATCCGAGATGATCTCAAACTCGATCTCTCTTCCCATGAATGAAGCATAAGCGAGTAGTTTCCGGTTTTCCTCTGATATCTCATCAACCCTTCTCAATACCACTTCAACCACATTCGTGGGCAACGAGGCTTGTCCGAGTTTATCAAGGTCATACCGGTAATGGTTATCCTTGAAATAAACGATCTTCTGATCTACCAGCGAGTGTAAGAGCTCAAGGACAAAGAAGGCATTCCCGCTTGTTCTTTCGTGCAGTTCCTTTGACAGGGGCAAAATCACTTTTTCATTTTCCATGAGTATTTCAGAAACAATCCGTGTCGTGCCTCCTATACCAAACGGCTTGACAAGGATATCAGTAAGGTTGATATCTTTATCCTTTATCCTGTCTATGGCACGAACCCAAGGATGACCCTCGTACACATCGGTATCCCGATAGCTTGCGATGACCACCATGGGCTGGCTCGTTACACTTTCTGCTATCTTTTCGAGCAACTCAATACTTCCTTCATCCGCCCACTGAAGATCGTCAAGAAAAATAATAAACGGATTCTGGGTAGAACCAAGGCTCAAGAGGAGATTCGATACGGTTATCATGAACCTCACACGTTCCTTTTCTGCCTCCATCGCCTCCAGTTCAGGCTGCTTCCCGATAAGCTCCTCAATCATCGGAGCTATTTTTGCAACTTCACCGCCCAGTTGTCCGACACTCTCCCTGATTCTCCTGATAGCATCATTACGTTCCTCGTTGCCTATGCGCTTGATTTTAAGCACATACGCATCCAGAGCCTCACTAAAGACATTGAACGGGTTTGTTGATTCATACTCATAGCACCTGCCTCCGACGAATATTCCGCCTATGCTGTGGATATAGCCTCTGAGCTCATCAACGAGACGTGATTTACCCACACCGGGTGATCCATAGACAAGAGCTAATCCCCCTTTGCCCTGCTTGGTCTGTGCTATGAGTTTTTGCAGTGTATCCAGTTCTTCCCCCCTTCCTATAAGGCGTGTCGCAAAGCTTATCCGGGCAGCCCGGTCACTCCGTGCTATCTCGAACGAGGGCGATTCCTCTCCACCTTTTCTTTGGAGAAGGTATTCCTGCAAATCCGTGTACAGGCCAAAAACCGTCTGGTACCGGTCTAGGGGGTCTTTGGCAATGAGACGGAGTATGATCCTTTCGATAACAGGAGGCACTGAAAGGTTAATCTGTGCGGGAGGCGGCGGTTTCTGCGCTATATGCTGATGGATAAGGGTTGACGTATCTCTGCTTTCATAAGGAAGGCGGCCGGTAATGAGTTGGTAGAATATAATCCCCAGGGAATAGAGGTCTGAACGCTCATCGATCGGTTTTCTCAGAATCCCTGTTGCCTCAGGTGACAGGTAGCCAAAGGTTCTTACGATCTCGTCTTCTTCCTTGATACCGGCAAGATCAAGCAGCAACCCTATGCCAAAGTCAGATAACTTTGCAGTAAAGCCGTTACCGTCTTGAAAAATAAGGATGCTCGATGGATTAATGTATTGGTGTATAATGCCTTTCTCATGGGCAATGGCTAACCCGGAGCATACCTGTAATATTATGTTTACTACTTTATCAATATCTTTAATTTGTTTTAGATAATCAGTTACAGGCTCGGCACCATTGATATGTTCTGTTACGAGATAATTCCGGCCTTCATATTCGCCGTATTCGTATATCTTGAGCAGGTTCTCGTGAGTTGTTTGTGACACCCGCTCTATCTCCCTTTTGAATCGCAGGAGCCTCTCTAATGACATAAGTTTGACTTTGTCGGAAAAGACTTTTATTGTGACAGTCCTATTATTAGTCTGGTCCTGTGCTTCATATATCGTGCAGATAGTATTGCGGGATTTCTCTGCGAGGAGCTTGTAGCGATTTGAGATTACCTTTTCAGTCACGTTCATTACCCTTGGTTATTAAAGTTTTATATATTCTTTACTTAATTATTTAAAGCAAAAGGAATACCAAAACATAATATGTATATTTATCAATGACTTTATCATGTCGTGTAATAAAATATTCTCATTTTTGTAGATTTTTTTATAAACAGTAAGACCACAGTATTAATCCCCCCAAAATGCTATTACTGACAGGCATATATACGGTAATTGCATTTTTCGGGTTAGAGAGTTTATTTTCGACGCATGCGATTTTATGTATATAATTTCAATGACAATGTGTCAAGCAATCAAAAATCATCAGGACCAAGGGCATCAGCCATGAAATGCTCTAAGATATCGACCGGACAAACGCCGGAGATTTCAATGGCTTTGACAAAATGTACTGAATGTGCCTATTGATTATATCCGTAAGCTCTGAAATAAGATTCCCTGAAGGCTTTAGCCGTTGTAGTTTTTCAGGTTCCCAGGTAAGTAAGTCGTTATAAAACCTTATAACAGAAGGAGAGAGTCTCAGTGGTGACTCAACATCTTTCGAACAGGACTCACATATGATTGCTCCGGATGATACATAAAAGAAGTAACCGTTATTGCCGCATCTCCCGCATGCGTCAAGCTTCGGAGCATAGCCCAGGTATTTGAGGAATTTTACTTTATAATGGCTTACCAGCAAATCATCGTAGAAAGATCCCGCTCCCCTCCCTTTTTTTATAGACGATGTGGAAGTGTCTTTACTCACGGGAGCGAGTGAGAGACTCTTTTCGAACGTCTGTAATGTCTGCAGGATCAATGAGTATACTTTTTTATTGACATCCCTTTCGGGTACAAAATGTAACGTGACTTCAACAATCTCCGATACCTTGAGAAAGCATGGTAAGGTGTCTCTTATCTTATGAAAGGGATGGATGATGTCTGATTGTGTTAATTTCGGCAGATTGGCGTCTTCCTTTCCCCAGAATGATATCTTTGCATGTGTCAGCGGTTCCAGGCTGCTGCCGAATCTGCTTCTGATCTTACGGGGGCTTTTTGCAAAGAGTTTAAGAAGCCCGAGGTCAGGGGTGATATAGGTGACAATAAGGTCTGCTTCACCAAAAGGTAAGGTTTTCAGAACAATACCTTCTGTCCTTTTCAGCATTACATAATATTCCCGAAGTCTTCTGGCCTGAGATTCTTAAGCCATTCTTCAAGTTCGTCTGTACTCTTCTGCCCTATTACCCGTTCTTCTACGAATATGGGAGCATTGACCCGTAAAGCGACTGCTATTGCATCACTTGGCCTGGAATCAATGAGTGTTTCCTTCTTGCCGTCAGTGAGGCATACGAGGGCGTAGTAGGTATTATCAAGAATTTCTGTTACGGTTATCTTTGTTATTCTAACCTTAAGGCTTTCAGTAATATTTTTTATGAGATCATGAGTGAGGGGTCTCGGTGTCTCAACATTTCCGAGTGCAAGTGCTATTGAATCAGCCTCTGGTTTGCCGATCCAGATTGGCAGCGTAGCCTTGCCGTCGATTTCCTTTAAGAGCAGTATATACATGTTACTGCGGGGATCAAAAAGGAGTCCTTCAACTTTCATCTGTATTAACATGTATATCCAAACTCATTAAGCATTCGTTTATCGTTTCTCCAGTTTTTTTTGACCTTTACCCATAAACCCAAAAAGACTTTTGTGTTGAGCAGTTTTTCAATATCAGACCTTGCGCTGCTGCCAATGGATTTTAACATTGTACCATTTTTTCCTATTATAATACCTTTTTGACCTGCTCTTTCAACATAAATACTGCAGACTATTGATACAAGTCCGTCTTCCCTCTCATCCCACTGAGAAATTTCAACAGCAACCGAGTGTGGTACTTCTTCTTCTGTCATATCCATGATTTTCTCTCTTATTATTTCAGAAACCATGAATCGTTCAAGCTGGTCGGTTATGAGATCCCCGGGATAATACTGCGGTCCTTCCGGCAAATATTCACAGACCCTACTGAGAAGGATGCCGGCGTCATTCTGCTGCAATGCCGATATAGGTATAATTTCCCTGAAAAGGCCGTAACCTTTAAATGTATCGATGACCGGCAGAATATCTGATTTCTTCACGGTGTCTATTTTATTTATGAGGAGGAAAACAGGGCTTGTGGCCTTTTTTAGGACATCAATAATTGCACGGTCTCCTCTTGTCGGTTCACAAGGCTCGACCATGTATAAAATAACATCAACTTCGTTTAAAGCACGAAGAGCGACCTTGACCATCGTTTCACCGAGCATATGTTTTGGTCTGTGAATGCCCGGGGTGTCTATGAAAACAATCTGTGAATGAGACAGTGTCATGATACCGGTAATCCTGTTTCTTGTTGTCTGGGGCTTGGGTGTGACAATTGTAATCTTTTCACCGAGAATAGTATTCAGCAGTGTGGACTTACCGACATTAGGACGCCCTATAATTGATACATAGCCGGAATGGAAGTCTGTTGTCTTATCGTCTATCAATGAATACCCGTTATGATAAGAGCCTTAGCACCGCACCCTTTATTCTGCTGACACCCTTTTTTATCTCATCAAGGGACGTTGCATAGGAAAGCCGTATGTGATTGTCATCGCCGAATGCATTTCCGTTTACTAACGCAACATTTGCAGATTCAAGAAGGTAAAGCGCAAGATCTGACGATGAAAAGATGTTTTTGTTATTCGTGGATGTGCCGTAAAGTTTCGAGGTATTCGGAAAGGCATAGAATGCACCTGTTGGCGAGATGCAGCTTATTTCCGGAATTGCATTGAGTTCGTGTATAAGGAAACGCCTCCTCCTGTCGAACTCGGTCGTCATGACATGAATAAAGTCCTGAGGGCCTCTCAATGCCTCGATGGCTGCCTTTTGTGCAATCGATGTTGGGTTAGATGTTGACTGACTCTGTATGTCCGTCATTGCCTTAATGATTTCCTTTTGACCGGCAGCATAGCCGATTCTCCAGCCGGTCATGGCATAAGACTTGGAAAGTCCGTTCACAACGATCGTCCTGTGTTTTATATCATTTCCGAGAGAAGCAATGCTTGTATGCGTAACACCGTCATAGAGGAGTTTTTCGTAGATCTCATCAGATATAACATAAAAATTGTATTCGAGTGCTATCTCTGCAATATGTTCCAGATGCTTTTTTGTATAGGTCTGCCCCGTTGGATTGGAAGGCGAGTTGAGAATCAATGCCCTGGTTTTTTTTGTGACATGGGATCTGATCGCTTCCGGGTCTACCATGAATGAATCTTCCTCGTACGTTTTAACAAAAACCGGAATTGCATCGTTCAGCAATACCTGTTCAGGATATGTTACCCAGTAAGGTGATGGGATCAGGACCTCATCCCCGGGAGAAAGCAATGACTGTGCAATGTTATACAGGCTGTGTTTTGCACCGCATGAAACAATGATTTCTTCACGTGAATAATCGAGACCATTGTCATTGTTGAATTTATCGATAATCGCATCCTTGAGAGGATCGATGCCCCCGACCGGCGTATACTTGGTAAAACCGTCTCTGATCGCCCTGATCGCCGCTTCTTTTATATTATCAGGGGTATCGAAGTCCGGCTCTCCGACTCCGAAATTGACAATATCGATTCCCTCTGCTTTCATTGCTTTCGCACGTGAGTCTATGGCGAGCGTCTGTGACGGCTTAATATTCTGCGCCCTGACAGAAAGCATTAACTAAAATCTCCCCGGTAAAATCATCATCAATAATTTTACCACAACAAACTTGATAAAAGTATTTCTGAATCCTATCGGTTTTCGTTATACTTATAACTATATTTCATGTATTACAAGAAAGGGACTATATTTCCGGAGGTTAATAATCATGGGAGAAAAGAAATTCTATCCGACGAAGCGATATATTGAATACCAAAAAAGAGCTATCACAAACTACGAGCTCTTCTGGGAAAACGAGGCAGAAAAGATTCCGTGGTATAAACGCTGGGAAAAGGTGCTTATCTGGGAAGAGCCGTTTGCTCAATGGTTTTCGGGTGGTATGCTGAACGCCTCGTACGGATGCATCGACGTCCATCTGAATTCATGGCGCAAAAACAAGGTTGCGATTTATTGGGAAGATGAGGAGGGAAATTCAAAATCGTTCAGTTATGCCCATCTGCATAGAACAGTAAATAAATTTGCATCCGTTTTAAAAAATATTGGCGTTGAGAAGGGTGATATCGTTGTCTTATACCTTCCGATGATACCCGAACTGGTCTTTTCAATGCTCGCGTCAGTCAGAATAGGCGCAGTACACACTGTGGTATTTTCCGGTTTCAGCAGTCAGGCACTGGCAGATAGAATAAATGATACAGGTGCACGGGTCTTAATAACTGCTGACTTTGGAACAAGGAGAGGGAAATTAATCCCGTTAAAAAATATCGTTGATGACGCATTAAAAATTGCTTCGAATATCGAAAAAGTTATTTTAGTTAAAAGATTTGACGAAAACGTTCATATCGAAAAAGGCCGTGACCTCCTCTATCATGAATTGCTGGAGCATGCTGAACGCTATGTCGACCCGGAACCCGTAGAATCAACACATCCCTTATATATACTTTACACATCGGGCACTACAGGAAAGCCCAAAGGAATTGTTCATTCAACAGGTGGGTATTTAGTCTATAATTACGCAACATATAAATGGGTCTTTGATATATCTGATGAATCTGTCTATTGGTGTACTGCTGATGTTGGCTGGGTAACGGGGCACTCAGCAGTAGTATATGCCCCTCTTCTTCATGGTGCGACAATTATAATTTATGAAGGTTCTCCTGATTACCCTCGTCTGGACAGGTGGTGGGAAATAATCGAAAAGTACGCTGTAAGTATTTTTTATACCTCACCTACAGCACTCAGGATGTTTATTCGATTCGGGGAAGAGTGGATTAAGAAACATGACTTAAGCAGTCTTAAAATCTTGGGAAGCGTTGGTGAACCCATCAACCCGGAGGTTTGGGAATGGTATTACAAGCATATTGGGAATGAGAGGTGTCCCATTGTTGATACATGGTGGCAGACAGAAACCGGTGGATTTATGATATCTCCTGCACCCGGTATAGAGCTCGTACCACTTAAACCCGGTTCAGCCACACTCCCGCTACCCGGAATTGACGCAGATGTCGTAGATGACACAGGGAATCCTGTTCCTGCTGGGACAAAGGGATTTTTAGTCATAAAAAAACCATGGCCGGGTATGATGTTGGGGATTTATAAAGACCCTGAACGTTACAGGGAAACGTACTGGTCAAAGTTTAAAGGCATGTATTACTCAGCCGACTATGCAATAAAAGATGACGAGGGCTACTTCTGGCTATTGGGAAGGGCTGATGAAATATTAAAGGTTGCAGGGCACAGGATAGGAACAGCAGAACTTGAAAGCTCGGTTGTTTCAACGCCCTTTGCTGCAGAAGCTGCTGTTGTGGGTAAGGAAGATCCGGTAAAGGGTGAGGTTATCGTCCTTTTTGTTATATTGAAAGAGGGAAACAAACCTGAAGACAGCCTGAGAAAAAAAATCATCGAAACTATCCGGGCACAGATAGGTCCTTTTGCTACGCCAAAAGAGATTTATTTTGTTGAGAAACTGCCAAAGACCCGATCCGGAAAGATCATGAGAAGAATTCTTAAAGCCATTATACAGGACAAACCGATTGGTGATATCACGACATTAGAAGATGAGGCATCTGTCAATGAAATTAAGGCAGCATATGAAGAATTCAAAGAAATAATAAAGAAATCTGCTCAGGAGGATTTAAGATGAGAACGGGCAGTATTATTGTTGTCAATATTTTTTCTTTATATTAAAATCTCCCGGGGGTTTTATATGAAGGATAGCTATAAGACAAAAGAGCAGCTCATACATGAAATAAAACAACTGCGCAAAGAAATATCCGATCTGAATATCTCCAAAAGAAAATTAAAGACTGATCAAAAGAAGTTCCAGAAACAACTTATCGAATATGAAAAATTATCAGCCCTTGGCAGACTGACAGCAAACGTTGCACATGAAATCAGGAATCCGATTACTGTCATCGGAGGCTTTTCAAATAAAGTTAAAGAGAGCTCTTCACTTGGAACGAACGAGCGAGAACTTATTGATATCATTTCCCTCGAGGCAAAACGTCTTGAGGAGATACTCAGAGAAGTTCTCATTTTCTCCAATAGACCTTTTTTCAGAAAAGAGAAATGCGACATCAATAAGATTATTTTTGAATCGCTGAATTTCTATAAAGATATCTTCGAGAAGGTATCCATAACGGTCAAGACAGAATTAAATGATGTAGCCCTTATCTATATAGACAAGAGACAAGTTAAAGAAGGGATTGATAACCTTATATCTAATGCTATCGATGCAATGCCTGATGGAGGAATATTAACGATTACTACGCAGGATAAAGTCTCAAGAGGGAAAAGCTATGTAACCGTTAAAATAACCGATACCGGTGCGGGAATTTCAGAAGAAAACATGCTCATGATCTTTGAGCCTTTTTTCACGACAAAAGTAACAAAAAAAGAAACAGGACTCGGTCTTTCCATCACAAAAAAGATAGTCGAAGGGCACGGTGGCTTTATGAAAGTAGACAGCAAAGTTGGAAAGGGGTCTGCTTTTACCCTCTATTTCCCATACAGGGCTCAATAGGAAATAGTGTTAAATTGAAAAAATATCAGAAGAAAAAATTAGAAGAAATTATTGATAACCTTAAATGTCCATATGATTTCAAGTGCTATAAATCAAATTTTAAAGAACTGTGCAACGTACAGGATATTGGAATAGAATCGTTTCTTTTATGTCTGGATGATACAGCAGGAGAGTGTGTATTTTCACTTTCGTTTGGAGATTCAAAATTTTGCAAATGCCCTCTTCGTATATATATAGCAAAGGTATTGATGAAATAAACTGAACCAGGTTTTTTCATAAATATATTCAACAGGTCTGTGTACATTCTCTCCTGGTATTATTCCGGTTGACTCTACTTGGGAAAAAAGATGTAAATACTCAACCATACGAGGCATCCTGAAAACGACAGGATCTTTTCAAACATATTTAACCTGTCGCTTTTCAGTATTGCATAGAGGCTCAATGGAGAGGTAAGAAAGCAGGCAGTTATATAAATCCATTTTGGTAAGGCTTTTTTCTTGGATGGCTTGAGAACAATTGAACAGAACGGACATTCTACCTCCCCTTCTAAACGATGCCCACATTGCACACACCTTGTTATACCGATAATTTCGTCGATATTTTCCCGGTCCATGAAGATAGTATACCTTGGTTACATGTTATTTTTATGAATCTTTTTATTAAATTTTCAATACCCCACAGTCTCTGCGGCGGGAAGGTTTATTGAAAGATGGGTTTCACTATAAAAAGGATATATTTTTATATTTGCATATTGTTACATTTTTTCTTATGCTTTTAAAAGGAGGTCACGATGATTAAATACCTCGTTATTGTTTTTTCGTTGGTAGTCGCTCTTACTATAGCCTATGCAGATACTCCTTCACCAATGGAGATTCTTGAGAAAAAGTGCTATGACTGCCACAATATAAATATCGTTCTCAAGGCTAAAAAAAATCAAGATGAATGGGAAAAGACACTTGACCGGATGATCGACTACGGAGCAAAATTAGATAAAGAAGAGCGTAAGATATTGACAGAGTTCCTTATAAAAAATAAATAACAATTTTTATATATTAATATCAAATAGTTATAGCTATAAATTGACATTATACTTTAGGAATATAATATTAATTATCTAATCTATTGAAATTAATTATCTTAAATACTGTTTTTCCCATAGAATGGCCTTTTCATATTTTTCGAATAATTGCTCACACTTTTTAAATTCCTTATTATGGACCAATCTTCTTGTACCATCTTTTTTTGATCGCATATCAGCATGTATCATTTCATGATAGACAACAAATTCCAAAAAGTATCTTGGAACAGATTTCTGGTCTAATAAAGGATTAATTCTTATCATGCCGGTGCTCTCATCGTAACTCCCAAGCGTTCGTTTGCCTTGATACCAACGGCATCTCTTCTTACCCCAGGTAATGAAAGCTTTTATCCTGTCATCAAAATATCTTCTATTAATAAAATCGAAAACCTCTTTGAGGTTATAGTATCTCCCTTGCACATTGATAGCACATGGCTTAACGCTTTTTCTAATACAGTCCCTGTTTTCTCGTATAAATTTTCCTATTGAGGGAGTAGTTCGTTTCTTGTTTCTTATGAATGCTGCTATTTCTCTGATGACATCATTGTCGGCATGAAGAAATATCCAGTGCAGTCTGACGAGAATCTCGTTTTTTTTCTTTTCCCTTATTGAAAGCATGCTGGCAGTATTATCTGTAATGTTTAGGGTTATTGTTTTGCCTGTAACGTTCTCAAGATAGTCACTGAGTGTTTCTTTGTTTTGCTTAAAATATAGTTTTAATTGATACATATGTTATCTCTAATTCCATTGTTGTTTAAAATACCTGTGAAAATGTATTCTAAACACGCATGCTCAACTAATTAATGAGATGGCACTCCCCTCATCATAAATATCACCGAAGATATATTGTAGTCGATTCCTGCTGAATGAACTGTACAGTCTGATATTTCACCTGCAAATACTCCATTTGGGACACCCGTATAAGAAGAAGTAATGTTTATGATGCATGCATCCTTTGGAGGGAATATCTGACCTCCGTCGGCAACAAATCTGAAGATTGCAGTCCTTCCTTCAGGGGTCTGTTCCCCTATATTCAGCTTCTTGCCATGAAACATGCTTTCGTTAATAGCCTTTCCGTCTGCATAATGCGTACCTGTCCTGGTGGCATCAAGTGTCATCTCGATTCTTCGTGCGTTACTGTATTCCTCACCTGGAAACTGGAACTGTATCTCGGCTCTCTTTGGATTATCAAATCGTGTGTCAGAAAAAAAACCTGTCTTTAATATATATTTTTCTTTTATTCCGTCTTTCACAATGACAGCTTCACCGGCAGCACCTTCAGGAGCCACTCCCTTTAAAGGAGAAACGGCCTCCTCTGATATTTGGTCAGAAGGAGATTGTTCGGGGATTTGCTCAGATGAACCCTTTTCAGATACGCCTGTCATCCCGAACTTTACTTCCCATTTCTCTTCATATACCTTCCATTGTCCGTTTTCTTTCAGCAGGTGGACTATACCATGCACGGTGCTGCCATTGGCCACAGCGGACGCTGTAAGAGTAGCTGCATTTCCTTTTACATAGGTTCCCGTAACTGTTGCATGAGGAGGATAAAGGGCTTTTGCAAGTTCAAGCATTTGTTCTGCATTATCCCCTTCAAGTTCATATGCCTTTTCCTTAGAGATAAGTTTTTTAAGAGAATCAATATCACCTGTCTGCATGGCTTGCCGGTATTCCTTATAAGCATTCTCGACGTCTTTATCTTCTTTTGAGAATATATCCGAAATCTTATCGCATCCCTGGAAACACATCAATAGAGCATTACATGTAAATAAAATGATAAGGGTTTTTATGATATATTTCTGTCTCATTCTTACTTCTCCTTTACATTATTTGTTCTGATTATCACTATGCCATAAAAAAATTTAGGGTCTTCGCATAAAAGTGCGGGTACATTCTTCTAACAAATTGTCATTCCCCCATGGGTAATCATACCAAATTTTCTCACACATCTTGAACTCCTTTTTTTATTGTCCAGAGCCAATCTACACAGCTCTACTTACCACTGTTTACCCACACCCTTTCACGAAGACCCAAATTTAATAATCATGTTCAACAAAGATCAATTTGTCAGTATCGAATCCCAGACCCTTTGCTTTTTCAACCAGTCTATCAAGTATGGACTGATCAAGATTTTTTTCACGTGCAAGAATCCATAAATAAGACCTGTCAGGGCCACAGACCATTGCATAGGAATAATTCCTTTGATCCAGATCAATCACGTTATAGCCTCCATAGAAAGGTCCGAAGAACGACACCTTTAGAGAGGCAACAGTTTTTTCACCGAGAAAATAAGCTTTCCCATTTGCTTCTTTCCACTTATTATTCTTTTTGTCAAAGCCCCTGTTCAATACGTCAATCCCGCAATCGTCTCTTAACGTGTACGTTGCAGATATATTGGTCAGCCCCCGCTCAAAGCTGTGATCCAAACGTGCGATCTCATACCACGTCCCGAGATAGAGATTAACATCAAAGTTATGAACAGGGTGTATACCTTCCGGAACACCGACACAACCTGCAAGGAGAACAAGCAATATGGAGATTAATACTCTATGACTCGTTTTCATTACTTTCATTATAATGACTTGTCATATTTTCCCATAAATTGTATATATTATGAAGCCTTCGTTCATGAAAGCATCCAATAGTGCAATGGGACAGTTTTAAAATAATTTATTAAATAAGTTTATTAACGTTATATATGACATGTTTGGCAAACTGCTGAAGCGGCGTTGCTTACCATTGCCAAAACATCCCCCAAAAAACATTTCCTCTATTTTTCAGAAGGCTTGGAAAGAAGATAATATCATATAGGAAGCCCCTTAATTCCTTAATCTAATCATTTCCCATGACAGTCGTTCAATAAGTAATAAAGTCAAGGTATTGGGGACTGCCCTGATAACCATAAACCCTTAGCTCATCGATTATGCCCTCACAGTATTACCTGTAGTAGCACCCGTATTGCCAATCCATTTCAGCATCTTATCAACAAATTCCTCACGTTCTCATTTAAAATATATATTCATGGAAAAATATCTTATAGATAACAATACGGATACACTTAAGATACCTCCGTTCAGGGATGCACACATACACTTCACCGTTGACGGCAAACCCGCTGGCGAAGAACAGATCATATCAATTAAGAATGACTGTAAACGACACGGGATATTTTCATTAGTTGACATGGGGCACATTACGGGCGTTGGATTGAAGGCAAAGAAGATATTGGAAGGTCGGATCGATGTAAAATCTGCCGGTTTCGCCGTTTATAAGAAGAAGTCTCACGGATCATTCCTCGGGATAGGGATTACTGACAAAGCAGAGATCAAAGGTGTTATTAAAACTATAGCAGATGCAGGTGCAGACTTTATAAAGGTCGTAGCCTCAGGCGTCGTCTGTCCGAGAGGCGGTGGACTCTCTACAACTGTTGGTTTTTCTGTCGAGGAAATGAACATTGTTGCAGATGAAGCACGGGAAAGAAATCTGGATTTTGCCTGCCATGCGAATGCTGACGGTTTTATAAGGAATGCGATAAACGCAGGTACTTCGTCCATCGAACATGGTTTCTATGTCTCAAACGAAACACTTCACATGATGAAAGAGTCCGGAGTGTCATGGACTCCTACTGTCATACCTTTACAAAGTATAAAAGACCAGCTCGAATCTCCGGAGATAAAATATATAGAAGATCTTACAGAACAACATCTTGCATCAATCAATTATGCTGCATCTATCGGAGTAAAACTCAACGTTGGCACCGACAGCGGTTCAAGGGGTGTTGAACACGGCAAGTCTTTGTTTGATGAACTACAGTGGTTCCGTCAGGCAGGACTTTCTCTTGAACAGATAATCGGCGCTGCCTGCATGAGTGAGGAAGAGATCGAAAAAGGAAATTATTTAATCGTGAAAAAGGACTTTATCATTACAAGGAGAATAGAAGCTGCTTATAGAAATGATATAATAATATAAACATTATGCATCTATGTTAACTATGAATTAGTTGTGAAGAGCACTGCAATGAATTTGTCATAAAGGATTTTTTTATTCATGGAAGACAAAAACATATCAGTCACTATAGAGCTTTTTCCTGCAATACCTAATCTCAAGATTATAACTATAAAGGGAACTATTGATTTGTCAACTTCAAAGCGGGTTGATAAAACTGTTTTGTCTGCAATTGAAAAAGGAGACGCACATATCATTATAGATCTGAGTCAGCTGGAATATTTAAGCAGTATTGGTATGATGAGTTTAACGAATTACGTATTACGTTCAAATGCTAAAAACCTACAAATTAAGTTCATAAAGCCATGTAAAACCATCTATGATACGATGTCTTTTTTTGGATTTACCAAAAAATTCGACATGTATGATAGCATGGAAGAAGCAATAAATACATTTCTATAATATCTATGAGAGAATTCAGGATTTGTACGTATTCTTCTCTGACTTGATTACATACGAATAAGATAAAGATAGTAATTTTACAAAGAGAGATAGGGACCACTTCAGATGGTCTATGTATAGAAAACGCCGGGAAGAAGGATTTATCGTTGCAGAGACCTTTTATCCAGCAAACATGTTACCGGTTGCAAGGCATTCACATAATTTACTGTAAACAGCATGAACGCGTTTACGTGACGGACTTTTTCCCAGAGACTTTATTATACGCTTTGAAAGCGTGCCTTTTTCCATAATAACCCTGAGTGCTTTATAAAATTCAGCAATAGCATCATCTTTATTCTTTTTAAAAACCTCTTTAATAAGATAGTGCCAGATCTCGTACGCCCTGGCACGTTTCTCCCTTATGCCAAATACGTTCAGATAGCATGGAATGTCGACAACGGCTTCTTCTCCGAATCTAACAGTTTTATCAAAAATTGACCTGAGAGGCTTTATGTTCCAAGATTTTTGCTCTTCATAACTAACCCATATCTCATCTACAAGCAATCTCAGAACTTCTGTGATGGCCAGCGATATTGCAAGATCTGCCAGAGGGCACTCCTGCACATCTGCAATACGGATTTCCATTGCACTCCGTTTAAATCTCGGTATTGCACCTCTCGAATTAAGCCATTCATGCCGGAGAATACCTTTTGGATCATATTTTGAGGCATCCTTATAAATTTTTCCTAAAACTTGATCCTTATACCGGGCTTTTGAATAAACTGCTTCCGGGATAACCATGCCCATAATCGATGGAATTTTACTTTGATTAACCTTATAAAAAGAAAGTCGTGTGTCAATGTCCCCTGTAAGATTTCCTTCAGCCATTGGACTGCTTGCTGCCAGTGCGGGAATGAGGGGGAGGAGGAGTCTTATTGCTGCATGAAGCCTTCCAAATTCTTCGTTTCCCTTAAACGAAATATTAATCTGAACACTCTGGATATTCGCCCAACCGTGTCTTTTGCAGTCGAATATCATATCGTATGTCTCGTAGATCTTCTTATTCCTGTGGTTCCAGATATTTGTCTCTCTTGCGGGATCCATCCATGGATGCATGCCTGTGGGCATGAGTCGCCCTCCCATTGGTTTAAGCATGTGGTTGATAATCGCTACCTGATCATTAAACGTCTCCAAGAGGCTTTTAAAATCACGGGTCGGCTTACTGTTCTTCAGTTCCAGCACATGCAGTACAAACTCATTTGACCATCCGGATGCACCAGAATTAAATTCATTTGTATATTTTCCGGCTGCCCTGCGGAGTAATTCGTCTGAGACGGGAAGAATATCAAGCGTGGATTTATCAACAATCATATACTCCAGTTCAATCCCGAAGCCTTCGAAGAGGGGTAAGGTCACATATTCTTTCAAAAATAGTATCCCCGTTCCTTACGCTGTTCGATCCTCTTCAGGATAACCCTCATTATTCTCAAGTAGAGTTCATCTTTCAAGACCATGTCTTCTACACCTGAATCAATATTAGGATTATCGTTTACTTCTATTACATAAAAGGTCTTTCCAACTTGTTTTATATCAACACCGTAAAAACAGTCCCCTATGAGATTTGCAGCCCGGAGCGCCGACCGTATCAGGCCGGTCGGAGCATGTTCAACCGGCAAGGTCTCATGAACTCCATCTTCAGTCTTTATGCCATTACTGTCCCTCTTAATTATTTGCCAATGATTCTCTACCATATAATATTTACAAACAAAGAGTGGCCGGCGGTCAAATATTCCTATACGCCAGTCAAAAGGTGTTGAAATAAACTCCTGTGCAATTATCAAATCGGATCGTTCAAGCATTCTGTCCATATGAGTTCTGAGATCTTCTTCTTTCTCCACCCTTACTACCCCTTGTGAAAAAGAACTGTCGGGACGTTTCAGTATACAGGGGAGTCCGAGCGTTGATGGTATGGTGTTTTTATTGTTTCTGTTTACAATGACTGTCTTCGGAGTCAATATCTTGTGTTTGTCGAGCAGTTCTGCAAGGAATACCTTATTGGTACATTTCAGTATAGAGTCAGGGTCATCAACCACAACGATCCCTTCTGCAAGCGCTTTGCGGGCAAATCTATAAGTATGGTTGGTCACACTCGTTGTCTCCCTGATAAAGAGGGCATCGAACTCAGCGAGTCTCCCGTAATCATCTTTCTCTATGAGTTCCGTAGTAATACCCAGAGATTCTGCAGCCTTGGCAAAATGTTTCAGAGCCCTTGGATTAGAAGGCGGCTCTTTTTCACGGGGATTATACAGGATGGCTAAGTCATATCTTGAAGTTACGCGTTTTCTTGTATGAGGATGCCTTTTGACAAAAAAATCGTGAGCTACCTGCTTGACAAACGGACGGTGGTCCTCGGGGATTTCGTTAACTGCGATGGGTCTTATGTTATGGAGCTGCCATTTAGCACTTTTTTCGTTTAATAAAAAATGGGCCCTGAGAAAAGGGGCCTCAAAGAGTTTAAAGAGATAAATACATAGTCTATCGTATCGTTTTGCCATGTTTTTTCCAAAATATATACTGAGGACAAACTCTTTCGATTGTAAGGGAGCAAGACTTTTCTGTATTATTTCTTCGAGATCTTCAGACTCTACTCTTACAATCGTCTGTGATTTTAAATCCTGGATGGTGATTATGTTCGGTATAGGTTTATGCCCGCGGGCTGCTGCAAGAAGGGAGACATAATAACCTACGCTCTGGTAACGGTAAGAGCGGCACAGATTAAAAACCTTCGCACAGCGCATCTCTGCATACTTTGAATCGGTAAGATATGTTCGGGCAGCAACCATTTCCACATCTTTAAATTCCAATGGTAAATCTCTCGGATCATCAACTATGACAAGCGTGGGCATAAACTCGTTCCTTAACCCGAAAAATGCATTTGATTGTTGAATCGGGGGACGAAGCCGCCTTCAAAGTCTTTTAATTTCAATCCCGACTTTTGTCGGGACAAAAGACTTTTCAGACAACATTGCCCCCCATAAATGCATTTTTCGGGTTAATAAATCCTGTTAGGCCATATAATGAGAAAATTCGCATCATAGGTAAGAACCCCTAGGAGAATTGAACATAAAACACGGTCTATTGAAATAATGTAGTGATGACTTTCTGAAAATGGATTCTGTTTGAACGGATCCGCTACCGTAACGGTTCTCTCCTCTTTATTGTATCCGCAGAGTACGACAAAATGACCGGTAGGTTCTCCCATCAAATCGTCCTCTTCACCATCATATCCGACTTCCCGGGGACTCCGATAGAGAAAGGTTGAACTGAGGCCTGTAATTATAGGGATTGACCGCTTTAGATATTTTCTTATCAGAGCTGTAGTCAGGTCTTCTAACCTCAACTGTCCACCGAGTTTAATGAAATCTATATATCCTTTCGATGCTGTTCTGAGTTTTGAATCCCTTTTTGCCTTCATCTGTAATATAAGCCGTTTACTGATATCAAATCCGTCTTTGCCGAACCATGTAGGATCGAAAACATTCAGATTGTAAGTGTATATCATAGCAGAATAGCCCCGGCGGAGCGCATGGCATGCAAGAAAAACAGCAAGTGTTCCGCCGCTTTCAAGATGTGTTACCTCACTGACAACTTGTTCGAGTGTGATGGTATCTCTATAATAGCGATATAATGCATGTAAACATGCAGGACCGCATGTCGTCTCTGTAGGCTGGGAACGTATTGTAAAGTCAAGTTTTTTCTCCACGTTCCTTCACCTTATCCATTTACTCTTTGGTTCATAAACTGTAGAATACACCTGCTATAGCACCAGTCATACATGTTGAAAATGTCCCTGATACAATGGACTTTATTCCAAGCGAGATGATTTCGTCTCTCCGTTCAGGAACCATACTCCCGAGTCCTCCTATCATTATTCCAAGACTGCCGAAATTGGCAAAACCACACATCGCATAGGTCATGATCAATCTGCTTCTCGTGCTCAAGACATTTTCCTTGAGATGAGCAAGGTCCAGGTATGCCAACAGCTCATTGAGAACGGTCTTCGTTCCCATAAGAGATCCGGCAGTCTGTGCCTCAGACCAGGGAATACCCACTAGTTGTTTCAGACTTTATATAAAAGCATATCCACTTCATAGAGTTTTCAAATCCCCCATCTTCCTCCTTTTCTAAAGGGGGGGAAACCTGTCAAAAAGTATACCTAATATATATCGTCCGGGGTACATCTGAGCATGACTTGCATGTTCACTGGTAATTTTTACCATATGCATTCAAGAGGTCTTTTCAAAGATATTTTACTTTGAAGTTCCTGGAGGTCTCTTTCAAGCTTTATGACCTCTTCCGAAGCTATTTTCGGGTCACGGATAGCTTCATGGTACGCAAATCTCTTGTCATGCAATTCTTTCCTCAGGTCGGCGGTTTCATCGAGAAACCTCTGGCACGCTTCACTCTGTTGAATCGTTTTCCGGTCCCTTTTGTAATCATAATCATTTTCGGTCGTTTTAGGGATCCTGTCGTAACCAACGCTACCCATCATGCCTTGACCAACAGACGTCCCTTTCCCCATGCCATAATCTGTCTGCGGTCCAAAATATCTGCCGCAGTAAGGACAATAATACCAACCTGATGTCTTATCCGGCTCCTGAGCATAGATAACGACGCCTGTTGCGATTATGAAAAAGAAAATTATGCATAAACCAAATCCTTTCATTTCAATCCTCCTTAAGGTACTACAGATATCATAAGAAACCGAAATAATTTAGTCCATCTTTAATAAAGATAAGACAAAAGAGCAACAAAATGAAGCCCAGTATCCTGATGACAGCAAGATATGCAGTGCTCTTTAAGAAAGCCTTTGACCTGTCAACGACAAGGGCAACAGTAATCTTTGACCCCACAAGGAAAAAATAAAAACCCGCAATGAAAAAAAAAGAAGCCAGAATACTTGTTTTATATCCTTTTAATACAATAGGTGCACCGACTGCTATCCAGAAAATATACGGATGCGGGCTCAAAAAGTTCGTTATGATGCCTTTTCTGAAAGATCGTGCTCTTATCTTCCTGTTATCGATATCGATTCCTTTTACCGTAATGCTTTCGTATGCCAAATATCCTATGAACACTGCCCCGCATAACGATATTGCGCCCAGCACATAATCAAAATGAGACAGCTTTGAAAGGATGAGTACTGACAATAAAACAATCGGTATATCGGTTATGAGTGGGGCGCTGGCTACCAGAATGCCTTCTTTCCTGTTATGTTTTACCGTCTCAGCAATGACCAGTGCCAGTAAAGGTCCCGGTGCCAGCCCTGCCGCAAAACCGAACAGAATTCCAGAGAATAAAAAAGGGAGAGATTCAATCATAAATGATTTTATTGTATTATTATGTAAAGAAACAAGGCATACAAAATATCTGTATGCAGGAGGCATTCATAATGAAAAAAGCAGATATGTCTTTACCTGAAATTCCGCAAAGCTTTCTTGAAGATCTTCATAACCTCGAGTATATTGACAACGCCGACCTCGTGCTCTTCATGGCAGGCAACCAGTTTATGGTTATGGAAGAACTGCTCTCAGTATTTCAAAAATCCTATCCTGCAATAGAGCGCATCTTTTACGAGACCCTACCCCCGGGACTGGAATTAAAACAGATCCTTGCAGGCGGTGCCCGTTGCGGCGATAGAACAATAAATATAATACCTGATGTGTATTCCTCTGTAACAGAAGATGCCATGAAAGAACTTGTTAGCAAAGGTTTCGTTGGCAACTATTTCATGTACCTTCATAACAGGATTGTCCTCATGGTACCCGAAGGTAATCCCGCAGGTATCATGACTGTTCAAGATCTTGGGCATGATGAGGTAAGGATTTCACAGACTGGTGACCTTGAGGATATAAGCAAGTACGTTACCGCTATGTACAGGGCAGCAGGCGGCGATAGTCTCGTCAAGAGAATTCTGGATGAAAAGAGAGCTGAAGGGACAACAATACTGACCATAGTACATCACAGAGAAACACCCTTAAGGATAGGTAAAGGTACAGTTGATGTCGGGCCTGTGTGGGCTACAGAGGTATTCAATGCACTTAAGCAGGGGTTAAGGGTTGAGGCTGTGGACCCGGGGGCAGAACTTGACCAGCGTGATAACGTTAACTACTTTATCGCAAAACTCAGGAAATCCCGGAATCCTGAAAATGCCGATAAATTTCTCGATTTCATAAAATCACATGGGGCACAAGAGATTTATAAAAAATATGGCTTTGTCCCGCATTTTATCTCTAATGTTCACATGTGATTAGAGCTATTCCAACGCATTCACTATTCCTTCCTCACTCGAAACTTATGAATCTTCTCGGGTCAATCTTCCTTGCGACTCGAGAAGGCAGTAAGCCGGCCAGGAGCGTTGTGAAGAATAGAATTGTAGTTATAGAAATAAAATACAAAACAGGTATCTTGAAATGAATCTCCCATCCGAAAGAAATCTTATTGACGACATGGATAAAGATAACACTCATGAGAGGTCCGAGGAGCATCCCTAAAAATATGCCCGTGATACCGACAACCCCTGCGGAAAGCATCATGTTCTGCTGTATCTGTTTCCAGCTCCCGCCTAAGTAGCGTATGATGCTTATCTCTCTTTTTCTCTCAAATACTAACGCCAGGAGCGTGTTAATCACTCCTATCAATGAAACCACGATGGCTATCAGTTCAATGGCATATGTTATAGCGAAGCTCCTGTTAAAGATATTCATGATCTTCTCCCTTAATTCCTGATTATTCATGATCTCCAGTGAATAGTCAGGAAAAAGCCTGTTTTTCAGCTTGTATATAAATTGACCGGCATCAACCCCGTCTTTTACGTAAATACTGAATTGGGTTGCGTCATCCAGTCCCCAGAACTCCCGTAACCATCTCCTGTCTAAATGGATAAACCCTGACGTTGTGGAGAAGCTCGAAAATATATCAATGACAGTGAACTCCACAGCGCCACGGGGCGTATCGAGTTTAATCGTATCTCCTTTATTAATCCCATATTTTATGCTCAGATATTCTGAAATGCCTGCCACCTTTTCATTGCTCTCCATCCTTTCCAGGATTGTGTCGTATTCTTTTTCAAAAAAACGTTTCCGGCCATATGTTCTCTTTACCGCAATATCTGCAAACCCTCCGATCACCTTCTTGCCATGAAAATCCAGATGCAAAGCCCTGAACTTATCGATCCCCCCTATTTCAGGATATTCATTTATAATTGCGGTGACTTCCTCTGAAAGCGGATAAAAACAATAATTTGATTTGCACGAGTCCGGTTTTATATAGATGTCTGCTGTTATATACTGATTAATCCATCCCTTGAGGGAACTTCTGAGCGAAAATATGAGCGTAAGCAGGGCAATGATCAATGCACTGCTGATGGCAACACTCATAATGGCAACCGAGAACCTGTAGATATTGCCTCTCATATCACCAAGTGTAATCCTTCCGATTGCATGGAATATCTTCTCTGCTGGCCTCCTTATAATCTTCATGATCATGGAAAGATACGATGGGCACACGAAAGCAAAGCCTGCTATTATGAAAAGGATTCCGATATAAGCGAGTACCGGGAACGCAAACGGGGTATATGTATAATCGACATAAGACAGTACAATTCCGTTAAAGATAACGGCCACTCCTGCGAGCAGGAAAACTTTCTGATAGCCCCTGTATTTGCCTTCAAACGAGCCTTCTCGCGAGCTCTCGTTCGGCTTGATCTTTGAAGCCTCGTAAGAAGGTATGACCGATGCAATAAGAGATACGATCATCCCAAGGGCCAATGCCATTAACGCATCTTTTCCTGTTATGACATATTCGGTTACAGGTATTGTAGTATATATGGTTGATATGGTCTTTTCGACCGCGATGACGGAAAAATATGCAGCGAGTTGTCCCAAAACAATGCCGAGTACAGACCCGAGGAATCCCAGAAGCATCCCCTGAATCGTAAAAAGCAGGATTACTGTTTTTTTATCCGTACCAAGACCCCTTAAAATCCCTATCTCCGTCCTTCTCTTAACAACAGATATGAATACTGTGCTGTACAGCAGGAATATTCCCACAAGTATGGCGATAAGACTCACAAACTGCAGGTTATACCGGAAAGATGCAATGAGAGATTTTTGGTTTTTAAAAATAACCTCTTTCTTTTCAATTCTGAGATTAAATGGAAGTATTTTGCTGATCTCTTCCGCCATTTTTTCATCAGATATGAGGTCGACCTTCGTGAGATAGCCTGATTTTCCGAAATATTCCTGAAAATTGCCTATATCCATAACCGCCATATTTGAGATGAAAGAATCTGCATCATCAATGATATCGACAATTTTCAGTGTATATTCCCTGTCATAAACGAGCGGCTTTATTTCATCGCCTTTTTTCAGAGAATATCTGTCAGAGAACTTCTTTGTTACAAGGATGCCGTTGATTTCACGGTAAAATTTATCAAGGGATATATTTTCGGGAGACAAATTGAAAAAGCGCAATGCTTTAACAGAATAAATACCGTGTATATCAATCGTTTCTTTTTGACCGGGAAGATATCCGTAAGTCTTTATTACCGGAAAGGTCCCGGCCTCAATGGCACGGATATCCCTGTAAATATCTTCGTTGAAATCAATACCCGATGTGTCAAGGATCTCATAGTTCACGTGAGGATTTATTCCCCTGATATCGGCCTCAAACGATGCTATGGCGCGATCAGAAGCAACTTTGACACCGGTAAAAAGTGCTATGCCAAGCGCAACACCAATAATTGAAAGAACGGTGAGGAATTTCTCTTCCCTGATGTTTCTTAGTACAAGGATTTTTACAAGCTTGAGGAATTTCATTCAAAGATCACCCCGTCCTTTATCCTGACAATCCTCTCTGCATATTCTGCTATGTACTTCTCATGAGTGACAAGTATTATGGTTTTGTTTGTCTCTTCAGCGAGCTTTTTGATGAGGTCCATTATTGTCTTCCCGGTCTCGCTGTCCAGACTTCCCGTGGGCTCGTCTGCGAGAACGATTTCAGGATTATGTATGAGTGCCCTTGCAATAGCAACACGCTGCTGTTCACCTCCGGAAAGTTGATAAGGAAGAGACCTTTCTTTTCCTTCCAAGCCAACACGTTTTATATAATCGAACCCCGGCTCTTTTTCCTCTTTACCATTAAGAAGGAGAGGCATCACGATATTCTCAAAGACCGTTATGTTCGGCAAAAGATTGAAAAACTGGAATATGAATCCTACCTTTTTCCTCCTGTAGAGGGTAAGTTGCTTATCTGTATACGCAGATATCGTCTCACCATTGACGGTAATGTTTCCCTTGTCAGGTCTGTCCATTCCTCCTATAAGGTTAAGAAGTGTGGATTTACCGGAACCTGAGCTCCCGGTAATCGAGATAAAAGCACCTCGTTGTATCTCAATGCCTACTCCCCTGAGAACCCAATTATCTCCATAATATTTTTCAACTTTCTCTAACTTTATCATCGTCTAAAATGCAATAAACGAAATTTATTATTTATACAGGATCTTATCAGTACCCCGTCATCTCCACATATGCCCTGCCCTCTGCTGACCCTTCAACCTTACAGGTCCCTTCCCAATAATAATTTCCTGTAGAACCATATGCCAATACTTCCTGATCTTTTATAAGCGGGGTAACCTTTAGCAGAATATTTTCCGAAGGGATGCTTATTCCCCATTGTGAAGGATAGCGTGCGCCGGTCTTTTCTGATGTATAGTGATCTAAAACCTTAACTGAGAAATCATCCTTGAGGAGATGCCTGTACATCCCGTCAGGGTAAACGAAAGTTCCTGATGAATATTTGTCGACTGAGCCGTCTTTATTCCTCATTATATAAAGCATAATTTCCCGGTTGTCATGAAGCTGTACGGCAAACCAGTCCCATCCTTTTTGATTCTCCCCGGGCCCTCTCGTCGATATTTCCCTGTCAAACCAGCTCGTTCCTTTTACATGGAATACGTTTTGCGCGATTCTTAATATGCCCTCTGTTTCCATGTTTGTATTAGAAAAGTATATGGATGATATCAGGGGTGACTCTTCTGATTTTCTCGAATATCCATTCTCTCCGTTCAGCACGACAGGCTTTGCAGGATATAACTGTAACTCTATGGTTTTTTCTTTGTCAGAAGCCTTAATGAACATTTGCTTCATTGTTCCTTCCAAGATGTCGTCTTCAATCCATACCTTCAGCCGGCTGTCATCAGAACCTGAAAAACCATATGCACCTGAATCAACCTTATCAGAGAAGAAAAATTTATTCCCTGTGAGATCAGATACTGCGAAATGTGATATAAATATCCTGTTTACTCCAAAACGGGAATGATAGTCCCTCTTCTGAACATTAACGATGAAAAAGGTAAGTTCATAACCGAACTCCCTTCCTTTCTCATCAAACAAATGACCGGTAAAGTACCACCACTGAACCCTGTAATCCTTTCTGTAAAAGAAATCATCCGGAAATTTTACCTTATAATCAGGTGTTATATCGAGATATTCGCTGGCAAAAGCAGCAGAACAAAAGAATATGAGAATACAAAAGATGCTTATAAATACTTTTCCATTCATTGCTTTACTGCTCACTATTTTACTTCGTACTTTGTCTTTATTCCAAGTCAGTTATAGTGTTAACTTGAAAAATTATTTTATATAAGCGAACATTAAATATGAACCTCTTCAAAGAAAATACTGCTCATCTGCCACTTGCATTCCGCATGTGTCCAAAGACACTCGATGAATATGTCGGGCAGGAACATATCCTTGGACAGGGGAAACTCCTGAGACGGGCTATAGAAGCCGACAGGATAACGTCTCTCATCCTCTATGGCCCGCCCGGCACAGGAAAGACTGCTCTTGCGCGAATAATCGCAGAAAAGACCATGGCACATTTTGAATGGCTTAATGCAGCGACAATCGGACTTGATGACATCAGGAAGGTTATAAAACAGGCAAAGGAAAGAAAACCTCACGGAATACATACAATTGTTTTTCTTGATGAGATTCACAGGTTCAACAAGCTCCAGCAGGACGCTCTTCTCCCCGATGTTGAAGAAGGAACCATCACCCTCATTGCTGCGACAGTAGAAAATCCTTTTTTCTATGTCAATTCAGCTCTTCTTTCAAGGAGCCATATTTTCGAATTTAAACCGCTTGCCGAGCACGATATCCTTAAGGTTATACGGAATGCCCTGCTTGATAAAGAACGGGGGGTCGGTAATGAACCGGTAGACATTGACAAAGATGCATTAAACCACCTTGCCAAAATGTCAGGGGGAGATGCCCGGAAGGCCCTCTCTGCACTTGAAATCGCAATCCTCACAACGCCTCCCGGTAAAGACGGGAAGAAAAAAATAACTCTTGAGGTGGCAGAAGAGTCCATACAGAAAAAGGTCGTTGTTTATGACAAGAAAGGAGATCAGCATTATGATACGATCTCTGCCTTTATTAAGAGCATGCGCGGTTCAGACCCGGATGCTGCTCTCTACTATCTTGCCAAGATGCTCTATGCAGGTGAAGACCCGAGATTTATTGCACGGCGCATTATTATCTGTGCCTCAGAAGATATTGGGAATGCCGACCCCATGGCACTTGTTCTCGCAACATCCGTACTGAGGGCGGTTGAATTTATCGGCATGCCCGAGGCTAAAATACCACTTGCACAGGCTGCCATATATGTTGCAACTGCTCCAAAAAGCAACGCATGTTATACAGCTATTGAGGCCGCACTTGAAGACATTTCATCGGAAGAGACGATGGAGGTCCCGGACCATTTGAAAGACAGCCACTATCCGGGTGCAAAACAATTAGGTCGCGGCAAAGACTATAAATATCCTCATTCCTATGGCGGTTACGTAGAACAGGATTATCTGAAGAAGAAAAAGAAGTACTACAAGCCCTGAACCTTTTATTACCTTATATCCACTCCACGCGGGGCTTTTTCTTTGGCGGAGGCTTAGGAAACTTCATGGTATAACCGAGAATAATCGGTCCGAATATCTTTTCTCCTTTTACAAGTCCCAGTCTTTTCTTTATCTGATTGTTATGCGTCACCAGAGAGCCGAAGTGAATCCAGCAACTCCCGAGACCCAGAGAACGTGCTGCCAACATAATATTCTGGCATGCGAGAGGACAGGATAAATCTGCAAAAGATCCTGTCCCTATAACGAAAATGATAACCGGCGCTGAATAATAAATCGGATCTTCAAGTTCATCATACCGTTTCATAATGGTATCGTATCTCTCGGGATTGGTTTTCTTTAAGGATTGAAGCACTTTTTTGCTTTTTGGAATTGCTGTTTCTGTGAGTTTCTTCTGGAATTTCTTATCCGTCACGACAACAAACCGCCACGGCTGACTGTTCATGCCGGATGGTGCCTGATTTGCAGCGTTAATGATCTTCTTTATCACATTTTTCGGAACCTGTCTCGGTTCATAGCTTCTGACAGCCCTTCTCTCTGCTATTACTCTCAAGGTGTCATTCATGATAACCTCCCTACTTTGAAATTAACTCCATGTCCTGCCCGCAACAGACAAGAGTTCCTCCCCCGGCCTTTGTAACCGTTACCTCATTACCGCATACATTACACCTGTAATGTTCGCCAACTTTTTCGACAGCCATGTAACACTCCTTTCTGTAGAAATATATTAACCCGAAGATCCATCTACATCTGAAGAATCACCTCAACATCGGGCAATTCATCTTTAATAGCAGATTCGACGCATCTGTTTTCACATCCTGCACATTTACCACCACAATATAAAATCACTTTGTTATCTTTAACCTCTATTAATTCCGCACATCCTTCGTGAGAATCTAAGACACATTGTAACTTATCAAGGATTGCCCTGACTTTTTCTTCAATCTTTTCTTTCTCTTCCAAAGCAATTTCACCTCCGGTGAAGGAAGTTACCCGTAACATTCAAAGTATTAACAGTCTCATAATAATAAACACATACATGATCCCCCTCACCCTTGCCCTCTCCCTCCAGGGGAGAGGGGATTATAGTTCCTCCCCCTCCAGGGTCGAAGACTCGCCGAGGAGAGGGGAGGGGTGGGAGAGGGTGTAATATGAATACTATTTTGAGACCCTTAATAATACCTTAAATATCGCCGCAAATTATTCTAACAGGTTTTAATATACCCATTCAAACATGAAACAGATATACAGACACTAGTTATAATGTACACGACCGGAGATTCGGGCATATACCCCGTTGTCTTGCCGCATGGAGTCTTCGATATTCTGTTAAAATAAGATATGGTTCCATATGAAATTCCAACGCATCTCAAGGAACAATTCCTCAGAGAATTCACACATTATGAACGCCTCTATTTCCTCAAGAAGGCAAAAGAGGCTGTTTACATAAACGGATATGTTCCGGGACATGATCTCTATCAATACTGTTTTTTCCTAACACAGAAGAAACGTATAGAATCCCTGAGCGATCCTTGCTCAAGCGGACTGGCACGTTACCTTTTGGTAGAATGCCTTAAAGATATAGAAGACACCCTTAAGATATATAAAGCCCGACTTGAGAAAAACAGGCGAATTGTATCATTTGAAGAATGTGAGAAATTCACAAGGCTCCTTGAGGGTCCTTCCTGAATGAGCGAAAACAGTATATCCTTCCTATCTTGCTCGAACGTTAACAACTTTTATCAATAATACTCGTTAACCCGAAAAATGCAATTGATTGTTTAACCGGAGGCAAAGTCGCTTTCAAAGTCTTTTAATTGAAGACTCCCTGCAGCAAGACCGCAGGGAATCTTAATGTAAGGAATTCTTTATTCTTTCTATTCGCTTGCTAACCCCGTGGCAAGACCACGGGGAATACGCTCGCTATCCATTTCAATCCCGACTTTTGTCGGGACAAAAGTCTTTTCAGACAACATTGGCTCCGATAAATGCATTTTTCGGGTTAAAGGATTCACACATAAGAAGGTTATCCTTATAACCATTACCATATTGCACTTTGGGCATCTTATGTTATTTAATATGTGGGTATGTCTGAACTAACTCCGTTAATGAAACAATATTTTTCCGTCAAAGAACACCACAAGGATGCAATTCTTTTCTTCAGGCTCGGAGATTTTTACGAAATGTTCGGTGAAGATGCAGAAAAGGCATCCGGAATCCTTCAGATAGCCCTTACAACCAGAGACAGGTCAAAAGAAGAACCTATCCCCATGTGCGGTATCCCCTATTTTGCATCAGAATCATATATATCCAAACTGGTGAAAGCAGGATATAAGGTGGCAATCTGTGAACAGATGGAAGACCCAAAAGATGCAAAGGGAATCGTAAAAAGGGAAGTTGTAAAAATCATAACTCCCGGAACTCATGAGCCGGAAAATCCGAAAGAGAATATCTATATCATGAGCATTTTCCCCTCAGAGGACAAGCACGGTGTGGCAGGAGCAGACATCTCTACAGGAGATTTCTTTGTTTACGAGACAGATAAAAATATAGAAGATGAAATGTCAAGATTCGAGCCACGGGAGGTCATTGTTCCGATGGGGATCAAGGACAACCTGTTCTACGGGGAGGCCCTGAAACAGTTCTATGTTACAGGATACGACGACTGGAATTTTGATTACGGTGAAGCCTATAAAATTCTCCTGCGGTATTTTAAAGTCTCATCGCTTGAGGGTTATGGATGTGAAGGTCTCACATCTGCACTTTCTGCCGCAGGAGCTCTCGTCAGGTATCTCGAAGATACCCAAAAAGAAACGTTCTGTTTGAAAAAAATTGACGTCATGAGACAGGAATCGTACATGTTTATTGACGGAACAACGCAACGGAACCTCGAGCTCACGTACAATCCCAACTACAGATCACGTGAGGGTACCCTGCTCTGGGTTCTTGATGAAACGTTGACACCGATGGGGGCTCGGTATTTACGGTCTTCGATTCTGAAACCTCTCATTCATGTCCAGGATATTCACATGCGTCAGAACGCAATCGAACACCTTGTAGATGGCTATGAACTCCTTGAGGAACTCAGGACGTCCCTGAGAAAAATACAGGACCTCGAGAGATTGTCAGCACGAGTACATGCAAAAAATGCACATGCCCGTGACCTGGTCGCAATAAAGAATTCTGCTTCATGTCTTCCAAAAATTAAGAGATTTTTACACCATTCGCATAACCCTTATTTACATAAAGTCGCAGAAGACATCTCTGAATTTTCCTCATTAAGAGCATTGATCGAGAAAGCTGTCGTTGACAACCCTCCCCTGAACATCAGAGAAGGCGGGATCATAAAAGAAGGCTATCACAAAGATATCGATGAACTCAGAAACATATCCTCGAAAGGAAAAGATTTTCTCACCGGTCTCGAACAAAGAGAACGCCAGCGTACAGGAATCTCTTCCATGAAGGTCGGGTACAACAAGATATACGGCTACTATCTTGAGGTGACCAAAGCAAATCTCCACATGGTACCGGATAATTACATACGCAAGCAGACACTTGTCGGAGGAGAACGGTACATCACTGAAGAACTGAAGGAATTCGAAAATAAAATAATCGGCTCGGAAGAACGGCTTAGGAACCTGGAATACCACCTTTTTCAAAAGATACTTGATGCTTTACAAAAAGATGTTCCATTACTCACAAAAACAGCTTCAGCACTTGCTGTTGTCGATCTTCTCTCTACACTCGCTGTTGTTGCGAAGAGATATAACTACGTGAAGCCGGAAGTTAATGAAAGCGGAATAATCGAAATAGAGGACGGAAGGCATCCTGTTCTTGAAAGAATGCCTTCGGAAGAACGGTTTATCCCGAACAGCATTACCATGAATAATACGGATGACCGCCTCCTCATCATAACCGGCCCGAACATGGCCGGGAAATCAACATTCATGAGGCAGACTGCTCTAATTGTTATCATGGCGCAGATCGGGAGTTTTATCCCTGCATCGGCTGCACACATAGGGGTTACCGACAGGATATTCACGCGCATCGGGGCATCCGATGTCCTCACAAAAGGTCAAAGTACTTTTATGGTAGAGATGATAGAAGTATCAAATATCATCCACAACGCAACCGACAAGAGTCTCATTCTCCTTGACGAGATCGGCAGGGGCACAAGTACATTTGACGGAATCAGTATCGCATGGGCTGTAGCAGAACATATATTAAAGGAATTACGGGCGCGCACACTTTTTGCAACTCATTACAATGAACTCACGGAACTGAGCCTGACCCATGACGGTGTCCGGAATTACAATGTATCTGTAAAGGAATGGGGAGACGAGATCATCTTTCTCAGGAAAATCGAACGGGGACCTGCGGACAAGAGCTACGGTATCCAGGTAGCACGTTTAGCGGGTATTCCGGATGAAATCATAACGAGAGCAAAAGAGGTTCTCGCTAATCTTGAGAAAGAGGAACTGAACGAATTAGGAAAACCAAGATTCGCAAACGGGAAAAAGAAGAAAGGCTCTTTTCAGCTTGACCTCTTCTCGTCGACAACAGATGCTGTTCTTAATGAAATCATGAATATTGATGTGGATCAATTGAAACCGGAAGAGGCACTTAGTAAACTCATTGAAATCAAAAAGAAGATCAGTTCATAGTTAACCAAAAAATGCAATTGGTTGTTGAACCGGGGGCAAAGTCGCCTTCAAAGTCTTTTGATTGAAGACTCCCTGCAGCAAGACCGCAGGGAATCTTAATGTAAGGAATTCTTTATTCTTTCTATTCGCTTGCTAACCCCGTGGCAAGACCACGGGGAATACGCTCGCTATCCATTTCAATCCCGGCTTTTGTCGGGACAAAAGACTTTTCAGACAACATTGCCTCCGATAAATGCAGTTTTCGGGTTAATGAGAGACATTATTAGTAAAAGTCAGAAAGAATTTGTGTATACAACTCCTGTAAATACTTTCCTCAACTACTTCCTTGTTACTTTACATCTCTCAAACCTGATATAATTATGGTGACGTGAAATTGTAATTTATATTTTCTGGAGGTAAATGAAATGGCACAAGGAACTGTTAAATGGTTTAACGAGAGTAAAGGTTACGGATTCATTACTGCGGAAGACGGCACTGATGTTTTTGTCCACCATACGTCCATCCAGGGCAGCGGTTTTAAAACCCTTGCTGAAGGTGACAAAGTCAGCTTTGATATCGAAAAAGGCCCGAAAGGTCCCAAGGCTGTCAATGTCGTTAAACTGTAATTAGATTGAGGAGGTCATTATATATTTAGTGGAAATCAACACGACGAAAATGCGGGATTGTCGAATATAACAAACCGCAATCAAGTTATAAGAAACAATATACAAGCAATTGGTGAGGATTCTTTCCCCGATGACGAAGTTGCCTGGAACATCGGGGAAATAATACATAAAGGACACTACAGTTCCGTAGAAGCAATACCATATCCATTAACAGTTGGGTATGGAAAATTTAAGTTTATTTTAGGATTTGCCGATGAGCAGAAGTTTTATGTGGCAGGGTGTTATTGCTGGGATAACAATCAATGGTCACTTCTATTTACCGATCCGGCAGCCAAAGATGTATGGAAAAAACTCTTTTAATGATGTCAAACAAACAATTTCTTACTGTTGCTTCATCTGCAAACATTTCATCAACATAGTCGGGAATTTTTTGAAATGCGTATTCCTATGTACCTGGATACCGGGTAATGTCCTATTTCGTCATTGCCCGACTTGATCGGGCAATCCAGAGACATTAAGACTGGATTCCGCATCAACAGACTATGTCACAATTACAGAAAACATTGAATTGTAGTAATATTCGACATTACACCTTTCTCTTTAAAAGTTTTTCTCGAATT